>Ga0123355_10006902_pt1 | contig 16902 bp, 10 predicted proteins | sample TergutEmb28metaG_3_FD_89872 | JGI IMG/M metagenome (GOLD analysis project Ga0123355, IMG submission 89872) | Embiratermes neotenicus P1 segment gut microbial communities from Petit-Saut dam, French Guiana - Emb289 P1 | ecosystem: Host-associated > Arthropoda: Insects > Digestive system > Gut ...
GGAACAACTTTAACAAATCAAAATTCTATTGCGGAAGAAATTAAGAGCAGATTGAAGTCAGGAAATGCTTGCTATAATTCGGTGCAGAATCTTTTGTCTTCTAGGTTGCTATCCAAAAATTTAAAGATCAAGATACATAGAACTGTAATTTTGCCTGTTGTTTTGTATGGGTGTGAAACTTGGTCGCTGACACTGCGGGAGGAAAGGAAGATGAGGGTGTTTGAGAACATGATGTTGAGGAGAATATTTGTACCTAGGAGGGACGAGGTAACGGGGGAATTGAGGAGATTGCATAACGAGGAGCTAAATGACTTGTACTCCTCACCCAATATGTGCGGGTGATAAAATCGAGAAGAATGAGACGGGCTGGGCATGTGGCGCGTATGGGTGAGGAGAGGAGGGTGTATAGGGTCTTGGTGGGGAAACCGGAGGGAGGGAGACCACTGGGGAGACCTAGGCGTAGATGGGCGGATAATATTAGAACGGATCTCCAGGAGTTGGGATGTGTGTATATGGACCGGATTGGGCTGGCCCAGGATAGTGACAGGTGGCGGACGCTTGTGAGTGCGGTAATGAACCTTCGGGTTCCGTGAAATGCGGGGAGTTCCTTGACTAGCTGCAGACCAGTTAGTTTCTCAAGAAGGACTCTGCACCATGGAGTAAGTAAGTAAGTAAGTAAGTAAGTAACTACTTCGATCAGTTTCTGGCTTCGAAGAGCAGATCTTCATAATTGTTTATTGAAAGTAAGATACTGGAATTTTAAATATTAACTACTTCGATCAGTTTCTGGCTTCGAAGAACTGATCTTCATAATTAGGAATAAAAATTTAGTGCAACTTAATATTTGACAAACGTCCTTAGGTAGGCCAAAGAATTATTTTACGATATGTAAGTTAAGTAACGTCCTTACTCTTCTGTTACGTAATATAATGGCACTGTGACAGTGTAAATTTGGGTTTTTTACGTTTCGGTGCTCTTGAAGTTTCCTTTGAAGCCCTACACTGATTTTACTATAAAACCGAAATCTTACTTCACAGAAATTACACAGATTAATTGATTAGTTCTGTTCCACGAATTAATCGTCGATTATTTAAGAATCATACGAAGCACATGCGTACACACTGTGGACAAAACGTATATATAAATATTTTTAATATGGAGGTATGTAGCGCAGAGAGTATGTGTTGTTTTTTATGTTAGCGTGACCATGCATCGTTGATATAATAATATAAACAACCAAATAGATGCAATAATAACAGTTTATTAATAACTTCAATCAGCACAACATGTTTCGGGCGATAATTTCACCCATCCTCAGGAGCGCTAGACTGTGTTTACAGCTTGTGGTATAAAGCACCGACGATGCTGCCAACAGGCCACATCGTCGATGCTTTGTGCCACAAGCTGTAAACACAGTCTAGTGTTCTTGCTGACGATGGGCGAAACTATGACCCAAAACATGTTGTGCTGATTGAAATTATTAATAAACTGTCATTGTTGCATCTAGTTGGTTGTTTTTATTATAGTATGTGTTGTTTGTAAAGGGTTAAATGTCAGTATTGAGTGTTACTTGAAACCGCACAAAATGGATTGTGACAACTATTGCATTCTGTTCAGTATAGCGTATAAAGTGACAAAAAACTGATGGAAACAATATGATGAAAACGGTGGAAAAAGATTAATATATATTTAACAAATTTATAATAAAAATTGTTACAAATGTGGAATTTTTAATTTGTTTACGGTATGCATTTTATAACCTACAGCTATAATTAGTTGGCAGAGAATGTTGGGGACGTTTTAAATGAGTTTTTTTTTATATTTTATGCTTATAATTAATCTGATTATCAAGATAATCACATGGAATAGGGGTGGTTGAATTGCAGAAATTAGATAAACAATCCCCATAGCAGGATATATTGTAAGGCCTTTGATCATTGTAAATCAGTAGGTATATTTCAGGACATAAAAGCGAATTACGAAAATGTATAAATTCACAGCCGACGTATCAAACTAACAACTGGGTTCCAACGTTCTTAGTGCAGGAGATCCAGATGTAAACTGCTCATTATGCCATTAAAATTATAATAATTAATCGTAATAACTGTCAAAAATATTGGTGTGGTAGATTTCATCAATATTTCTTTAGAGCGTAATGCATCCATATTGAGGGAAGGAGGACAAAGTGCAAGATGTCATAACCTAGAAGATCACAGCGTCGATCAGGCACTGACGCTTCACTTGCCACATAAATTACACGAATTTTCGTCGTAATATTCACAATCAACACCATAAAATATTTGGGTCATTCCCGAAATTTTATTTTTTGACGTTGTTGAGACTGCCTTGTCCTTGCACAGAGTGTCACAGTTGCTCGGCTGCTCAAGATATTCTGTGTCTTCTTTGGAGCCTAATGTTTCCTTACTCTATTCTAGAACCTTACTGTGAGTCTCATGATTCCAGTATACAACGCCACACCTTACTGCTTTTTTTGATAGTGTAGTCAGACGAAAAAAAAATTCAGCTTCTATGTCCTCAGCCATTTGTTTGATGTTCAGCCACAATTCTTCAAGGGAGCTATGGCCGTGTTTTTCCGCATTTTCGGAGTGAGATATATTGTTCCGTTTCTTGAGTTCTTAATAAACAAATTCAAACCAAAATAATTTATGGCAAGTACTATAAATTCTTGCCCGTTTTGTTGTCTTTTCCAGTGACCTGGTTACAATTTGCTGTTTGCTTGTGAGATGGCACAAAAATCGGTAGCCCGAATCACTACCTTGCGGTTCGTCACGCCTGAGCACAAAAGCAGTAAAACTGTTCTGTCTGCTCACCGTTCGTTGATCCTAAGTACTGTACTGGAAACAGTTCAAAATCTGCTCATTGTATACGACATTGGGCGTGCAGGTACTAGATTAAGCATGAAAATTTTAGAGTGTCTCCCACCTTTCAACTAACAAACGTGGCTGTCGATTGGTTAACCATAACGTCTTCGTACTTCGGGGACCCGCAATTTTGTTATCATTCCAGATGTCAGACATATTTCGTAATTTTTATTAGAATCTCCGCATAATTCCATCTTAACCCCTTAAAACGTGTCACACCTTCCCTGTGACGGCTTTGAGAATTTGTAATTTACTGCATTCCTCACATTAAACTCTATTTTGAAAAGTCATCATCATCATCATCATCATCATCATCATCATCACTGGCATAACAGCCCCCTTTGAGCCAAGGCCTTCTTCAGAAGCTTCTGCCAGCTGTCCCTCTGACAGTCCAGCCATTGCTTCTTTGGATTTCGTACCAATATTTTTTCCGGAGCAGGTTGTCAGCCTTACGTCCAACCCCCAGCAATCCTGGAGGACCGATTGGATTGCTTCTTAGTCTGGATCTTCGTCACGGACCAATCTGGCATGGGAGGCCCTACCAGTAGCTTCGCTACCGCCAGCATAGCTCCGTGACTCATTAGACCACACAAGCCCCACCACTATTTTCAAGGTCTTGCAATCCCTAGATGGGGTTTGAAAAGTCTTATTTAAATAAAATTGACAAAAATTAGTATACCTTTGTGAATGAGCACGTAATAATATATGTTTCTATGTACAGACTTGGGTATGGAATTCTCATAACATCGGTTATTCGGCGTAGGTGGCTAGTAAACAGAACCTGAATATGAAACGGAAGAAACTCGTCGAGTAGGCTGTGTCATAAGGCGCGGGTTGTTACTTGGATTCGTTAGAAAGGAGGAAAGTATTCAGGGTACAAGGCACGTCGAACAAATGCTGCTTGCTGTCCCATTTGAATAAAGATAACACTAAATATCCTTAAAAAATCTGCTTTAGTTCCATCACTGATACTTCGTCCTTGCCGTTTGCTTTTTGTTGTAACATTGGCCAATTAGACTTGACAGTTTGGTTTTTCCGTCAAATGTTTGACAATTATCGTAACCCTTAATATAATATGACAATTTTTTTTATAATAGAAGAAACGTGCCGAATTTAATGCAGTTTCGTAAGTGAGAGGGACCTAATATTAATTTAAGCAGTTAAAACAGTAACTGTACTTTCCTAAGCTGCATCATTATTTGTGAAAAGAACCGAAGAGCTACAGACTGCGGCTGCGTCTATGACCCGATTTTCGGACAGTCTGTACAGCAGTGTGTGCGATGTGCATGACGTAGATAAGGCTGGTGCTGTGTTGCATGCACTGGTGGTCGATAGGTTATATTCCCTCATCTTGTATTCCTCACCCTACCGAAGGCGTATACAAAAGGACCCACGCCATATCTTATCACCTATTTATAGCCAATTGGTTCTTGGAAATATCGATTCGTATCACAAGGCTTGAGATATCGACTCAAAACCGTCCCACAGGTTTGTTCCGATAAAGGACGACAGACTGTATCGTTACTAACCTAAAGAGAATTTTATGCTTTGTTCCCGCTAAATTAAAAGAAACTTTCTTTACTGGCGTGAGACATTAAAAGCCTTACACACTAATATTTCAAAATTTTCTTTACAAAAATCCTCTACCTATACAAGCTAGAATAATTAATTTTTTTATTTACTTAAAGTACATTGTTTAGCAATGTTGTCAGCAACTCCACAAGCTAGGATCCGATTTGTAGAATGATTAATGAGCAGTGAACTTCAAAAGACACAGAAGGACGCTGTCGGGTTCTGAATTTATATACTCTCCATTTTTGTCAATGGGAAAACAGAGAGGAACACCAAAACCCAGGCACATATTTGTCTTTCGGCTGAAGGTTGAAATAAAGACTTCTTAGTACACAGCAGAATTAGTGTCCCGTCTACTACCACGGTCTGTTTGGTGGGTTGAAATAGCTGGTATTACTTGCATAATAGATGAGAATGGAGCAGAATCACTTTTCCTTCCTTTAGATATGAAAGAAGAACAAGTTTGAAAGAGAAAATCAACAAACATAAAATACAGAGTAGCATATGCAAGAAAACTATAAGAAATATATTTTATTTTCAGCATAATATATTGAGGAGGATAATCCCCTTCCTGTTCTATTAGAATATTTTCCTTGAGACTTTGTTGTATGTGTAAGTTTATGCTTTACTTGAAATGGTCACAGAACTCCCATTTATTACTAGATAAATGCAGAAATTTAAACTACTTTCTAAAAACTTCTACCCTATAAGAGACGTTTCGGAGTGAGTACCTGTCTTAGTGAGGAGCTTTTGTAATTCTAGGAAAATAACTGCTGTCCGAGTATAAATTTAGACCATATATGTGCTCCTTAAACAAAATTGCATTCCTTGGGTATAGAGATATACGAATCGTTTATAATCATATTACACCCATTGTATATTCAATTTTAATCTGAAATACCAAGGAATCTTTCTACCAGGCCTATGAGAAGCTCAAGTAGTACATTTCCCCATCAGAACTTCAAAAGCACAGTAGAGTGATTCTGCAGCATGCTGGAATGCCTCTGTGAAGTTATCTGTATTTATTATTGACTTCTTTGTGAACGAGATAGTAATATGGGAATACAGAATTAATCGCCAGAAACATTTCACGTTATTCACGCTGAGAGCTACGTTTCCAGCGGTTTTTAAATTTAACATTCATAGTTGAATAAAAGACCAATTTGATGTCACTTGTTATTTTATTTTATTTCTTATGTGCTCAACATGTTTCGGATATTAATATATCCATCATCAGGATCTTGCGACTATTCTGTTGAATTACCGCATTGGCCGTATTGTTCTTGGTTCGATGTGTGTCGGAGTTTCGGTGTGGTTGGATTGGAGTGGTTTCCGTGTTGCAGGCTTCGAACCAAGAACAATACGGCCAATGTGGTAATTCAACAGAATAGTCGCAAGATCCTGATGATGGATATATTAATATCCGAAACATGTTGAGCACATAAAAAATAAAATAAAATAACAAGTGACATCAAGTTGGTCTTTTATTCTTCAACTATTACAATGATGCACGGTCCAATAAACATAAGATTAACATTCATAGGTCCATGTATCGTTATTATATTCGCAGAATACAACCAAAAAGATGTAACGTTTCACTATTTATTTCTGTAAGACGCTGTGCATGTTTCAGACGGGTTTTCCGTCCGTCATCATGAGCTCAAAACTGCACATACAGCGTCAGGTATTTGTCAGACCAATACTGCTACCTGCTGATAGCCTGACTGGGATGGAACTGCACAAATAGATAAATTGTGAAACGTTGCATCTTGTTGGTTGAATTCTGCGAATATATTTTCCAGCGGTGTGCCCCAAATGTACTGTGTCGTTTCTCTCAGGCACATACAATTTCGCTTAAGGAGCAGGTGAAGGTTTCAAATGTCAGTGTCACCACTGTTCATGACAGTAACACTCGAAATTCTAATGACTTCAAAAGACACTGTGAAGAACATTAGGAAAGTTTTGAAACGAGTACACGCAAAAGTGTTATTTAATGTATTCCCAGATTTTGTTGTCCATATGTTATATCCGACATATATATATATATATATATATATATATATATGACCTTCAAGCACAGTGATACTTGCAGACCGTGGACAATTTTTTGACGCTTAAAGACTCTAAATTCTACCCATGATGATTATTTTGTGTGTTCCATCTATCTCTGTTAAATAGCAATTATCTTCGGTGAACAGCGTTTACTGATGGGTATTTGTAGGTGAAACATTTTTATGTATTATTTGTGCCAATTTTAGATTTAACACTTATAAACATGATTTTCATAAGACATTACATTATCGCAAATTCTGCGTGTACTGCGTAGTGTAATATTGATGTTAGTACCGTCCGAAGGAATATGCGATCTTAGGAAACTTCTATAATTACAAAAGTGTACAGTGTAGTCAGGAAAGCAACTTGCTACGGGTTGGACGTTCCGGGGATCGAATCCCGGTTAGGTCGAGATTTTCCGCACCCGCTCAGAACGATCGTGGGGCCCACCCAGCCTCTTACACAATGGGTACTGGGTCTCTCCTGCGGGTAAATCGGCCGAGGTCTGACGTTGACCACTCGCACTGATTAGCGCCAAGGTTAAAGAAAGAGTAGAGCTATATCTCTACTCCACCTCTGGGCCTTCGTGGTTTGTTCTAGAGCGAAATATACTTTTACCTTATAGTTTAACAAAAACTAATACCTTAACTTCCCGTTAGGCTTTGTGTTTAATTCCACACGGCTGATAAGCCAGGTGTGCATCTGGAAGTTCCTTCGGTTGTGGAGTGAGGTTTCTGGATTTACCTCGATTCTAAAACAAATGCCAGGTTAATACCCACATTCTTCCTTTCGCTACATGCCTGTCATTAAATTATTTTATTTTACATCTGTATCTTCCGGCATAACGAAGTTAGAAACTGCTCAATTTTCCTTCTCTACTTCTGTGCAAAACCTTTAATTCTAACGTTCAACGCTCTACCTTCCCTCCAAACTACCTTTACCACAATGAAAATCACGAACCGCTTGGAGATACTTACAGCCTAAAATTTTATGAACGTTTCCGCCGTAACGTATATGGATCTTATATTACACAAATCTAACTTTTATTCTTAATCTTTCTCTTCCCCTCTCGAGGTTTGTGACAGTTAAGCCTTAGGTTTTCTTTCGGAAAACATAAGAACGTAACTTGAACATTGTTTAATATACAAAGTGATTCAAAAAGATCGACACAATTGAAGAGTAAACGGCGCCTCAACACACGCCAGACTGTTGGTTGCGGTATTTCAAGGTCTTCACTCGTTCTACGGGTTGACTTGCGTGGGCTACGCTCAAAATTCTCTTGAATTCGTCTCACGTTCTCCTCTGATACACGTGGTCGGCCGGAGCTTCCCCTTTACACAGACAGTCTATTTGCTCAAATTGGTGATTCCAATGACAAATGCTCGTCCTTGTTGGAGGTTGAATGTTGAAACGAAGGCGAAACGCACGCCGTACAGCAGTTTTAATGAACTCACTAACACACAAAAGCTTGTGCTGCATAGTAGCCATTTTGATCTCAACTGACGCTACTGTACGACTGTGCGCTATGCGAGAACTCTAGTGATGGTATTTAAAAATATAGGATCTTTTATTTCAAATGTTGTGTAGTTCATTCACATACCTTGTACAGTTCGGGAAATATAGGTGTACGAAATTGAGTCCATCTTTTTAAATCACGTTATTTTATGTGATTTTCATAGGAAACACGTAATTCTGAAAGCTTCTTCATTATGGGAAATAAAAATGGAGATGTTAGCGAAATTTAGTAACTTAAAAATCCGCTCTCGTAGTGTGAACTTGACCATTCGATTTCATTTAGTGCCGCACTTAAGAATTCGTGGATTAGTGCCTCAGGTCCTTCGCACTTCAGCATGGCATGTTGCTTACTTAAGCAAAGGTACAAAAGTTATCTTTATATCTTAGCACAAGATATTTTATAAAAAAATAAACCCATGAAATATTAAGAGAAAAAATGAGTGGTTGGTCCGTTCTTCCACTGAAATCATCAGCCTTTCATGAATTAGCAAGTGGTGTTTTTTCGTGACGTCACGCAATTCGGAAGGCCTGTTTTCAAGTAACCGAAGACCGCAAAACGTGAAAGTAATAAAAAATGCATTTTTTTTTTCAGAAGTACCGGTAACTCATGCATAATATGTCTCATGGAAGTTTTCCTATGTTTGTGAGGACAAACACGAATGCATAGTCTGTGCCCAAATTTCGTGACTGGAGATACAGTCCAATATATATTTCATTCATTACCTTAAGAAGTATGGCATACAGAAATATATTTTCAGGTCACGGTCAAAAAATGTGGTATTCATGTGTCGTGTACAAAGTGTATGATGCAAACAGAATACCTACGGGTATAAATGATTATCTACATTGATTATTTAATACGGGGTTTGAAACGACTGTCATTCTTAAATCGACCTTAAATGTCAGGGATATTTTTAATCACCATCTTATTCCCTTTGTAGTTTTTCTTTGTTTTCATATTGTTTTTGGTTTAAAATAATAAGGAATCCTATTTAAATGTTCTTAAATATTACTCAGTGCCCCAAAGAAAAATTCGAAAAGTAACAACAGAGATTTTGTGTGTATGTAATATGTAATAACCAGTGTAAGCCCTGCCACTTTGCATAGAAAACTGGAAAAGTCTTGTTGCCGTAGCGGTTGCATAGACATGCGTCCAAAAGGACCAAATTTTGTAAGTGCTGCTTGTTGATGAATAGAATTTCTTTTAGGAAAGAGCAACAACAGTTCATTAGCTTCTTAAATGTTGAAGTTCACTTCTGATATTAAACCTCAATTACAAAAACGCATAAAGCGTTATATCTTCGTTGAGAAGAAGAGGTAAAATAACGTCTCCCTATTCTGAGAGACATGACTAATTCTTAAATATAGTGTGTGTGTGTGTGTGGGGGGGGGATGGGGGACGCGGTATAGTTTTTAATAACAAAAACATGGAATAAAAATAGTATCATCTATGTCTTAAGTGTTTAATAATTTGTCGAATTTCCAAGTTTTGAGCAATACTCAGTTTTTAGCTGTATTTTTCTGGCGTTCGTTACGAAATAAAAAGTACGCCCTACGTGGATATCCCATCGCATCTCCGCCTGTGACCTAGTATCAGCGACCAAACTGTTCTTCAGATTTTCATGTAATTCAATAACAGATCTTTTACTGAAAGTTGTCCAGCACACATGAATTTTGAGAAAATATGCGCATTGATAGGCGTACTGTACTTAAAGGCGTTAATAAATTTGTATCCGCACCTTCCATTATTTATCGATGGATTTTCTTTTCGATGGACAAATGAAAATATTTCCACGATGTGTACAGCGGCCACGACGAATTTAAGGATAAACGGAGCCATTCCTACTGTCCGTTAACCGTCATGACTTGCACATAGCCAACTCTATTTTACCATATCATTTTAAAATAACTTCTGAAATAATTTCGCAGTAATTATGAGTAAGTAAGTAGAAGTTGTGGAGAGACTAACGAAGATATGTGAAGACTGTCGCTCGCACTGGAACTGGAACTCCTTCCTACTGTTTGTAACATTACATCCTTCCTTTTGAAATTTCTTCTGCCCAGGAAATGCAACCAGCAGTCTTCTCCGGAATACAGTTACCTGCTTGTCTGAATGTCCGTAGTCACATCGCATAAGATCGCGACATTATGGCAATGCTTTAACACTAATTTTTTGAACCCCTTCAGGACTGATTCCAGTGCACGTGTTATTCTTAGCAGCACAATATCGCCAAGTCTTGCATGTTCTGCAAACTCCAATTTTAGGCGCTTTGCATAGTCGCAAAAAGCGCCTTTTAGTATCGTCAAGTCCTTCTGTCTGTCCATCTGTTCACACATAACAGCGCGGCTTCCACTGGGCGGATTGCCACGAAATTTGACAATGGGACTTTTATATGGAAGTCTGTTGAGAAAATCCAAATTTTTCTAAAATCCGAAAAAAGTGCTGGGTATTTGACGTGAAAAGTTAAGTGTGCCCTTTGTTGTTGCTAGCGACATATGTAGTGCAACAATAGATAGAACATATTTTGCCTTGTCATGACAACAGTGGTCGAGAGCGCCACAATGTCATGTTATACATACATTATCTATGATGTAATTTTTTTTTACTTTATCTATTAGGTTAAGGTAACACAAATCATAATTTTACATGTTTCGTATAAGGCAGAAATAAATGTTGTGCACCACAAGGGGATTGTTGTTAGGTCAGGGTAATGTCATGACAGCTTTTCTATAATACGTTATGTAATTCAGTGAAACAATTTAAAGTAGATTAGAGCGACGGGGCAGGAGATAGGTGAGTCTAGTTAGCGGGTGTGTTTGTGTAGGATGAATCTGATTCATGTTACAGCAGCATTCTGCTTCGCAGATGGGGTCTGTGAGAGGGGCGTGAAAAGGATTATGGAGATTACATGAAGAGAAATGGACCAAAAAAGAGGATAGAAGACAAGAGAAAAGGATTGGTGTGGGAGTAGAAAAAAATTGAGTTCATGCAAGCCTAATCCTTTTGTAATGTTACAGTGGTGTGTACTGCGTGAAAAAGTCAATGTATATCTGGTGGTTTCTGACACTTGCTACGTCTACTAATTGGAGTCTGTGCGAAACCGTGCCACTTATACTGTCAGGTGAGATTTAAGTGAATGTGTGAAGAGAAATTGCTGCTAATTTTAATTTTTACGCGTGAGAGATTATAAAATATTCGTGCTATTTTAAAAATATTTCTCGCCTTGTTAAACATTTTTTGATATCCTTTCATATGTGATATTTTTCTAAAAGTATTTAACATCGCTGAAAAAAGATGTTCCATTTTGGCTTATTGACCTAGAAGAACTTTTTTCTGCATGTAATCAGACTCTTACATTCGGACCTCAATCTGAACCGGTAGTCTTATTCTGATGAATTGGCTTTGGGAGTACATCGCAGATACTTTTGAAACTCTAATTAATTTTACAGAAATAATGGGAGTTCTGTGTAGAAGTTGTCAATTTACCATTTCATAAATTTCTAGTATTTCTGCTCGATTAATATAAAGAAATTATTTTAATTTTTTTTTAATCAGTGGGAAAATTCAGTACATAATACGTATATCTATTCAAAATTTGTCGAATATAATTTTGTCTCAAATTTCTGCCTTGTCTAAAATTGTTGATATTCAAACAGTATTTTTTTTCTCTTAGAAGCACTATTTTATGCAAGATGCGTAGGCATATTTCAGGTCTATCACTATACTGAATTTTACTTACCTAGCCCCAGTTGCTCATTACTTACTACCATCAAAACAAAAGCGAAAGGGAATTATTGGTTGGCACGTTATGTGTACATTGTACGAGAAGTTACATGATGAAGAACTGCATATTCGAAGGTGTTTCACAATTAATAATGTAACGACGCTGAACTAAGTGTCCTTAGTCTTGCTCCCGTCTCATTTTTGCATATTTGCAATCTTGTTGTTACTGATTGTAGTAAATTAAACACAATTATGTTGGGGTGACATACAACGGCATGACCTCCCGCCAAGTTTAGAAAAAATAGACGTGTTGCTTAAGAATTTTCAATGGGAAGCGGGGCTGCGCGCGCACACACACACACACACACACACACACACACAAGTCTATTTTCTCTTTAATCCAAACACTAGGCTAATAACTTTCAAACAAATTATTAACTCATTTATACGCCCGTAGCTGAAGAGTAATGCTTAAAAACGTTTTAGTTAATCTTATGTTTACTGGACCGTGCATCATTTTAATAGTTGAATAAAAGACCAACTTGATGTCACTTGCTATTTTATTTCATTTCTTATGTGCTCAACATATTTCGGACATTAATATAACCATCATCAAGAGCTTGAGACTATTCTGTTGAATTACCACATTGGTCGTATTGTTCTAGGTTCGATGTGTGTTGGAGATTCAGTGTGGTTGGGTTAGAATGGTATCTGTGTTGCAGGCTGAAGCCGGTAACACGAACACTACTCAAACCCAGCCGCACCAAATCTCCAACACACAAAGAACCGAGAACAAAACGACCGATGTGGTAATTCAACAGCACAGTCACAAGCTCCTTGTGATGGATATATTAATGTCCGAAACACATAAGACATAAGAAGTGAAATAAAATAAAAAGTGACATCAAGTTCATCTTTTATTCTTCAACGTTTTGTTTGTACTAACTTTCTTACTAACTTTTCTTATATAGTAGCCTTGACTTACAGCTGTGTTTTGTGGATCTGTGCGGATAAAAGCGAGCGGGCAGTGGCACAGGTACATTAAAAGGAGGAAAAGATGTAAGGTTTTAAATCAATGACCATACCGTGAATTTATTTACCTGCTGATTATGTGATTGTAGATTAGTGTATTCTCTAATCTGGAAGAGAGTTAACTGAGGTCTGGAGGAATTTGCTTTCTCTCCCTGCAAGGGACAAGAGATATCTTTCAGAAGATGGAAGGAGCAGATTGCTCCAAACTTCAGCAACATTATACCACATTCCAGAAGACAGCAAGCTTTGTATTTATCTCTGTGAGAAACTTAAATCTTGCCGAACTCCTTTTCATGAAACTGACTGTCACTCAGTCACTTAAATCTTCCTTTTTAGAACCCCAAATGTAAAACGCTGGCCCCTATCCTATGGCACATAAATTTTATCGGTAACTTAATATCCTATTTCCGTACGAATCATTTTAATTCGTTCTCCCATCAAAGACCAGGCTTCTCAAGTGTTTCATTCCTTTCGTTTTCTCAACTACAATTTTGTATGAAATTTTCTTTCCCAATCTAATCTGTTAATTATCCATTTAATACTTGGCGATGAGCACAATTGCTATACGTCCATATTATATAATTCTTCCATCTTCCTCTCAGGTTAGAACATTCATCTAAGCAACCAGTTTCAGAAGTCTTCATGTTGTTCCTTGTCTTATTGAAAATAACTAAGTTTGCGTCTATACAAAACAAATAATAATATTTATAGTTCTGTGTGGATTAATCTGTGTGGTATACCATTTAAAAAGAAACTATTCGGCAAACTAATGTTTGCAATTTTAAGGCTTGTGCTTAATTCTTCTATAAATGTGACCAAGAATGTATTTCCTTTGCAATGTCCTTTCGTCTGTACGACGAAGCAAAAAAATTCCTTAAATGGAACTGCACACATTTAAACCAAACAAAATGAAAATTTAATCAGAACTTCTTTACTGCTGAAAGAGTACTTTCAGCCAATTCTAAGAGGAAACGTATTTTACTTGGATTCTTAGAAGCTAAAGGATTCGGATGTGTAGAACATCTTAGTAGATTTGCCGATTCAAAAGAAATTCGATCCCCAGGCTCAGGTTCGGCTACTCCACTTCACTCTCAATAGCGAAGTGCACGAAGCCGATTGCAGCTGGAAGACTGAAGTGCATTCCACGGCCTCCGATAACAAGCGTCTGGTACACTAGTTTTGATTTTCTGAAAGTCGAATCTTTGAACGTGAAATAAGAGTAGACTGAAGGAGAGACAGGAGGGTCGTGAGAAATGGCTATAGGAATGTAAGAGTTCAGGGATACAAGGTGATGAGTTCGGCCATGGTCTAGTCCAGGTAAAAGGTGAAGTAGATTGAGTAGGATGTATGTAGATGTTCCAACATTTCCAGTAACAAAAAGAATTCACGTGTTTGAAGTTTCAATCCGCCCGTAATTAAAGAAAACCTTTAAACAATTAGCCAACCAACCAACCAACTAGCTAACTAACTGGTCAACAAATATATTCTATGGCACACAGTCCTTCTTTCGAAAATAATATTTCTTCAACTAAGCAAGCTAAGTGTCCGAAAAGTAAGAACAACTAAGGGTTATAAAGACGCTTACAAATAAAACCGCCATTTGTTCCTATTTTGACCCACAATAATCAGGTCCACGACATTTTATTTTCTTCCTAGAAGGTCGTCCCATCTATGTCTATGTCTTATAGTGGCGTCTTTTTGCATAATTCTCTGCCAAAATCCGGTATAAACTCTCTTCTACTCTCTACGTGAAATATTACCCCTCTATCTTCTACTCCTTTATTTGTTCACCGTAATAACATTTGATAAATCTTACAAGCTCGTAAGATTCTGCCCGTATTTTGTAATTTTCTTTGCCCAACTGTTAATTCCTCTCTGAATTAAGTAAAAACTTTTAACTTATCACAGTGTTCTGGAATACCGTAATTTATGTTCTGGCATGAAGTTTGGTTTTCGTAAAAGGAATATATTATATTGCATTTATGTAGTGTATAGTTTAATTCTTGGGCTTCGTGAAACTTTATGAACTGATTGATAACAAAACGTTCTACGGATTTAAAATGTTTTTATTCTCTTTGTCGCTTCGAGCTGTATCCATATATTTTAATTTCGTCATGGTTTCGACGAATATGTGCGCGATTACATACAAATTTATTAGATATTTCCTATACATATATTTTATAATTATGCTGGTTTTATTGGACGTATGTACAATTTTTGACAGAGCCGTTATCGCTGATAATTGCGTGTAATAATCCTACTTCTTACTTCTCGAAATTCTGTAAGTTAGACCCTCCAATACAGCCGAGTTTTTGTAATGAATTGTTATAAACTGGAAGCTATAAGCGTGAAATATTAGAGTGGTGGTTCATGATGATGTGGATTCATTTGAAACTGAAATGAAATATGGGACATAAAAGTCATAGTCTGAGTTATAGAATAAACTAATGGATTCTGGCCATTAAGTTCGTAATTGAAAACAAAATGCATAGGATGTTTTGGAAATTACGGTAACGGCCTGTGCGAAGTGAAATGGAGATTCTTTGTAGGGATGTACTGTATTATATTTCTCTGTTACGAAGGTGAAATAAGATATCTTTTCCATGAAAGAGGTTAACCTTTGTGAAATGCATGAAGATCGTCTAAATGTATTCAGAGCCTTCGTTTCTGAATCCCTTCTTGCTCTTATTTTAAATAACTGGTTGTTGTTATGTTATTGTAAAATCTACCTGACTTGTATCCTGCGCGGTCCCGGTGAGGAACGTATCGTGGATGTTGTTCCAGGAGGGACGGAGCTCGAACTTCAGTTAAGACGGGAGTTTGGCAGGCCGCATACACTCACAATAATCCCCACGTCAATTGTACTGGAGTTTATCAGGCGTAAACAGTGAATAATGCTGATACAAATGAACTGTATTGCGTTCAGCTCTCGGGATCTTGGATCCCTTCATTGACATTGACACTGATCGTCCAGCTTCATACAAAGCTGCTGGTCACAGTTCGAGGTACTTCCGTAGACTGCAACTGGAACACAAGACGTCTGCTCTTGCACTCGATACCACACATTGCTCGCGCCATCAACACTTAGCGCGACCACAAATAAACAAAAAGAAATGGAAGGAGACTATATTCCTCGCATGCATGGTCTGCTTACTGAGAAATGAAAGTGTAAACAAATAGTATCAGTCACAGAAAGGCGATGACTCAGCACAATGAAATAAGCTTGTGACTTACATGCAGTACATACCACAATCTTGCAGAAGAGAAAAAAACAATGTCTATCAACCACACAGCAATAATATTCATCAACTATACAACGTGATGATGGCCAAAAGCGGCCGAAATATATGGTAGATGATAATTAAATGTATAATGTTCGGAAAGTTGTGTTCGCACTAACAATGATTACAGACATTGACGTAACTGGTTCTTGGTGCTTTGCTCATAGGAATGGTAAACTTGTGGCGAAATAGATATTTTGCTATTATTGTGATTAAGATGCCTGTCTCCTGGGGCATGACGTCGTGTAGGGTAAAGTGGTATGTAGTTACTCTCATTCTTTCCTCCGCGCTAAATGGCGGTCATTGGTTAGCTTGAAACCTCGGCTACTGTACACCAGGAAACCTAATCCCAGCAGCCATTGAATGGGAGGCTGGTTGGACTCAGAGCCATGCTGGACTTTTCGAAAAATATAAAAATCTCTTAACCCGTTTTGGGGAATGAACCAGCATGCAGGGTCACCCATCCTATAGCCAATTCGTCATTCTGTGCTCCGTTCTGGTGTATTAGATTGTTATGTACCGACGTTTCGGATGAAGTTGATGTAGCCATATCGTGCTATAGAAGTACAGAAACTTAGGATAAGTTTAATATCTCCATCTTCTGGGTGAATAATTTACCCTCTACTATCCTGAAATGAATTTTTCATTGACATAAAACCCTTCCGATCGTACTATAGCCGTGGGGTCGACTCAGCCTCTAACAGAAATGAGTACCAGTAGCATTTCCTGGGGGTAAAGGCGGCCGGTGCGTAAGGCTGACAACCTTACCACCATCCTGTGCCGTTGTCATGAAATCTGGGAACCTTAACTTCCTGGAATCCTCTGGGCCACTCCAGGCCTGTAA
>Ga0123355_10006903_pt1 | contig 16901 bp, 11 predicted proteins | sample TergutEmb28metaG_3_FD_89872 | JGI IMG/M metagenome (GOLD analysis project Ga0123355, IMG submission 89872) | Embiratermes neotenicus P1 segment gut microbial communities from Petit-Saut dam, French Guiana - Emb289 P1 | ecosystem: Host-associated > Arthropoda: Insects > Digestive system > Gut ...
AAAAAGTCGCAAGAAAAGTATGTGAGTTGTATCCGAATATAAAATGTGTGGGAAATACTTTGCGCGACGCAAAAAGTGCACTGCTTAACGACTGGCAAGTAGTAATGCTGCATGATGACAAATTCTACGTCTCACGCCAATATGAAAATATGGAAATAGTTGACAGAACCGGCGGCGGTGACAGTTTTGCCGCAGCGATTATGTACAGCTTTATGACGGGCGAATTTGAAGGTCAGGATATAATAGAGTTTGCGGCAGCTTACTCTGCTTTGTGCCACGGATATTTTGGCCCTTGGAACTGGGCGACCAAACAAGAAGCTATACGTGTTATGAAAGGCGGCAATGCGCGAGTTATTCGTTAGCAAATGTGCCCTAAAGTGAAAATTTAGTAGGAAGGAAGCACCATTGTGAAAATTAAACCGACAAATCTGATAATTATTCAAAGCGATGAGCATAATCGAACCAAAATCGGTTGCTATGGGGATTCGAGTGCTATCACTCCAAACATAGACGCTCTAGCCAAAACGGGAACGCTTTTTGAGAACTCATACTGCAATAATCCTATTTGTGCACCTTCTAGAGCGAGTATGATTGTGGGCACTTATGCGCACCGCTACTCATTTTGGGATAACGGGCATCCATACGAGGGTACACCGAAGAGTTTCGGTCATGTACTATGCGAGCAAGGATATCGCATTACAACCATAGGTAAGCTACATTATCGCAGCGCGGAATGTGACTTGGGATTACCGGATCAGAGGATTCCTTTGCACGTTCGAGACGGTGTTGGGGACTTGCGCGGAGGCGCGCGTGTTCCGGGCTTTGGGAAAGACAAAAAGAGAAAAACATTTGTAGGAGCCAAAGTCGGAGAGTCTGATTACACAAAATATGATGAGGCAATTACTCGTGAGGCTGTGAGCTTTCTGGAGAATGAAACCGGAGGCGAGAAGCCGTGGGTATTGTATCTGGGTTATGTTTGTCCGCACTTTCCGTTTACCGTACCAGAAAAATATTATAAAATGTATGAGGGCGTAAAGCTGCCTGATCCGATCGATTATGCTGAGGACGAGCGACCAATGCACCCCGTAATGGAATACATTCGCGAGTATTTACACATGGCGGATATCCCGATTGAACAGGTACGCTCTACTATTCGCCATTATTATGCTTTAACGACATTCCTGGACGACCAAATAGGGCAAGTAGTTAGCAAACTTCGCGAGATGGGTCTCGATGAAAACACCCGCATAATCTATACATCTGATCATGGAGATATGTTAGGGGATCATGCGCTGTTTTACAAGGGGCTGATGTATGAGGGTTCCGTTGGCGTTCCGCTTATTATGTCCGGCCCAGATATTGAAGCAGGTATGCGTGTCAAAACGCCGGTCTCGCTTGTCGATATATACCCTACTCTGTTGGATTGCTTGCAAATACCTGATACAATCGACCATCCGATTGACGGACGTTCTTTGTTCGAGTTTATGGAAAAAGAAGAGTACGATCGCGTGGTATTTGCTGATTATCATGCGGGCGGTCCGCCAACGGATGAGTATATGGTACGAAAAGGTTCGCATAAGTTGGTATATTATCCAGGATACGACAGCCAATTATTCGATTTGGATAAAGACCCGAACGAGCAAAACGATGTGTCAAAAGACGATGCTTATGCCGCTGTTCATGAGGAACTATTAGGTGAGCTTTACAAAATCTGCGACCCAAACAAACTATTCGCTCAATGCCGCAGCGACCAGCTCGCACTTATCCAAAAACATGGCGGTATGCGAAAAGTATTGCTCGATGAAAATTATGTGAACTATTCACCTGCGCCCAAGGTCTAAGCTAGGGCGGGTATAGCAGAAAATAAGTAATCATGGCCATCGGCTCGGTGGCTTAGAGTGAAGACAAAGTCTTCACTCTGAGCGAAAAAATGGTATTGCCATTTTTTCAAGGTACTTATGGAGCTGCCGATTATAGATGGTTCATCTATGGTTGCCCTCGCTCCATTAAAATTGGGCTCTGCCCCAAACCCCGCCGTTACGGCAGGAATGAATCCTGCCTCCACTACGCTTCGCGATGTTGTGCACGGCACAACAATGGAGCTACCGATTATAGATGAACCATCTATAATCGGTAGCTCCATTTTCTTAAAATCCCTGTCGCAATCCGTAGGATGTGGCAGGGGTTTTTAATTGTTACAGCTTGTAGCGCCTGAGCATTTATGATACACTGTATATAACACACTTCCATAGAGCTTATAGACTTATACACTTACTCCGAATATCATTTATATTGAGCATATATAACATATATAAATAAAAAACGAAGGAGTGATTTTATGAAAAAAGAAAGAATTTTAGGTATGGCAGTGGTGGGGGTTTTGATTGTCTTTGGTTTGAGCGCGTGCGGGACCCCTGCAACAGAACAGGCTCACTCTCCTGCTCCTACGCAGACCCCCACAGAACAAGCTGCTGCACCTGCCCCAAATGTGCCTGCCGTTGAACCACTCGAGGGCAGACCAATTGGGCGTGGCTTAACTCTTGCCCTAAATGCGGAAACGCCATCAGTCGCACCCGCAAGACACACAGCACTAATAGGGTATTATAAAAATGAGCTTACGCACAATGGGCTTGTCAGGCTCGGTTATCAAAATCTTGAACCTATCCTAGACTTAGCTGAAAGCTTTACAGCTTTGAGTGATACTTTATTTGAGTTCAATATCAGGCAAGGGGTCCGTTTTCATAACGGTGATTATCTTAGTGCTTATGATGTCGCGGCTTCGCTCGAATATGTAAGGACTTATCCCGAAACTAGATCCTTCCACAACAGTGTTGTTGCTTGGGAAGTTGTTGATAGGTATACAATAATTCTTGACTCTGGAGTTCCTGATGCGCGGATGCTTTTCGATCTGTCTTTCCAGCCAAACTTTATAATGCCAATATCTTTAATCGAGGCAGGTCATGACTTTCAAGCAAACCCTGTAGGCTCTGGTCCATTTGTTTTTGAAGAGTGGAGGTCTGGAGATTTCTTGACATTTAGGGCTTTTGAGGATTATTTTGATACCGACAGATCCCCTATGATCGAATACATAACTTGGAGAATAATTCCTGAAGGCGCGTCCAGGACAATTGCGCTTGAAACTGGCGAGGTTGATTATGTTATGGACGTGTCTTTCCCTGACATACCACGAATGGAAGAAAATCCAGATATCACTATTTTACAGCGTCCAAGTGCAACGTTCCAATATTTTATTTTCAACACCGACCGTCCGCAATTCCAAAATGTTTATGTAAGACACGCAATAGATATGGCTCTTGATAGAGAGGCTATGCTGATTGCAAGCTTAGATGGTTTTGGAATCCCTATTTGGACGTCCATGCCACCAGCTTTTGCTGGAGCTACAACAGAAGGATCCAGAGACTTTGACCCAGATGGCGCGCGCGCTTTGCTTGCAGAACATAATGTTGACCCTGCAACTTTGGACTTTGATATGATGGTCTTTAACGAAGAGCAGAGACGCCGCGCTGAAGTTGCTCAGTCAAACCTTGCAGACATCGGGATCACAACTACAATCACAATGATCGAGTTTGCAACCTGGCTCAGCTTAACTCTTGGCGATACCTTCGATACATCTTTTGCAAACTTTACAGTCAGCAATCTGCCAACACTTATGTATAATCTTATGCACTACAGAAACATCGACTCACAAAACAGAGCGCGTTGGAACAATCCTGAGCTCTCTGCCCTAATCGACCAAGGAATCGCAACGATAGACGACAATGCAAGAAACGCAATCTTCGAGGAAGCGTCAAGAATAGCAAACGAAGATGCAGGATTTGTCGGAACAAACATGACATTGATTGTTAGAGCATTTAATTCCAATTTAGTCGTTCCAGAGGTTGCGGCAAATGGGTCTATGTTCTTTAATATGGTTCACTGGGTTGATTAAATTAATTTTACACAATTCCATTTTACTATATAACAAAAACCGAGCTTTGGCTGCCGCCATTTGCTCGGTTTTTCTTGCGGCTATGAAGAGACCTTTTTTATTAATCTAGCCTCTATTTGGATTCCCAAAAAGCTCCTCAAACAGAGGATGATTCGGCCCATATATCATAACTTCAATCATCTCCATAGAATATCCGCGCTCAATCATTCTATGTACCCAAGCTTCCTGTCCATCGCCGCCCCAGCTATTTCCGTCTGCTGTTGCCCTCTCACGCTCTGCAATTGCGGCACTGTCATCTATTGTGTTTCCGTTTCTGTCGCTCGCTTCAGTATTACTATTTGCTATATTTCTATCTCTATCACGAGCTTCATTTCTTTCATGACTATTGTTTTGCTCAGGAGTCGTGCGTAAATTATTTGTGTCCGCTGGAATATTTGCTCCAACATTTCTTATACCTTCAAATATCCGTATAATAGTGACAATCGCTTGCTCTCTTGTGTAAAGCTGCTGAGGTGCGAACATATTGCCCTCGACACCGCCCATAACTCCTGTTGCCGATACCTTACCCACGCTTTCTATTGCCCATGTTGCAATATCTGAGTTGTCAACAAAGTTAGCCATAGTAGCAGCTCGTACTGGCAGGGGACGATCAACAGCATATGATAAACGAGCAAGCATAACTGCGGCTTGTTCACGGGTGAGCGCGGTATTTGGGTCAAAATTATTATTACCTACACCAGAGACAATGCCGATATATGCCGCCTTCTCTACATTAACGTCCGTGGTATCGGCAAAGGATATTCGTCCTGTTATCTCGCCCATAGCTACTTCATATAACGCAACCGCTAAAGCAGAAAATTCAGCTCGAGTTATAGGTTGAGTATAGTTTGACTGCAAATTAGCTGGAACAATATTTACAAAAATCGCTTGATTCACATACGACTCCGCCCATGGTGATGGTGTATTTGACGCAAGTGCCGTCATGGGTAGAGATATAATCATTACACCTACGCTCATGCAAAAGAGTGCGATTAGCTTCTTCATATTTTTCATAGTTTCTCCTTTATATGTGATATGTGATTTTCATTAGTTACCTCTCATATGCGTTTCAGGAATAGTATTAAACTCAAATCCAGGTACGACGTCATTACGCTGTGTGCTAATTTGATGGAGTCTGTGCGTATCCATTGAAATAATTACCAGTGCCACACGCCCTCTTTCATCAGTAGCGTTAAATCGGAGCAGTCGCTCCCTATAAGTCAAAATTGCTGAAACTCCCGCGTCTCTGTCGCCACGGTCTACTATCACGGGCTGCATACTGCTAAATTCGATATCGACGACATCACTTATATGAAAGTGCTTTTGCGCGAACTCTCTTGCTAGCTCAGCATAAGGTTCAATATTGTCTGGAGTAGTATTCTCAGATTCGAGAAGCTCGCCCATTGTCATAGTCCTCTCAGGTAAGTTTGTCTCTTCTCTTCTGGTGTCGTTAATGCTTATCCTCTCTCCACTGACGCTGTCAATATTGAACATTATAATTGCCTCGCGATTTTCACCGATTGTTACTGAGCCACTCCAATACGTCCTTGCGGTATGCCTTTGGGTTTGATAGCTCATATAGATTGTTCTGCCATCCACATTTTCGCCAAGCACTTCCCAAATATAACGTGCGCCCAGCTCAGCCGCTTTTTCAGGCGATAGCGCGTTTGCGCTTCTTTGCGTCTCGGCAGATGTAGTGTCTTTCGTTTCAAACGCTTGGAATGGATAATTTTCAGGCACTGTATTTATGTGACCAAGCACATCCATTGCTGTTTGAGTAGATGGCATACTTATTTGTTGATTAATCGCTGAGCTTAAAACAATTTGATTCCCACCGACAAATACTGAACTAAACACGCCAATGGACAGAGCCGTAACAGCAGCTACTTTAAGAATTTCGTTATGTTTCTCTGTCTTCATTCTTCATTTCTCCTTTGAATTTTATTATAGGCTTGTAATCCCTACATTCGCTATAATAAAACAAGTTTATCATGAAACTATCTGCTAGTTGTCATGGAGTTGTAAATAATATCTTTACGCTCGTACCTTCTCCAACCACCGATTCAATGAACATTTTAGCTCCGTGAACTTCTGCAATTTGCTTACAAAGGGTAAGCCCTAGCCCTGCTCCCGTATGACCTTGGCTACGTGAACTGCTAACTTGATAAAAAGGCTCTATAACTTTTGAGAGACTCTTCTCGGGAATGCCGCAGCCATTATCTGCTACAGATAATTCTATATGCCCATTTTGACTCTTTGCCTTCAGATGGATAATTCCTTCGTTGGCTGTGCAAGCTTTGAACGAATTAAAGCACAAATTAAGGAGCAAGCTTTTAATCAAATCTTCTTGAGCATATAAAGTATCGGCATCACCTTCGCAAATGAACTTTAGTTTTTGCTCATTAGCGTTTTTACTCACGGTACTTTTAATATCATCAAAAAGATACTGTATCTGGATTTTAGTCTTAACTGGTTTATAATTACGAAGTGTGGCAAGCTGCAATAAAGAGTTTGCGATTTGTTTCATGTAACTAGCTTTGTCCATTATAAACTGGGCGTACTCTATAACCTCGCCTTCTTCTAAAAGGGCTCTCTGCATATATTCGGCGTTGCCGTAGATGGATGTCAGAGGTGTACGTATTTCATGAGCAAAATTATCTATGAACCTTTGCTTTGCATCGGATTCTTCTTCTAATAATTGGATTTGCGCCTGTATCTCTTGCGCCATGCGGTTAAAGTTCTTTGCCACTAGCGATATTTCGTTTTCGCCTTTAATATAGATCCGCTCATTATAGTCGCCGTCTGCTATTTTTTCTGAGGCCTTTGACACAATGCTAAGCGGCTTGAAAATGCGAGAGAGAACAATATAAAGAACACACGCAGTAATTATGGAGAAAGCAATGCAGATGAGAAGCAGAATGTTTTGCATACTCCGCATTTGAGCTAAGTTTTCAGTCATAGAATAGTAGTAGTCCAACCTGAAAGAGGAAAATGGTTCTTGCAATACACCAACAATATGGATATAATGTTCTCCTTCTTGATAAACAAATGAAATCTCCATATTTGCTTGAATGATGTGCCCTTGTTCGTGCAAAGGCATATAAGTAGCATTAAAGCGAATATTATGCTGTCTGTAATAAGCTGCATAGTCTTCTAAGAGCCTATTTAAATCATGAGAATAAACCACCCCATCACTCCCACCTAAGACAAAAAGGTCTCGAAAAAGAGTATGCGCGATAGTGTCAAACTCTCTGGCGCACTTTTCTACATACATATTTATTTGAGTCCTTGTCATATAAGCAGAGACAATGCCAAAGCACGAAAATAGGACTAGAAGAAATAGCAGATAAGTAGCAAGATAGGTCTTTATCCTCATCTTTTCACCTCCAGCCGATAGCCTAATTTGTAGACTGTTTTAATTGCTTCTTCCCATCCTAGCTTGCTTCTAAGTTTTTGAATATGGTTGTCTACTGTCCTACTCTCCCCTATATAATCATAGCCCCACGCAAGCTCCAATAACTTATCTCGTGACAGCGCAATATTTTTGTTCCGAATCAATACTTCCAAAAGCTCAAACTCCTGCGGGGACAAATCAATCTCTGCACCACTTACTGTAACTGTCCTGTTTTCTATATTTACAACTGTCTCGCCTAAACTAAAAACAGTCTCACTTTTATGTGTCCGTCGCAAAACAGCCTCAATCCGTGCGAGAAGCTCCAGCATCTCAAAAGGCTTAACAATATAGTCATCTGCGCCTAATGAAAGACCGCTAAGCTTACTTTCAAGTCCATCTTTAGCTGTGATAAAAATCACAGGTGTTTTTGGTATTTTCTTCATAACTTCAAAGCCATCCATCCCTGGGAGCATGATATCAAGTAGAACTAAGTCTATGCCCTCTTGCATAGCAGCTTGTATCGCTGAAACCCCATCAAAAGCCTGAACATATGAATGTCCAACAAGTTTTAAGTTGCGCGAGATTAGGTTGTTTATGTCATGATCATCTTCTACAATTAAAATATTTGCCATATAAAAACCTCCATGATAAGTATTATATAGTAAAATCCGTCCAAAACAGTAACAAAAATGGCAGGATTTTACTCGCAGAACGAGGAGTCAGGTTCCCGTCGTGCCCTGGGCACGAGCGGGGTTCTGATGACTATGACCGAAAGATATCGGCGGCGCTTGCGCCGTTTTTGCCGTAGGCAAAAATCTTGAGAAGCTATGTGAGAAAAAGACGCTCTTTCTGTTACTGTTTTGGCAGGATTTTACTATAACATGAACTTGTAACAAAGTTGTCATGGGAATGGTTTTTTTTGACAGTAAACTACCCCGCTGCAAGCAACGGGGCTTTACGAGAATAAAAAGAGGCTGCCTCGTTACAGGACAGCCCCTTACTGGTTACTAAAAAACTCTTTTATTTCTTAATAAAATTCGTAGAGCGCGTCGTAGTCGTAGGTGGTGCTGGGTCAAGCTTGCGCTCTGCAATACCAAGAGCATCCTCTGGTCTCATCCAAGGGAGCCCTTGAAGAACACTTGTTTCTTCATGGGTCAGTATGCCTTTATATGTAGTCAGGCTACGACGAATGTAGCCGTCTCTTACACAAGCTTCAGCAAGACCATTGTTCATGATATTCAAAAACATTGGCAAAGCTTCAGCCGCAACTGCAACTGACGTGGAATGCGCAACTGCACTTGGGATATTGCTAACACAGTAGTGTACAACATCATTAACCACATAACGTGGATTGTCGTGGAATGTCTCATGACTAGACTCAATTGCGCCCGGTCCATCGTTTGAAATATCTACAAGAACAGAACCCGGCTCCATCAACTTAAGCATTTCTTTATCAATCAAGAAATCTTTGCGCTCTTTTGGCCATCTTACACAGTTAATAACCATATCCGTCTGAGGCAAAATGCTCTTTATCGTTTCTTTTGTACAATACATAGTCTGTATACTGTTTCCATAGTGAGCCTGTATTTCACGCATAACGCCAAAGTCTATGTCCATTACTGTGACATGAGCATTAAGAGCGTGCATAACTTCCAGCGCACCTTTTCCGACTATGCCGCCGCCTAGGATAACCACATTCATACCAGGCGCACCTGCGAACCCACTGACAAACTTGCCCTTGCCTCCATTAATTGTAAGCATAGACTCAAGCCCAGATAAAGCGCCTTGTTTTCCTGCCGCCTCACAGTTTGGTGAGCCATATCTATGGCTATCTTCTGCCGTTATACCAATAGCTCCACTTTTAAGAAGTGCTTGCACTTCATCAGGGTCAGACGCTGGGTGGAGGCAACAATATATCATTAACCCTTCTCTTAACATACCAAACTCTTCCGGTTTAAGCTCTTTTATTTTCACAACAAAATCACTTTGAGCAAAAATTTCAGCCGCACTCTCTACAACTTTTGCGCCAGCCTTTTCGTAGGCAGCATTTTGAAAGCCTGCCGCTTTCCCGCAGTCACGTTGAATTAGCACCGAATGCCCATTAGCGATAATCGCCTCAACTTCCAGAGGCGTCACAATAACTCTATATTCCCAGGTTTTGATATCTTTCAAAACACCCATTATCATTTCATTTTCCTCCTTATGGCTTTGTATTTATCAAAGCATTCGTAAAAACGCCTCGCCTTCACAAAAAACTTCTCACATACATTACTCAACCCAGAACGCACTATGCATATTAAGCGTAGTTGGAAGTCCAGAGAGTTGAGGCATTACGAGATCTGAGTTGAAAACTCTGATTGTCGTTGTTCTATGAATAGGAACCATAACAGCATACTCATTTGCCACTCGGTTAGCTTCTCCGAAAATAGCGGCTCTTGCATCCGAATCAACTGTAGCGAGTCCACTAATAATCAGCTCGCTGATTTCTTGATTTTGCATATGGTTTCTGTTTTGATGCTCACCATCAATGTGTAAAAAGTTCGCCCTTAAAGCGGAGATGATAAATCCTGTAGTCCAAGGAGAGAAAGTTGCCTCATAGTCGCCTTGGGTCACCAGTTGAGTTCTGGTCGGAGCATCCATCATTACGATACTCATAGGAATTCCGATATCCGCAAGTTGAGCTTGCATTATTTCCGAAGCACGTCTACCTTCCTCATTAGTAGCAATCATTTCAAAAGCAAGTGTCGCAGGGTCAATGCCATGCTCAGCTAATAAGTCCTTAGCACCTTGAGGGTCAAAAGGAGGCGAGCCCGCATCTGTTGTTCCAGCAAAGGCTAGAGGAAACTGACCGCGTTGCGGAAACCCAAGTCCATCAAAAGCACCTTCAACAACTTCTTCTTGATTAATTGCCATATTAATAGCTCTTCTTACATAAACATTCTCAAATTGTGGAACTTGATGATTCAAATTAACAAAGTTAAGCACCGGACTCGGTATCATAACAACAGTAGCGTTTGGATCTGCTTGAAACCTATGAAGGTCAGCCGCAGGAACATCGTATATAAAATCGATCTCGCCCATTTCAAAGCCTATTGTTCTGGAAGCTCCCTCAGGCACGATTCTCCATATTACATCCTGTACTCTAGCCGCTCTGTCTGGATTCCAATAATCTTCAAAAGCTGTGTATGATAAAAAGTCACCACTTCTCCACTCGACAAAAGTGAACGGACCACTACCGACAGGTTGGACAGCAAAGTCATGACCTGACTCTATAAGAGACTTCGGCAATATAGCATTCCCCTGAACAGTTAAATCGTAAAAGAAAGAAGCATTAGGTTCCCCTGTGCTGATTCTGAAAGTATATCTGTCAATCACTTCAATAGATTGAGCGCTTAAGTGGTTAGCGCGAGAAGATGGGTCCTCTCTAACCCAATGCCAAGAAGCCTCAACGTCCTCCGCAGTCATCGCCTCGCCATTATGGAATATAATACCTTCGTGTAAAGTGAATTCGAACAAATAATCGGTTATAGCACTCCACTCACGAACCAATACAGGGCTCGGTAAAAGAGTCTCATAATGTAACTCAAAAAGTGACTCATGTGTCATAAGATTCCCAGGGATAGCTGCCCCGTGGTTATGCCTTGAAGGAACAATAGACGGCGGCTCAGTAGTTGCTGCCACTACAATAGTGCCGCTCGGACCTTGCTCTGCAGGTGGTGCTTCTGGTGTTGGCACAACGGGAGCTTCCGCTTGGGCTGCTGGTTGACTCGGTTGCTCAACAACCTGTGGAGTTTGGGCCTCAGGAGCGCATGCGGCAAAAAAGCCCACAACCAATGCTGAAACCAATGCGACTCTTAAAATATTTTTCTTCTTCAATTCCATTCACTCCTTGAAATTATTATTTCGATTATTATAGCATCTGCCATATACCCTTGCAACAACCTTTTCGTCAAAATTTCAACCACTCTTTGTGTCATGCAGGTTTTATAGTAAAATCCATCCAAAAACAGTAACAGCAACCATAGTATTTTTCTCAATTCCCCTAATTCAACAAGTCAATATTTACCAATAGAGCTTTTGTACAGATATGCTGGCGTAAGTTTAAACCGCTCACAGACCACAACTTTTTATCACAAGAGCCGCTTACCGCCATCATCACAAAACAAAATTATTAACTGTTGACAAAATATGGCACGTTATGGTAAATTTATACAAAATATTTGCAAAAAATATATATATCGCATCACAACGACCAAGATCGAGACGTTATAAGCCTCAACAAGCATATTTGGAGAGAAAGGAGTGTCACGAAAAGTCAAAATTCATTCTATATTTTAACTTATTTTTTACAAAAATACTATTCATAAACATAATCAGTAAACAAAAGAGGAGGAGAATTGTTATATGCTAAAGAAACTTATCAGTTTTTCCAGACAAGTACTTATAGTTACACTTATTATTTCTCTCACCCTTCCAAATGTAGTTTTTGCAGCAACTCCACTACTCTCTGATGAAGAGCGAGCATGGAGAAGCTTGCCTACTATTCAGCCGTTGGATGCTGGGCGGGTACACTTTGCTGACGAAATACAAGAACACGATATGTTCTCAGCTCATGATAACTTTCTTAGCAATGAGCTTGCAGAGCTTCCACCTGAAGTGCTAGAGGAAATGATGAACGCTCATATCCAAACGTCTCAGCTGGACGATGATTTTTACATACGCGATTACGCGGCTTTAGTTTATCCGCTTTTAAATAGTGGGCTTGGTTTTTCTGTGCTTTCAGAAGATGACCAAGCCTTAATTCTTGCCTATCTAAATATAGATTATGACGCAAGGGGAATTACTATACAACTGTTTGGGGTCATGGCACAAGATGGCTTCTCATTAGTTGAGAGTGTTGAACTGGTCAAGATTATGGCTAGCGGCTTGTTTGACTACATGGAAGCGCAAATGATACTTGAGTTGATACCCGACGCTGATGAGCGCGCGGAAGAACTTATGTGGTTTGAACAGTTCGCGCGGTTGTTTAATATCGCTGATGAGGTTAATGAGCGACGACTCTTAAACAGACCGTTTACTACTGTGAATGATTTTAGTGAAGACGTTGATGATGGATACTATGAACTATATGCAAGCATGGTCGCGTTTGACGAGCCTCTTGGTTTAGAGCGTGCCACTGCGCAGTTTTGGGACATTTCAAGCTTACTTAATGCTAATCGCTCAAATGAGTCCTACAACTTCTTTGAGCCGCCGTATTATTCGGATGAAGAGCTAGCTTTACCAGACGAGCCTCCAGCAAGCCCAGAACTACCTTCAGAGCTTGAACCTGAAAACGATGAGGCAGAGGAAGAAAACGGCTATGATTACGAGGGCGACTACGAATATGAGGATGATAATGACGAATATCCTGAGCTAGAGCTAGAGCCTGAACTTTACGACCCTGAGCTTAATCCTGAGGTTGACTCTGAAGTTGACCCTGAGATTAATTCTGAACCTGAATCGGAACACATTTCGGATAATTCAGAGCAAGATACAGCCTACAATTACTTTGAACCATCCCCAGGGTCTCAGCCAGAACTTGCGGCAAGGGTTCATACTGTCCATTTTATGTCCTATGGCTCCTCCTCAGCTGATACACAAAGGATAGTATTTGACGAGCGTGATTTTTGGACGTTTGATGAGGTGCTTGAAGATGAAAGCGATGCAGATAATGAGTCAGAGCAACCCCCTGAGCCTGAACTAACACAACCAGAATACAGAGGCCAATATCCCGAAGATGAGACTTATCCTGGAATAGATGAGTACTATCCAGAACAAGACGACCAATATCCCGAAACAGATGAATACTATCCAGAGCTTGAATACGAATACGATGAGTGCAAGGATGAATACCCAGAGCGTGAGGCGCTATACCCTCCGCTTAGTGAGCGACCACAGCAACGACCCAGGCGCGGTCGTGATAGACTCAGGAACTCGCGCATGGACTCTGCCCTAAGGCAAAGACCATGGCAGATGTTCGCCCGGATGCCTATGTAAGAGTGGCGATTGGATGAGGTCGAGTTTGAAGACGAGGACGAAACGCGTGAGATATTTGAATCATTTACTAATATAAGTGCATTTAATGTAGCCAGGCAGATGTTTTTGGATAACCACAATGTGGTTGAGATCAATGCGGCGTTTGCGCTTGGCGCTGCGCTGCAGCAAGAGCCTGAGCTACTTTTGAACTTATCATTTGAATATGTACCTGATTCTGAGCTGTCCAACACAGATGAATCGCAAGGTTATCCAGGCGATGTAATTTATGATGATGAGTATTCTACTGACACAATCGTAGATGTAGATACCGATGAAGCACGAAGACATACGCAAGATGCACAAAATGAGCCTTATGTAGAAGATATAGATACCCTGCTGGATATCCAGCTAACCATGTATGAGCTGGGTATAGATGAAGATGAGCTTACAGCAATAATGACATACGGCTCTGCCATTATGTACTTTGCTTTTGAACCGTTGTCAAGTGACACAGATATTCTTCCGAAGAATTTAACAGCCAATCCTTTTGAACTAGGGTTCAATGCGGATGAATCTGTATGCCTTCAGACGGGTTCGTCAATATTTCGCACGAATGTATTGAACATACCAGGACGTGGCGATTTTGGTCTTAATCTAGATTTAGTATATAGGTCATCTAATGCGGACTTGGTTACTGGAAGAACTGACCAAAGGCAGCGTTTACACGGCACTGGATGGAGCGCACAATGGGTCACATATTATGTAAATGCCACCACTCCGCGTCATGGTTTCCGTGGTCTTGCTAATGGCTGGATGTTTGATTTGCCCTATGTTTTATACGGTGTGCTATATGTGCCTGGGCAGGGTTATTTTCAGGTGCGAGGACAGGCGCACAATGTGCGACCGATGGTAGGTATGTCATTTTCTCTGACTTTAGGAGATAATAGGTTCCAAAGCGGTAATCTTATGTCTACAGATATGCTTCGGTTTTACAATGGCACAAGATACTACTTCAGTGGCAACTATATTATCGGTATGCGTGATAGGTTTGGCAATACAATCAGGTTTGAATATAGCTCTCATGTACGATACGAAGGTCGCAGATTGATGAGGATTATTGATACAAACAATAATGTGATTAACTTCAGATATGAAGACTCATTTATAATGGTAGGAAACCAAAGAACCAATACAAGAACCGTAACCGTGACTACTCATGACCAAAGTACTTTTGTTATGAATATGTCTGAGGTTCCTGAGCATAGAGAAAGATTGCGACTTGATAGCGTTCGAAATCAAATGAATGCGGTAACTAGATTCGAATACTCTGTTGAGATGGATTCGTTTAACTTAGTATTGAATGATATTACCGGCAGACCTGATGGCGATATGCCTATACACATTCTCCTTTTAGACCGCGCGATATACCCATCCGGCGCGCGTTTAGAATTTAACTATGCACTAATTCGTCCTCCGGTGTACACATTTTTCGGCAGACGAAGTACACGACGAGTAGACCGCCGCCACTTGCTAAGCAACGGCCGCAATTATCAAGAAACACATTTTTCATACCGCGAGAGAGTCGCTCCCGTTCTCAGAGATTCTTATTTGACCACTACAGTGACACAAAACAATGGTCAACGCACGGTCTACACCTTTGACTATAGACATTTAAACACACTTATACGGACGTATAATGGCAATGTGCTACTGTCTGAGCAAGTTACAACATTTGCTAATCGCTATAATCAACAGATAAATGGAGCTCTACGCTACCTACCAACGTCTATAGTGCAAGCAGAACACAGAGGAGGCAATAGAAGAGCTACCCATCAAGTTCTCCAGTACAATATTCAAGGACAAGTAACGCAATCCCTGCATCCACTAGCTAATGGTGTAAATCTTGAACGCTATAGAATAACACAGACCTACAACTGGAGATATGGTCTACCTTTAGTAACTACTTTTTGGGCTGATGCTAATACACAAATCAGGCAGGTAAATCATCTATGCCCTGATGAAAGAAACATCATAAGAACAAATGTTTATGAAAACAATGTAAGACAATCTAGTACAGGCTTCCAGCATGATACACATGGTAATGTGATTCAAATAAATGAGTTTATTGATGTTAATGCAACCTTCGCTAATGTAAATAATGCAGTTATAACAAGCATATCTTACTCTAGCTGGACTATGCCGTTCAATATTTTCACACAAGGAGTGCGAGATGCAAATGGTGAGCTAACTGTTGGCAATGGTATTGTTACACGAGGTTTTATGTATGACAGCATGTGGAGATCCGTTATGGAGATTGAAAATAGTTATGCGACCCACTTCAGGCGTGACAGGCTAGGGCGTATTACGGCAATCACACATCCAAACGAAGGGGTTGAAACATTTACTTACAATGATCAAGCGAACACATTAGCCCATCGGACTGTACTAGGTGCTTCATACCTATACCGCTATGACCCCCTAGGCAACCTACAAAGCGTATCAGTAAACGGCACAACAATTTTTAACCAACACCTTCGATACTCGCATGAGGCTTATAGAAACGAGAAATGCTGGGGGTCTAGCCTCGTCAGGGCGTACTGTCTTCACATACGATGTATTTGATAGAGTAATAACCGAAAGTAGGACGACCCCCGCTGGAGTTGAGATGCAAAGGATACTAACGACTTACGCAGATGTAGTTGATACCGCAGGTAATTCGCGCATCACGACTAATGTTCAAGGATTCGTTGCAGCACCAGGTATAGCAAGCGTGCCAACCATCCAAACCTTTGTCCAGTACGACAGAGTAGGTCGCAGGACACAAGAAGGCACTACAGGCGGCAGAGTTACCCACTTCACCCACGACATATCAGGAAGAGTTGTGCGGGAAGTGTCTCTAGGTGTTGACAATACATTCACCCACAACATCCACGGCGTAACAAGTATACGAAACATAGAAGGCAACACATCCAGAAATACCTATGACAACTTGGGTCGTCTAACCTCTAGCACCGACTTCATGGGCAATACCGCGCGCTTTGTCTACGATGCTCTAGGCAGACTCATCCGCCAATACGCACCTTTCGAGCGCGTAGGCAACACAACGCACTATGCCCAAACAAGATACTTCTATGACAGAAATAGTAACTTGATACGAACAGAATCTTTAGTGAGTCTACCAGGTGAAGCGCAGATATGGGCAGCTACAGAAAACACATTTAGACACAACAGGCTCATGACCTCACGTACAGGCGGCGCAGACGGCATATTGACAAGCTACACCTACGACCGTGCAGGTAATATCCTAACCATGCAAGTAGGTGACGCCATAACAAGGTTCGTCTATGACAATCGCGGCAGGCTCACAACCACCACAGACGCTCTAGGTCAAGTAGAGAGCATCACTTATGATGCAAATGGCTTGGTACTCACCCGCACCGACCGTAACGGGACTACCTTTAGAAACACCCACGACGGCATGGGTCGTCTAACTAGAGTAGACGC
>Ga0123355_10006904_pt1 | contig 16901 bp, 15 predicted proteins | sample TergutEmb28metaG_3_FD_89872 | JGI IMG/M metagenome (GOLD analysis project Ga0123355, IMG submission 89872) | Embiratermes neotenicus P1 segment gut microbial communities from Petit-Saut dam, French Guiana - Emb289 P1 | ecosystem: Host-associated > Arthropoda: Insects > Digestive system > Gut ...
GGCAGGCACTTGTGAATACGGTGATGAACCTTCGGGTTCCATAAAGTGCGGGGAATTTCTTGACTAGCTGCAGAACCAGTTAGCTTCTCAAGAAGGACTCTGCTCCATGGAGTAAGTAAGTAATACCGGTTATAAATCTCCCTGTTCGCTGTCTGTACGGTTACAAGTTGTACTGTATCTCTTTTAGCTGTGTTCATCCAGGTAGCAAAACCTTTGTTAGCTGTCTTTATAATAAATTTTTTTGTTCAGTAAATTAACATAAATTATAAGATATGTATTTGGAAATTCCTGGACAGCACCACCCTGCTGAGTGTTGTGTGGTGAAGAGATGGAGGGAGTTGAATCCTCTGAAATTTTGGTATCTGTGAAAATGGTATCACAGCCCTGAAAACAGTAATCGTATACTGTTAACCGCATGATGCTGAGCCCATAATGTTATGGCCTCTTCTATGTGGCATAACTGCTGCACCCATTGTTTTGTGTAACATATCTTCCATGCTGTCTGAACTTATTCAAACCTGTTAGGGTGTATATAGCCATTTATCTTGTACATGAGGAACTTCATAATGTACAGGATGAACTTCAGTCCAACTGTGGCAAATGCCACTGTCCAGCGAAATCTGCCACCGGCACTGATTGGAATGTTGGTTGGTCAGCTGGATAGCTGAGTTACTTGAGGGGTTAAATTGATCTGGGCACACGATACATAGAGCGACAGTATTGCTTTGTCATGAATGAGACACTTTACTTATGAAAAATGGTAAGAAGTGGACACAAACACACATACATGCGCAGTGTATCATTCTTGTAAACAAATTTCAGTGTGTTATATTTCACCTTTAGTGTTGTGTTGGTTCATTTCATCCCAGTTCCCATATAACCTTCGATACCATTGGCAGCAGAATTTAAAAATATTTTTATCTACTCTACTTGGTAGGGGCAAGGAATTTTCTCTTCTCCAAAATGGTCAGACCAACTCTGGGGCCCACTCACTTCATGTAGAGCCAACTTTAAGAATGAGTGGAGCTATACCTCTGCTCCCCAAATACGTACCCTCATGATATGCACAGAATAACTTAACTTTTTCTCTGCTTTACTCATATCTGCTCCATACATCATGTTGCAGGTGATGACATGTCTTCCCAATCTATGTGTGTAATATAAAGTAAGAGGTATAATGTATTCAGTTTCTGTTTGCTTCTCTTGCCTTCCATGTTAAAGTAAATGTGCAAGAATTAGTGATTGCAAGGGTGTGAAGCAGGGCACTAATTACTTAGCTGTCAAAGGGTTAATATTGCCTTTTCTCTTGAGATTTATAAAATTTATTTTGTGTATTTATGTGTGCAGTAACGGAATGTCTGCAGTATCCAGACTTCAGCTGTGTTGTGCTGTATAAGAAACTTGTGGTAGGCTTTGCATTTATGGTGCCTGATGTGGGGCTTAATGAGGCATACATCTCATTCCTTTTCACAAGACCAGAGTGGCGGCGGGCAGGCATTGCTACATTCATGCTGTACCACCTGATACAGGCAAGTGTTATTATATAATATGTGGGGTTCAGTAAGGACAGAAGAGTTACTCAACCAACTCAGTTACTGACATAATCTGTTTTAATTCAATAAGTGAATGAGTGTGAACACCATGCCATGGACATGTATAAAAGGAGTGGGGGTAGAGACCTTGTACACAGAAATGGCTTTTGCCATTGCAATGCGCTGTGTGAAATGTATTGCTTCTCCCACTGGTCAACCCTCTTATCTGCATAATATTTTGCACATTTTTGTTAATAGGCACATAACAATGTTAATAGATGCATCTATAGACATTATTTATATTACCTTGAATAGAAAAAGTGTAATGTTTGGGGGGAAACATACTTACAGAATACTTCAATGAAAGTGGACTTTTCTTACTCTAAAACTGGCAGCCTTTGGAGATATAACATTTTTGAGTGATGGTGTTTTCCATTGAAAGGATAACTAGAGAACTCAGTCTTTCTTCAGACATGGCTGAATCTTAAATATGTCTAAATGAGTTTAAATTTGGAGAAACTCTTGTCACCATGACTGGAACTGGCATGGTAAACAAAGCCTTAAAGAAGCCTTCTATTAAGCTACATGTCTCCATTAAATTTAAAATATTTAGTGGTGTAGTATTTTTAAGCTTATTCACAAAATTTGAATGCTAATGAATTCATCACATAGTGGAGCTCTTCTTTTTTGGTTATTCAATGATATTGTACAGAAAACCGCAAGTTTTCACATGTCAGTGCAATTGATAGAATTTTTCTTTAACTGGCATCGAAGCAGCATCAAGTAATATGCTAAAAAATTACAGTCACAGTAACCTGCTTCCTGTAACAGTACTTAAAGAAACTGTCGCCATGCCATGACAGAATGACGAATGTCTGGGTGAGGGGGAGCCATTATCAAAGCTAGGAATGTGAGATTTAGATAAGCAAATTTGAAGTCCCTGGCATTCATGTACGAAGTGGTAAACATTTCTGACAGCACCATTGCTGTAGCACCTCTCAATGAAGTTGGTCAGTAACGTAAATTACAGAGAACATTCTGTGATAGAATTTCTTGCTGCCAAGAAAGAGTAAGTGAGAAACATCCACATATGTCCTTGCAGTATTTTTTGAAGTGCTACAGTCAACAGAAGCACCACTGATTGCTGAGCAAAAAAATTGACTGTTTCCAAACAGGAAAAGCAAAATACCATGATTTGCCTTGCTGAGGCCATCCAGTCACAGCTTTTAGTCCTGAAAGGCTGAAACATGTTGGTGATGCCATTGTTTCCAAGGATTGACACATCACTACCCAATGGGCATGCTCAATTTCTCAGTCACCAAAGGAATTGTTTGTCACATCATTCAAGATCTCAGATATTTGAAAGTGTGCATGAGAGGAATTCCTTGGAGCCCCACAGTCAAACACAAAACCAAGAGAAAAGCTATTTCTTCTGAGTTGTTGGCATGTTTAGAAGTTGAGGGAAAGACCTTCTTAACTGTTACAGTAGATGAAAGCTGGGTCCATCATTTTGAACTGGAGACAAAAGTGCAATCCATGGATTGACACCTCCCTCTATTTCCCTGGTGGAAATAATTAAAATATTCTTTGTCAGTGGGAATATTCATGATCATGGTCTTCTGGCACTCTGAAAGAGTGATTAATATGGATGCATTGCCAGTAGGGAAGACACATCTGGATGCTGAAAGAACTCTGGAAGAATGTTGATGAGTTGGAATCACAAGAGTCCACAGAAATCTGACCTCAGCTTGACAGTGCACACAAATATGAAGACTCGGGAAGCCATCACAAAATTTGGTTTTACAGTGTTACCCCCATCCACCTTACAGCCCTGGTCTAGCACCCTCAGATTTCCATCAGTTTGGAGCCCTAAAGGATGCAGTCCACAGTACAAAGTTTGAGAGTCATGATGATGATGTGATTCGTGCAGTGAGAACTTGGCTACGTAAGCAGGACAAAGCATGATACCAAGAAGGCGTACACACACTTGTTCCTCATTGGTGCAAGGCCATAGAAGTGGACAGAGACCTTGTGGAAAAAATGTGAATGGAGTCAAACCGTCACTCTTCCTACAGCATTGTTTTAATGATTTAGAAATAAATATTTATTGAAAAATAAAATAAGAGGCATTGCTCTCTGGGAATCCCTCACAGCATTATTTCTCATCATATTGTTTGCTTTGCCTTGCTTAATTTGGCATGTAGAATTTGTGTGGTTATTGTTGCCATTTCTGTTGTTTGTTGTCATTCCTGCCAACGGGGATAGGTGCAAGAGAGAGAACATCAGTGCTACTGTGTGTGAACAGTGATGGCATTGACAACCATGCATTGATCATGGTTGGAAAGTCATCAAAACCAATGAACACATAAAAAACTTCCTGCATAGTATAATGCAAAAAAAATTGTGGATGACCATGGCTATTTTCATGGAGTTTTCAAGAGCACTGGATGCCTCCATGGTAGTACAGGATGGAAATATTTAGTTGCTTGTGGACAATAGTGCTTCTCATTAATGAGGTGCATCACTTGTAAGGAATGTAAAAGTTATATATGACCCACCAAACCACACAAGGGTGGTACAGCTTCTTGAATTAGGCATCATAAAGTGTTTCAAGCAGTTGTATAGGAAGCACCTAGCACAAAAAGCTGTGCACTTGATATGTCCAAAAATGATCAACACAAAATCAGTGTCACAAACAGTACATTTCACAGCAGTAGCTTGACAACAAGTCACTCAGTTTGACAACTTTGAATTGTTTTGTCATTGTTAGTAGGGGTGTGAACTTTTAAACAGTAACCAAGTCAGACTCCAGAATGGAAGAAGAGACTGGTTGCAGCTAGGCACTGAGAAGAACAGTGGGCAATGCTGTAGTTAGTTAACCTTTGGACTATGGCTGGGTATACAGTGGATCCAGGGTTGGTTATTCTTCAACAGTTCTGGTTGTATTTAGGAAAAATCTTACCTTTTTTTTTTTTCTTTCTTTCTTTCTTTCTTTCTTGAAGTCTCCTTGATATGAAATTATCATTATGCAGAGAGTATGTTGTTTTTTAATATGCTGTTTATTTTTTTCAAATCTGACCGGGTCATTGTGTGCCTTTGTTAGTTCTGTTTGTCCCACAGCCAAGTACAGAAAGACTGGAGATGTTGACAGTACTCAGAATGGACATGCAAGGACCACACTGTCAAGACAGTTCAATTAATGTGCACTGATTGCAAGAAACAATCATAATACAGACAAATTTCATTCTATATAATTGCATGAGAAATGAAAATTTGTGTAAAACCAATTTTTTGTCTTTAAATGAGTCTAAGTAACAGACTGTGATAAAAATATGTTGAGAGTGTAATTAAAAAATATGGATACAAAATGCATCCAATACAGTAAAAGTCGTTAGTTTTACAGTTTCATAATCTAAGGGTTAATTGCATAATGAGAAGCCTCATAATTTCTACACTTCACCAACTATTATTAGGCTGATGAAATCAAAGTGGCTAAGATGGCCAGGGCATGTGCACATGGCAGATGTCAGAAGTGCATACAAAATTGTTGCCAGAAAACTTGATGGAAAGAAACCACTTTGAGGAATTTGGCATAGATGAAGAGGATGTGAACATATGGACTGCAGTCATATGGTTCAAGGTAGGATTGTGTGAACATTCTAATCAGTATTGAGGTTCCATAAAATGTGGAAAATTTTTAGAGTAACTGAACAGTTGTTAGCATCTTAAAGGAGGACTCTTCGCCCTGTAGTTGATCAGGCGGTTAATTCTCTAGTAGCAGAACTCAGATGTCCGTTACCCTTGTTTAACCCTTTGACGCCTAATGACGACTGTAGTGGTCGTACTGCACCGCTAACCTCTAAATGTTGCATTTTATATATTTATTCAATACATATAGTTACTGAATATTTTAAACACGGTATATACTCTCTGTTTTTTCTCTCTTCAAAATGCAGTTTGTTTCATAATTCTAACATATTTGGTTCCTGTATTATTCACATTTTATATACAGGATGTGCTAAAATTAAAAAAAATAATTCCGGCGCCAAAAGGTTAAGTAAGCAGTTATTGCTATGAGATGGTACTTGTATTCACATTGTATTTTAGTCACTTGATTTGTTTCAGACCTGTATGGGGAAGGACGTGACCTTGCACGTGTCAGCCACGAACCCAGCCCTCATGCTGTACCAGAAGTTTGGTTTCAAAGTAGAGGAGTTTGTCCAAGATTTCTATGACAAATACTTCCCAGCTGACTCAAAGGACTGCAAGCATGCCCTTTTTCTGAGGCTCAGTCGATAAATGCAGTGGCTGATGCATAAAGTTCTGTGCAATAGGTGCAGTTCATATGGCCCCTTTACCTTCAGGAGTGACATCAATGCTGAGGTTCATATGTTGGCTTTGTAGTCTTCTGCAGCACCCAGTATTTTTGTCAGAATTAATGAGATTGCTTACGTGCGAGAGACAAAGTCTGAAGCGTACGCGTACACAGACACCGAACAGAACACATAGGGGTATTTTGTAATACATGCTATATCCTTGCCACTGCGTATGGTAGCCATGGGTGTTCAAGTATTGAAAGTATTGTTCAAGTTTCAGCTACTGTACAGTGTGATATTGGCAAGAAAAGCTATCATATCCTTGGTTACAGATGGGCTCGTTGTATTTGATTAAACTTAACACCTGTGATTGTGCAGTCAGTAGTCATATGCTCCTGGTTGCATAACTTTGGTTATTTTTGACTGGCTGTTTTGTCAGTTAATGAAATGGCTGTAGCCCCACATAGCCTACTATATAATGGGTACAGTATCTGTATTCTCCACAAGTAAAGGGCTGGGATGGGGTATGTATCACTCACATTAATAAATTCAAGTTTCAGATGAAAGAGTGACACATTTCACAATCCAGCCACTTTACTGTTTGGAGATAAAGTCACTGTAGCCGTTACATTATAGTTTTTGTGAGCCTAGGGTAAATTCAGTAAGGAGACAAAAAAATCTAAGCCAGTCAAAAATACCACCACAATTGTATAGCAGGGGTGGGAGAAATATAACTTCACTTCAGCAGTCATGTTCAGATATGATTACTGTGTAATAATCAGGAGTCTATAATTACAGACTTCTGGTTGTAATTATAATTGGAAAAAATAAATGTTCATATGTAAGTTATACATTTTGATGCCAAAATCAAATGTTGGTATATCTTCAGAACTAACCGTATACTCCTTTCTTCATCCTAACTACATTTTTTGCAATTTTATACCGCTGTTTTTGAGAAGCTACTATAACGTGTTCTGTGAGAAGTCCTGTAAATTGTATATATGTCCATGTGCTTCCATGTTTGTCTTACTGACCTACACTTGACTACTCATAGGTTTGTGATGTCAGTCCCAGTTAGAGCTGCTAGATAAAAGGCAGACTTTTGGGAATTTGGACACCAAGTTCTCCCCCTCCCCTCACCATAGTGCAGACAGTGGCTCCAGCTGTACATCTTCTGTCAACATCCACTCTTCTCATTATCACAGTGTCACTGGATATAACAGAATTTGGACACCAAGTTCTTCCCCTCTCCTCACCATAGTGCAGAGAGTGGCTCCAGCTGTACATCTTCTGTCAACACCCACTCTTCTCATGATCACAGTGTCACTGGATATAACAGAATTTGGCTTACAGTTGCACCACCTCAGAAATGGATTCTTTACCATTGCGTTGTTGGGCATCAGCCAGAGCAGTCAAAGACAGGCTGCATATGAAGGCACTACATAAGCAACAATAAAAAGTAGTGTTGTCCGAGTCTTTACGATAGGTATAAGCTGCACAGATTGTTAGCCTTGGCACTAGATGGAGAAGTTCTTCATTATGTCACGTTTTCCATTTCCGATTCCATCCCTGTTACTTCCAATCATTTTATGTAGGTCTGTGTTTCCAGACACTTGTACTTCTGTAACAGACCATATTCCAGACAGGCACAAACAACATTTTTTATTGGGTATAAACAGTTTCTTTATTGCATACAACAAAGTGTATTTACAATGGACATATGCGTATTGTCCAGTGGTAACTAGGCCATGTAGATTACACAAAGTATCAAGTGATGGCACCATATAGGAGACACGTGACTGTTAAATTTATGTGTTTTCTGTTGCCCTTTGTGCAAAGCATGTCAGTCACTAAATCATACAATGGACAGTGTGAAAATGGAGGGAGGGGTTGCACATTATTCTGAAACAACTTGCTGTTAATAACCGTGTACAGTGTTTCCCAGGTAAAGAATTTTCCCGTGTAACATGTTGGATTTCTGAAGTCACACCGCAAGTCCTATAAGAATGTTAAATTTTCTTGCATAACAAGTTCCCACATTAAAGGTTTTTCCTCTTTAGAAGTTGAATTTTTCAGATTCTTATACAAAAATGTCCAATTTAATGTTTTAATGTGTTTAATAAGTTTCACAAGCACTATTGATTTTAGTGGTCAAGCTGCACCATAGTCAGTAACTGACTGCAGACCACTTCATCACATGTACACAGCCTGTCAGCTGTTCATTTCCAGTCCCGTGATTTTTGTTATTTATTTTATACTAACTGCAGCATATCACGTAAGTCAGGTAAATGAAAGAAGTGCACCTGTGCTGAGAACAGATGACTTTGAACTTGTATTTTATGAAATTTTCTGTAGCATTTAAGTTTGATAATATGCTTTTTTGTCTCTGTAAGTGAAATATTATGAAATAACGGCATGACGTCAGAATACAACAGATGATCCAAAAAACTAAATATAATTTTTGCATTTCTCTTTTCAAGTTTCCCTTTTTCACTGGTCCCTTGAAAAATTTTAATGCAAGAAACACTGCACTTCTCCAAGTAGTATGATTCTGACCAAATGGGAGCTCCATTCTTGTGCTGAGAGATCACTCTTGATAGTCACTGAGCTGCCATTGAAAGGTCATCACTGCTATATGTTTCTTGCAAGCAAGTTTGTACACCTGCATGTCACTCTTCAGCCCCTGTGCCCTGTATCAGGTCTGTACAAGATTTGGCTTTTGTTGATCTGCAGCAAGAAATGAAGTATAAGATTTTACAGTATCATAGTGGTGAAGATTCACATTCTATTCTTCTGGTTTATGACACTGTAGTGTGGTTGGTGAGTATTAGCATTCCCATGTACATACTCTCCCCATCTTCAGTATCATATAAAGATCCCCACCTATGTCACTGCACAGTACCACATGATGAAACTAAATGCAGAGGATATGGTGAGGTCTATACTACCTGATGGGTTTGTAGGCCACAAATTGCAGGTAACAGGAAAAGGTGATCATGCAGAGTGAACTGTCATGGATTAAGGGGGAAGCTACCATATTACATGGTGTGATCAAATAGTTTCCAGACTGGCTCCAAGATAACACTACTACTGGTAGCAAAAAATTCCTACCACTAGGTGTAGATAAAGTAGAGTCTGCTAAGTCATTTTGCTGTTTGGCATAAGGCTGTAGCAAGTGTGCTTAGTGAGTAATGTCCTCTTAAGAACAGGTGTGTGCCGTTCCATTTTCTATTTTTGCATACTAGAAAATGGTAAGGCTTGAGACGACAATGTATCTGCATCAAGTTCCACATTAAACTGGGGTAAAATGGTACACATATTTTCAAAATGATAAAAGTAGCTTGTGGACAGCGAACACTGGGAAGAACATAAGTTTGTGAGTCATTTTTCAAGTTCTAAAGCAGTGTGATTTCTATTGAAGGTGCTGAATACGTGGGACCTTCATTGACAAGCAAAACAGGTGAAAGTGTGTATCCACTTGTCCTTGAAAATGGAAGAATCACTACCCACAAAGTTGATAACAGGTTGGGAATTTCATCTGGGTGAGTCTGGAACATTCTGAAAGTGAACCGTAACATCGGTCAGATTGCTGCCAAATTCATGCAGTGGTTGCTGAGTCATGTCAACCTGTACCAGGGCCTTCAACAATGGCTTGAAAGAGTCCTAGAATTCAGTCACAGGTGATGAGACATGGGTTTAAAGGTATGACCCATAAAGCAAACAACAGCCATCTCAAAGAAGAGACCATCATGCCCCCTGCTACCAACTAGCAAAACGAGTTTGTTCCAAACGGACAAAGCATAAACCAACATTATTACACACACACACACACACATTTTATGACATCTGTTGAAAATATGTGGATGACCTGAAAAGTGGACTTCAGGGGACTGGTTTCTGCACCATAGTAATGCACCTCCTCACTCTGCTTTGTCGCGGGCATGATTTCTAGCTAAAAGCAAAATGACAATTGCTCCACACTCTCCCTGCTCACCAGACTTAGCACCACATGACTTCTTTTGTTTACCACAACTGAAGATTGTGTAAAAGAGAAGGAGATTTCATGATATCACCATGGTTCGAGCAAAAGTTTAGTATAGACTTGTCAACATGCAAGCAACACACCTCATAAAATGCTTTGAAGACTGGCTGGCACAATCACTGGCCTTGCTCAGTAAATTCTCAAGGAGACCACTTTGGAAGTGACAACATTGGTTAGAAGGTAACTTTTGTTATGGAAAAATAAATTAGTCCAGGAACTACTTGATCATACCACATATGTCAATGTATACTGCTCTGAAACATACCTAGCGAGATTGAGGAAAACAAAATGTCGGCCACTATTTTGTTGAACCTTAATAGGATATGAGAGAGATGGCATCTTAACAGTGGCGGTAAATATTGTACTTCTGGGGTATGGCATCAAGCAGTCTAGTAGATGGTTCACAGTGTATAAAAGGAGCACACTGCTTCCATTTCTGGGAGTATTGTTCCTCAAAATGATTGTAACAACCCAGGAGACTACACAGCATCACGTCCCAAAACACCACAATCCTCTGGGGGTCCAGCAATCGTTTCTGGCGTACCATTGCAAATAAAGTTTTATTGGCATTTGATATAGGTGAGGGACAGATACTCACGAGTCTTTGGTTCGAATCCTGCTGCAGATATGAAGGACAACAGGTCCACATTTGATTTTCTTGAAAATTGCCACTGCCTCAGAGTGTGTTAGATCATGGCATACCTCACCATTCACAGCTAGTAATTCGTCTCCTGCACAACACAACAGAATCCATTTTAATATTATCCACCCCACTACATCTGTTAATACGTCTTTCTCATTGTTCAAAGTACCTGCTCTAAGACGGCCATCCTCAGCTGCCTGTCCACCTGGCAGAATGCTTTTCACAAAGATGCCGAGTGCTCCACGGGGGGAATCACGCCCTCCCACAATTGTAAAGCCTAGGCCCTTCTTTCCGTTCCCCTTCTCAAAAATGACTGTGTGAAACGAACAGACTGATGAGCGTGGCCGTCGGGGCAATGTGCAGAAGTTGGTAGTGGATGGGAGGCTACTGTCCTTGCCTGCGGTTGCTGTAACATTGATCGATCAACACTGCAAGTGAATTCACTTTGACAAGACAATGTCTAGCCTAGGCTGTTTACAATGTATATTTGTATTTACACGAACAGTGTGTTCTGATATGGGTGTTATATCTTCAACCAGTTTCTGGTGCATTTACAATTAACAATTGGAAAATACTCCTATCAACTTCCCAATGTCTGGCTCCCCACCATTCCCCATGTAACAATTTGATGATTCACGAGCATAAACCTTATGTAACCTTATGTAAGCACCTGTTATTATGTCCATCTCTGTGTCCTGGCTGACAGCTGCATAGCTGGCTGCTCCATGCTGGACCATTTTGCTGTTCTTCTGGAAGTGCTGGCGTTTCCTGATCACTTTGCTGGCAGGAGAGGCACACTTAAACTCAACCTCTTCATAGTCATTGTGCTCACTGGTTGACTTGTCTGCCGTGGGAGGCAAGATGAGGACGTTCTCATAGTCCACTGAACTCTCTGGCATCATGCTTTTCGGTTGACTTGCCTGTTGCAGTTGGGTGGAGTTCTCCCGCACCTGTGGTCGGGCTATTACAAGGTCTACATCCCGTGGTCCACTGCCAAGGGCATCGCGTGCACCCGCCATTGTTAGTCCACGGAGTCGTCGACCATTCACATTAATAATCTCATCACCAATACACAGGTTGCCTTCCCTATGCACAACAAGCAAATATATTTCATTCATTAAATTCAAACTTCAGTTGTGTACATGATGGCCATTAATTGATCCAATGTTTCCCACATTCTTTCAGTTCAAGGCTCCCCTCAACCTAGAGGAAGTTTCAAAATGTGACTTTGCAATTAAAAAAAAAAACTTTAGTCATATGACTATTGCCTTGTGGCATGTGATGCCTTGCAGTTTTGTAGAAAGGCACCTACGTTTTGGATGATCCTACTGCTTCCATCTACAGGATGCAAGAGGCAGAAGAAGCAACTATGAAACTACATGACATCACATTGCGGAAGTATGTAATCGTAATATTTAGCATCGTGATAACCTCAAAACTCCTTTATCTTTGTAATTTCATGTGAACTTCTGGATTAAAACTCATTCATTGTCAGTGTTAATGGCGGGCTGTCCTGCTTTGGAAGCTTTGAAATAGACGATGCCGAAGATAGGTCAGTGCAATAAACTATATGATGAGAAGTTTGGTGATGTAACGAAGATGTAGCACGAAATTCATGATTGGCCTCACCTGTCTGCCAGTCCACCCGGAATCACATGGGCCACAAGGTAGCCCGCGAGCGACGTCTTGGCGATGAAAATTCCCAGCTCCTCCGCGGGGTTGCTCCGTTCTAATCGTACCACTCTGAAATCCCTCCTGCCGACCCGAGCGTCTGACGGCGCCGCCTCCTCGTTGTGAGGCGGCACGGGTGGCGGTGACGCCACGCACAACCTCTGACGCCGACGCTGTCTATCTGTTAGCTCCAGTTCCCCGCCGAAGCGCCGGAACACTTCGCGCCGATCGAGTGACGCTGCCCTATGAGGTGTCGGGTCTCGCTCCATCAAGGAGGAATTCGCAGAGTCTGTCACGATGATGCCACTGTCGCTGTCGTCATCCTCGTCCTCGTGGAACAGGGGGTTATGTCGGCGCTGGAACTCGTCCAGTCCCGGCAGCGCCCCGTATGAGAAGCTCCGGAGTTTGGCCCCGGATTCGGACTTGTTTCTCCGGGATCCACCGTTTTCTGGTACACTGTTCCCCGCGTTACGGTACAACTTCGCCAGAAACTTGCTGGTCGAGGACCTGAGGTACTTCTCTGACATCGCCCGAAGTTTGGCCGAAAGGCAAGACGATGATGTGCTGTCTCTTGACGGTTCTTCTATCTCACCATCACCGAAATACAATACGTTATCGTTGGACTCCGACACACTGAACCGAGGACCCTGCTTCACGAGATCCAAAAGGCCTTGGTGTTCTGGCTCCGAGACCGCCAGGATGTTGGTCCCAGAACCGAAACATGACAGTCGCGTGTTCTTCACCCGGTCGAGTAGCGGATTCCGTTTTTCGCGTGATGCGCGCGCTTGGTGTCCTGGTCGTCCGCATTCCGAATTAACATTCAGTCCACCGCTGCTCTTGCGGCGCTGCCAGCGGACTGGTGACAGATCTGTGAACATATGGGTTCCGATGGGTCAGTACACAGGCAAGGCCTGTATGGTTATTATGAGTGAGCACGTAAGGCTACTGACGTTATTACACCACTCCCAATCAGCACCCAGCATGATAATGAAGCAAGCGCTGAAGAGAATATTTGGAAGTTACGGGGAGATGGGGGCTTCATAATTTGTGCTCCTCACCAGATATGTTTAGGGCTAAAAGTGAATAACATTGGTGACAGATGCAACACCACTGGATGAGATAGGCAAAGCAATATTTTGGCCGTTAACCTGAAGGGAGTTAACTTTGGTTTGTACACCCCTTTGTGACACCTATAGATGAAATTACAAAATGACCGATGATCACAGCTCAAAGATTCTTTGTTATTGAACCAACACAATGGGGATGACGCACCTAAAAAAACTATTGGCTTCGTCTGTCTGCCTGTCTGTCCAATGAAACAACTCTGCTCCTGCAGTACAGAGTTTTGTGCAATTATACATGTGTGCATATTGGCGAGTTTTATTAAACTTGGGCAAATATGAGAGGCATTTTACATGAAAACCTATGCATGTTTGACAACACTGGTTATTAGTCACTAACGTCATCACTGATTTTCTGGTGAACCGGGTTACAAATATTTCGATGGTGACCATACGCGAGCAGGCCAGAAGTGTTCGTTCTCTGGACATTACCCATCTTCTCCTATACAACTTCTGTCGGAAACATTTTTCGCTCCGAAAAAATTTAGCGAGATGCGCCCTGAAACATGTTTAGGTCTTAAATGTACAGTGTAAGTTACTGTTTGCCAATTTCAACGAAAAATGGAATGTATCAACATATGTTAGTAAAACTCCGCAATATCAAATTTAATAAACAAAATACGTTCAGCGGCTCTCGAGTTGTTACATGTGGGCAGACGGAGAGTCGTGGGGAAGAGACACTTTCGTACTTTGATTGACAACTTCCTAAAATAGCGTCAGCAGTAATGCATCCAAGCAAATGCATCATCTTCATCAGTCAGAGCACAAGAAGATAGTAAGTATCCGCATAGCGAACAACTTCTGGCCCGTTCACGAATAACAGAAACCAAGTCCAATGGTAATCTCGTGGGGGGGGGGGGGGGGGGGGAGAAAAAAAAAAAAAAGAAGAAAAAAAAGTAACCATGGCAACCATAGTAACTCAGTCTTTAACCAAAGTAGTTCCGTATATAAATACACGTAGGTCTTTATGTGAAGTACCTGTTATTTTCGTTATATTGTAGCCAAACTAGGCTTTGCTTGATCGACTTAAATAAAACTCCCCCATATACACCTTCACAAAACTCTGTCCAGCGGGAGACGAGTTGTTCCATACGAACGGACAGAGGACACACGAGGTAGGTGACAGTAGCTTTTCGCAACCTTGCGAAAGCGTTAAAAAAAAAGTCCCTTGTAACAACAATCACCAAATTTACAGAATGCATAGCACAAAAATGTTGTATGTGTGTTTCTTATGAATCATAAGATAGGAAAGCGTCGAATGTCACTAACAAAAGAGCGACACGCCTCGAGTGTCTTGTGTCACAATATGGCTGTGACCTTAGCAACTAGTCTGGTGTGACTTCCCCCTGGCGAACCTCTCGAACGCGTTACGTCAGGCTGTCGGTCCGAGCGAGCCCTCCTCGCAGCTAATTCAAATGAACAACGCGTAGTGATTAAGTCACGCTTCGATGGCGAGTCTTCGCGCGGAAAGGCTTGGGGAATGGCGGTATGCGATACCAAAATGGAAGAAAAAATTTCAGCTTCGGGCTGAACGAATTTTAATACAACTGCTTATGTAGGGAAATACTTTGATTCCTAAAACCATGCTCGAAGTAACCTGGTCAACATCACTTGAATCTGGTTGTATAAGCATATGGTGAGCAGATATCGCAAGTGCCAAAGATGGCAATGTGAAACATTGCCCTGTAGGCCTACTTTCCCCATCCTGCCATCTGCCCTGGACACGGCCAACTTCCAGCATTTGGCTGACATAATATCAATACCTGTATGCATAGGTGTACCTTGGGATGGGGTGGCAAGGAAGGGCAAATTTATCCCCCAATATTTTTTTTTACCTAAGAATAGTTTTCTTTTGCCTACCGAGTTGACGAGAGACAAAAAACTGGGGTGAGAGTCGGAGGAAAAGGGTGTATGTATACTGAGAACTAGTTCAAACCATTATTCTCCCTTTCTTAATCGACTCCTACGTAAACTAAGCTTGCTGGTCGTAACGGACCCACAATTGCCTACGAAATACCTTTTCAAAGCGTGTGCTTTACATGACGTCCATACTGGCAACACAAACGTCAGCGAGGAACAAATATTTCATTTACTAGAACAGTTACGTAATTAAAACGTGACGCTCAAGAGTTTTTACACTGCTGCAGGCGTGGGCGTGCAGCCATGCAACATCATTTCAGCTGTCTCTCTACCAACAATTATGACTTTAAAGGCAAATATTTGACGTTTTAATGTACAGCCCATGTAACGATACAAGACCTTTCTTCTGCAACAACATAAATAGTAAGTCCATGCAACGTACGCAAATGTTTTTGAAACTGCACGCACAGTATATTTCCCTTATTACGACGATTCATTTGTGATGTCACTCACCAGCACCCCAACAGGAAATTGTCATGAACATAAATTCCATTAGGTTTGAAGGAAACGATTTTTATAGGTCTTAACTTTTGTAAGAATGAAATGTAATGACAATATTTTATCAATTTAACAAGACAGGCAATGTACGTATAACTTAAAAATATGGCGCGTTCGCGTAACCTTTGTTGCAGTGAAAACGCAACAATGCATTATGTCTGTGTCGTTGAACTAAATGTCACTGTAAACTGTACAGTATAAAATACTGAGACTTGCACAACAATGCTCCTATGGCAAATTTATGTCGTCGGCAAAGATAAAACGGACGTTAGTCTTCATGGAAAGAGTCCGATGCTGCATTGAAACAAAAGAATGTTCTGAGATTATTCATTCCCTGCATTTTGTTAAATATTCATTTATAAAACCAACTTAATACACAAGTTACAAACACATCTAAAAGTATGGTCCTTCACTACTCCTACGTGTTTCGGCACGTCTGTGCCATTTTCAGGGAGTTCATAAACCAAATTTTAAACTTGCTGCTATGTAACAGATTACATCCGTAATACTCATTAAATACAGCATTCAGAAACTAAAATCTAGATTCAGTGTGGTTGTATATAAACATATTATAAACATATTATTTAAGCATTACATACATATATATACATATTACTGATTTTTTCAAATCATGTGAAATATGTAAAAATAAAATGCATTGATGAAAATAAAATATAAATGTACTCAGTCCAACACAACAATGTTTTTATTGCATTAGTGGCTACAAGTTTCGGTCGTTATGACCATCATCAGGTCAATGCTATACTTACTTACTTACTCCATGGTGCAGAGTCCTTCTTGAGAAGCTAAACGGTTTGCAGCTAGTCAAGAAATTCTCCGCATTTCACGGAACCCGAAGGTTCATTACCGCACTCACAAGCGTCCGCCATCTGTCTCTATCCTGGGCCAGCCCAATCCAGTCCATATACACACATCCCACCTCCTGGAGATGCGTTCTAATATTATCCGCCCATCTACGCCTAGGTCTCCCCAGTGGTCTCCTTCCCTCCGGTTTCCCCACCAAGAACCTGTACACCCCCTCTCCTCACCCATACGTGCCACATGCCCAGCCCATCTCATTCTTCTCAATTTTATCACCCGCACAATATTGGGTGAGGAGTACAAATCATTTAGCTCCTCGTTATGCAATCTCCTCCA
>Ga0123355_10006905_pt1 | contig 16900 bp, 13 predicted proteins | sample TergutEmb28metaG_3_FD_89872 | JGI IMG/M metagenome (GOLD analysis project Ga0123355, IMG submission 89872) | Embiratermes neotenicus P1 segment gut microbial communities from Petit-Saut dam, French Guiana - Emb289 P1 | ecosystem: Host-associated > Arthropoda: Insects > Digestive system > Gut ...
TAGGTTTTCATGCAATACACATATTATCACACCGCAATTTGCAAAGCAAGCAACGCCAATTTAAAGATTCACCATAATACCCTCAAAATAGTTCTTGACATTTGCATTCATTTGGATAAAATATAGAGACGTAAATCTGCCGTAATTACATTAGGAATCGAAGGAAACCTGCAAAAATGAAGTTCTCTAGGCTTTTATTTAGTATTCTATTCCTCACTGTAATCTGGATTATCCTCAGAGAAAACATTAGCCTCTTTGATGTTGTTTTAGGTGTCTTGGTGGGCATAGCGTGCATCATGTTTGCACGTCGGCTTCTCCCCTTGGAAGATAGCGACAATGTCAATTTTTCCAGATTAGTGACATATCCGTTTTGGCTGTTGGGACAGATATATCTGTCCGGCTTTTTTGTTATGAAGATGATTATTAATGGCGCCAGAGCGGATATCGTACGCGTGGACACAAAACTTAAAAGCGATATATTACGTGTAATCATGGGCAATTCCATAACTATAGTACCCGGGAGTATCACCCTGGAGCAAGAAGACCATGAATACACCGTCGTTTGGATGCGTCCCTCATCTGCATCGGATCCTGCCGGCGATGTGGGGAATGCGGTCAAGGGCAAGCTGGAAGCAAAGCTTATAAAGGCTGAAAAGCAAGGAAGGTGTTAGAGTTGAACTTTCTGATGGCTGTGCTGGGCATAGTGCTGGCATTTATTTTGATATGCATTTTTCGTGCGATTCGTGGGCCATCTATATGGGATAGATTGCTTGGATTGAATCTGGTAACAACAAAGGTTATCGTTATCATCGGGATATTTTCGTCTTTGAATGCCTTGCCATATCTTATTGACCTTGCGTTAGTATATGCGCTTATAGGGTTTGTCGGAACAATTTTCACAGCATTGTTCCTGATGGCAAGAGTTAAGGAGGTCAGAAAGTAAGTGGACATTGATGGCATTTTAGTAATCATAGGCAACATACTCATTGCTGCCGGGATTGTTTTTATGGCTTTTGGAATGATTGGGCTCTTTCGCTTCAAGAACTTCTATCTTAGAATCATGTCGAGCGCAAAAGCTGACACTGTCGGCACACTGACAATTATCTTTGGCTTAGCGATTCGTCACGGCCTCAGTTTTTTTTCGGCCAAACTGCTGCTTTTGGCTTTTATATTGATTGTGCTTGGTCCGCTTTGTAATCATATGGTCGCCCGCTCTGCATATCTTTCGGGATATGAGACGCAAAGCACCAAAGGTGACAGCGATAAAGATATGGAAGAGGAGGAGACCTCATGACCCTCGCATTGTTATTGTTGTGGGTGGTGTCGGGTTTGCTTATATTACAAGAACGCACAGTTTTTCGCATGGTAATATATCTCGGCGTCTTTTCACTCATAACCACCATAATTTTTCTTTTTCAGGGTGCGCCGGACGTTGCTCTAGCTAACGCTTCTGTCAGCGGTTTTTCTACGATTTTTCTCATCGTGTGTTTTGAGAAATATTACAGCGCAAAAGACTCTGCCAAAAAAACTAAACCCAATATGCCAAAAGTTAGGCTTGCCGGGGTTTGCAGAGGGGTCGCTGTGCTGTTGTTTTCCGTGCTTATGTGCGTTATGTTTATCCACTTTCTGCCAGACAGTGAGGTTTCGACATATCTCAAACATCAGTATGCCACTTTGTTCTACAGTGATGTTGGAGGAGAGAATGCTGTAACCGCAATATATCTGGCCTATAGGCTCTATGACACCGTTTTTGAAGCATTGATGCTGGTTGTCAGTGTTATTGCGGTCGTGCATCTTTCTTTCTTTGATGAAATGTCTGTTAGCAGCGGTCGCCAAAGTGAGATTCGGCATTCAGCTACCGCAATCAGAACTATTCGCGTGGTATGCCCAATAATCATTTTATTTGGCGTATATCTGATTGCAAATGGACATCTTTCACCCGGCGGTGGATTTCAGGGTGGAGTTGCTGTGGCTGTGTTTTTCGTGTGTCGCTTTATGATTTTCAATATCTACGATTTGCCTGTTGGCACGGTGCTAAAGGATGAAAAAATTGTATTTTTAGGCATAATCCTTGTCGCTGTGTTCGTGATTTTCCTGGGCATTCACCAATACTTCCCATACCAGCATACTGCGCTTTTACAAACCTTGTATCTGCTTATGATGAACACGCTTATTGGGGTGAAAGTTGCTTTGGGATTTATGATGTTGTTTTACAGATATGTCGCAGTGGATCGACAGTAGTACGAAAGGAATGGTCATTATATGCGAATGATGGAGATTATTCCCATAATTGTATTTTTCATGGGAATGTTCGGTCTGATGTTCAGCAAAAATATAATAAAGTCTGTCGCTTGCCTGGTGTTAATGGAAATGGCTGTAATCGTATTTATTTTAGGGCTGAGCTACAGGGCGGGTGTTTTACCGCCGATAGGACGAGGTTTGCAGTATAACCTTGACGGCATTGCAGATCCGCTGCCGCAAGCACTTATGATTACTGCGATAATCATCGGACTTGCCGTTACGGCAATAGATTTCACAATGATAATTCACTTGGTTCGAAAACATAAATCAACCGATTGGAACGAAGTAAAAGCATTGAGCAGGGAGAGTTTTGACAAATGTTAACGTATTTTGTGTTGGCGCCAATAGTCATAGCTGTATTCCTGTATCTGTTCTCTTCGAACAAAACCAACAGGATTATCGCCATTGTAATGCAGGCCATAATAACGGGCTTTGCACTTTACCTGCTGCTCCAAACCAGACAGCAAGGTGAAATATTGACCTTTGTAGGAAACTATCAGGGTTTATTGGGTGTTGTTCTTAAAGCAGACATGATGGCAGCATCATTTGTGTTGCTGACGGCGCTGTTATTTTTAGTAGTTGCAATTTACAGCCTGCACGAGGAAAACAGTAAACTCTTCTGGCTTTTGATGTTCATTTGGGAAGGACTGCTTATAGGTATTTTCCTTAGTCGTGACTTCTTTAACGTTTTTGTTCTGGCAGAGGTCGCAACTGTTGTTGTTGCCGTGCTGATCATGTATGACAAAGGCCGACGTAATATGTTCGACGGCCTTGTTTTCCTAATGGCAAACACTGTCGCCATTCAGTTTTATCTGTTCGGCATCGGTTATGTCTATATGCTGACTGGCGTTCTGGACATGCAAGCTGCCACAGATATCCTTGCAACGCTCCCCCGGGAAAACCTGATTCTACCCTATGCGCTTATGATGACTGCAATAGCTTTCAAAGCCGCTGTTATCCCTATGTATAGCTGGCTTCCCAAAGTACAGGGTATTCCGAGAGCACCTGATGCCGTTGCTGCTTTGCTTTCTGGACTTCACGTTAAGAGTGCTATTTTCCTTTTTATCCGCTTTCAAGATGTCTTTGCACCGGTGGCTTCCACAGACTTATTCCTTGTAATTGGACTGATTACAGCAATTGTCGGCGTGGTCATGGCGGTGTCACAGGTTGACATCAAATTGCTGCTGGCATATAGTTCAACGGCGCAGATTGGGCTTATTATAGCAGGTTTATCTATTGATGATCCCTATTCCCACGCTGGCAGTCTATATCATATGATTAGCCATGCGCTATATAAAGTTGCACTGTTTTTGATTGCTGGTGTACTCTCAGGTATGTACGGCACCAGAGATATGCGCAAAATCAAAGGCATTTTCAAGAAAGACAAGTTTATAGGCATAGCGATTGTGTTGGCTCTGCTAGGTATTACCGGCGCACCTCTGTTTAACGGCAATGTTTCCAAGTATTTTATAATGAGCGGCGCTGACTATGTTGTCAACTCGCTTATGATTCTTATTAATCTCGGCACTATTTTGGTTGCTATCAAATTTGGTGCAATGCTTTTCGGCACCCCCGACGAGTCCTATGTCGGCAAGAAAACCGATAAGTCCAGTGATGTTGCGATTTATGCTTTGTGCTTGATGTGCTTTGCAGGTGGTATATTCGGCGAAGAGCTGATGGACTTCCTTTTCAATGCGCCATTCCAGATGTCTTTCTATGGCTTCATAGAAAAAATAATCATTCTTTCGGCAAGTTGGGTTGTCGGGTTGGTTGTTTACAAATATGTGTTTGCAGATAACAAAAACCAGGCTTTCTTCGGACGCATTCGTGCCATTGATTTGAATTTTAGAGGCATTTGTGTCTCAATTGGTGCATTCTTTGTTGTGGCTCTGGCTGTCGTTGGTTTCCTGAGCTGACGAGAGTCGATTAGGTTGATTTTGCCAGTAAAATGAGATAGAATACTGCCAAAAACGCACCGGAGGTCATGCCTGTATGAACAAATATAATGATCTGTATCTGGAAAAGCTATTGAGCATAGAGCAGGTCGCAGCCATGGCCGAGTCCGGATGGAGTCTTTGCTCGGATATTGGCATGTCAGCTCCTTTTGCAATTTACGAAGCAATCGGTAAACGCGTGCGAGACAACAATTTGACAGATATCACGATGCATTCATGGATGGATGTAGACTATTTACCATTTTTCGACAATGAATTGACCGAAAAAATCAGCGGAGTCTCGTGGTTTTCCGGAGTAGGCGGAAGAAAGGCCATCAATGCCGGGCATGGAGATGTCATGCCTAATTATTTCAGGGATGCGCCTTCACTTTTTAGGGATTATATCGACCTTGACGCTTTTTATGCGGTTGTTTCTCCGATGGACAAGCACGGCTATTTCAGCACCTGTAATGCCGCTAATTCGTTTTCAATGGCGAGGAAAGCAAAGCATATTTTCCTTGAGGTCAACGAAAATATGCCTCGTTCTGCATACACTTCTTACATACATATTTCTCAAGTCACAGCATTATACGAAAATAATAAGCCGCTTGCAGAAGTTTCCCCAACTCAGGAGGACGATGTCAGCCTTATGGTCGGCCGGTACGTCACTGAAGAAATTCCAAACGGTTCAACTATCCAGCTCGGTATAGGCAATATTCCAGAAACCGTCGGAAAACTACTTAAAGAAAAATCCGATTTAGGAATACATACTGAATTGTTTACCGATTCTATGATGGAACTTCTGGAGTGCGGCGCTGCAAATAACAATTTTAAACCTATTCATACCAGCCGCTCCGTGGCTACCTTTGTTTTTGGAACACGAAAATTATATGATTTCATCGACGACAACCCTGGCATTGAAATGCTTCCGGTTGATTATGTCAACGACCCGGCAGTCATCGCCAAACATCCGAACATGATGTCGATAAATGCTGCTGTAGAAGTCGATTTCATGGGTCAGGTCTGTGCCGAATCCATTGGCTCCCGTCATATATCCGGCACAGGTGGGCAGGTTGACTTTGTCCGCGGCGCTGTTCAGGCGTGCGGCGGCAAGAGCTTTATCGCTTTTACCTCAACAGCACAAAACGGCAAGGTCAGCAGGATATCTCCGGTTCTCAAATCCGGTGCCTTTGTGACAACGAGCAAGAATGATGTCGACCATATCGTGACTGAGTACGGTGTGGCAAAGCTGCGCGGCAAGTCGGTCTATCAGCGCGCAAAGGCTTTGATTTCCATTGCACATCCCAAGTTTCGGGATGAACTGACTTATCAGGCGCGTAAATTGAATATTATTATATAGATAACCCTAATACAATCTAAGGCTGCCGGACATCAAATGCTCGGCAGCTTTCGCTGTTACTATATCGTTAGAAATCTCATAAATCATGTCTTACCTCTCCTGTCAAAATATTTGAACCCACACCGCATTTTGTGATTTCTTCTAAATCGCAATCAAGCTCGCAAGCCAGTATTTTAACGATTCGTTGGGTGCAAAATCCACCCTGACATCGGCCGCTGTCTGTGCCGGTTCGCCGCTTGACTCCGTCCAGAGTGACAGCACCGGGAACTCTGTGAATCGCATCAAGTATCTCCCCTTTCGACACGCCTCTACACCGACATATTATATTACCGTAATCCGGGTTCTTCCGAATCAAAGAACGTTTGTCCTCCAAATCGAGTGCGCTAACTCTGACAGGCGACTTACGCTTTGGGTCAAAATGCTCATTTTGCGTCGCACCAAGCTCTGCTGCTATTTCATCTGCCAAGTATACGCCCAACTCATTTGAGCAGGTAAGTCCTGGAGTTTTGACTCCTACAAGGCTGATAAACGTTCTTTCATTGGATTTAAGAATACAAAAATCGTTGACACTTCTGTCTTCTGTCACCCATGATCCATTATTTTCCTGCTTTAACATATATGGATTGGGTCTGACTGCACCGAAGGCGTTTATCATCTGCTCCATTGGCAGAGTCGGGATGACCTCAGACACAAGTTCTTTGAGCATCTCAATCCCTTCACCGGAAGTAGCATAGAATTCAGAATTCGGGATTGCCTCTCTTTCATAGCGCTCTTCATGGCTTTGGCTTTTAGCCTTTTCTTTTGTTTCTTTTTCCACTTCAACCAGCTTACGCTCTGTCGGCCCAACAAGTATATTCCCATCCACAGTCGGAACAAGGGTCAGCCCCTTGCCTTTTTCCTCAGGCTCATGGAATATAACATGTTTGATATGCCCAGCGGCGATTGTGTCCAGGATTATATAGTCACCGGCTGTTGGAATAATTCTTACGGTTGGTGCAGAGACCATTTCAAGCACACTGTCCGCACTCATTCCAGCACAGTTGATTATTGATTTCGTTAGATATGTTTCGTTATTCGTTGTGATTTCGTATGCAACATATGGCAAGCGACCGAGGGTGGTCGCTTTTGCAGGGATGGTATTGATTTTTAACACTTCAGTGTTCAGCTTTATTTCAACGCCATTTTGAGCGGCATTTTCTGCTGCTGCAAGGCAGAGTTCCCAGGGCATAACCGTTCCGGTGTCGGGCACAAAAAGACCCGAATATACATCTTTTGCTATGTTCGGCTCCAGAGCCAGGACTTCCTGATTTGTGAGCTTTTTCATTCCGAGCACACCATTTCTGATTCCCTGCTCAAATTTTTTGTTAAGCACTTCGTTCCCACGTTCACCAAAAGAAATCATAATGGAGCCACATTTTGAATAACGAACGCCAAGCTCATCACAGAGCCTTGAAAAATCCTGAGAGGCACTTACACACAATGTTGTTTTCAGTGAACCAGACTTGTTGTCGCAGCCGCTATAAACAATCGCTGTGTTGGCACGACTGATACCAGTACATAAATCCTCACGCTTTTCGAGCAGTGCAACTTTAAGATTATAGCGCCGAAGATTTCGAGCGGCAAAGCAACCCAAAAGCCCCCCGCCTATGACAATAACATCATATGTGTGCATGATTACCTCATTGAATATAAAGTGATTAAAATATTTCGCGCAACGTCCCGGGGTTCTCCAACTCATAACCACCGAGATTATCCAGTCTTTTCTTAAATGCACTTGACTTTAACACATCAATCAGTTTCTGCACCATAGGGAGTTCCCATGCATGTTCCGGAATTAACAAGTCGTATTGTTCCTCACAGACTGGGATAAAATCAAGATTATAGAGTTTGGCCGCCGAGAAAACACCGAGTCCTGCATCAGCCGAATCCGCTGCAATCAATGCCGCAACGGAGGTATGCGTAAACTCTTCCCTGTCATATCCGTATATTTTCGATGTATCTATGCCGTCTTTACTGCAAAGGTAGTCAATTAAAATACGCGTTCCAGAGCCTTTTTGCCTGTTGACATAGCGAAGCTCCTGTTGTGCAAGTCCGGCTATTCCGGTAATTCCCTTAGGATTTCCTTTTTGCACAATGATACCTTGGGTTCGTTTGACACATTCAACAAGCCTGACCCCGCCGTTTGGTAATAGTTTTCGAATAAACGCACTGTTATACTCCCCTGTTTCTACATCCAAAAGGTGCGTTCCGGCAACATGAGCTTCGCCCCTGCGAATTGCCATGAGTCCTCCCATGCTTCCTACATGTGCAGAACCCATAGAAACATCCCCATATTCTATCCGTAAAAGTTCTGCCAATTCATCCAGCAAAGGGTCATGGCTGCCAATCACGACAAGGCTGTTCTTCAGCTCCGCTTCCGGGCGAAGCAGTCTCACAGCTACTGTCGATCCACTCTCAAACCCCTCAACACCTTGAGGAACTTCGATTATTCCATCGGCTTTCATGAATGACGTAACTACACCGCTACCGCGACTCAGCGGAGAGGCAATGAGCCTTTCACCCACATAACCCATACGTACACGGACAAACTCCTGATATTTCAGTGTTGAAACAACTGATTTTGACAAAACCGCATCTGTATATCTTGCTGCATCGTAACCGGACTTGCACAAAAATTCGATAATAGGACGAAGCAACTGCTCAATAACAATAATGCCCGAAACAGGATACCCCGGGACTCCAAGAATCGGCTTATCTTTACTGTATCCCAAAATTGCAGGTTTACCCGGTTTGATTGCCAGACCATGATGCAGCACTGTTCCAACGCTCGCAATAGCGTCTGCGGCAAAATCCTCACTGCCTGCCGAAGAGCCTGCGTTTAGAATAACAACATCACATTGTTTGAGCGCTGCCACCAGTGCCTCGCATATTTTTTCGAGGTTATCTGTAACGATTGGGAAAATCACCGTCTCCGCTCCCCAATCTTTCAACATTGCCGAAAATATCGCCGAGTTGAATTCCAAGATGTCTCCCTCTTTCGGATCAGATGTAGGGGGGACTATCTCGTCACCGGTTGGTATAATGCCTACTATAGGACGTTTGATGACAGAAATCTCTGTAACCCCACCGGCAATCATTGCACCCAGAGCCGAAGGTGTCACTTTCGAATAAGACAGCATGATTATCTCACCGGCACAAATATCCTCACCTATCTGCCTTATGTGCTGCCATGGTGCAGCAGCCTGATAGAGATTGACAGTTCCGTCGCCTGCTTCTATCACATCTTCTATCATTATGACAGCATCACATCCCCCAGGCAGAGGGTCTCCTGTGTTAAGCTGTTTATATTGCTCTTCAGCTAGTGTCACAGGCGTTGTCTCACTGGCGCCAAATGTCAGTTTTGCATCAAGTGCTATGCCATCCATGGCACTGGCATTATAATGTGGTGCGCAAATCCGCGCATAGACCGGCGCTGCAGTTATCCTTCCTGCGGCTTCTTGCACCGGTATCGTCTCTGTTTTTAGTCCCATGCCATTTTGCATCAGGGTTTCCATATAATCCTGTTGAGCCCTATCCAATGGAACATTTTTCAAATATTTGAACAGTTCAATCTCCTCCTGTCTACAGCGCACATTGTGCTACCCTGCAGATTTATTTTACCATAATACGATATCAACCAAAGCCCCAGCCGGTATGCCCTCACTGTCTCTGGGAATGCAAATATGCCCATCTGTATATTTGAGCCCGGCAATAAGACCCGATTTGCCACGAACAGGTTTCGCTGCCCCGTCATCTCCAATGATAACAGCCAGATATTCTTCCCTGCCATGATTAGACGACACTGCTTCGCTTATGATAGCCGGGATAATCCTCCGTTTTACAGCAGCCCCCATAAGTCCGGAAACCAAAGGTCGGACAAACAGCTCAGCGACCATATATGCAGCGACAGGATGCCCCGGCAAGCCAAAAACCGGCTTACCTTCAACCAACCCAAATATTGTTGGTTTTCCAGGTTTCACCGCAATTCCGTGGAAAAGCAACTCCCCCACAGATTCAACTACATGGGCTGTCAAGTCTCTCAAGCCTGCCGATGAACCTCCTGATATAAGCACCACATCACATTCAGAAACAGCATACTTAACAGCATCTGTAAGCGGCCTCTCCTCATCTCGAATGATTCCATAGTTTATAGCCACGCCACCAAACTGTTCTGCTGCAGCAACTAACAGGGTTGTGTTCACATCGCGTATTTGCCCACGTCCTGGCTTTTGCGAGAGTTCAACCAACTCATCACCGGTCGAAATCACTCCTATTACCGGCTTTTTCATTACACCAACTTCACAACTTCCCAGTGCCGACAAAATTCCGAGGTCATGCGCAGTAAGCATAGTTCCTGCTTTAAGGACTATATCACCTGACGATACATCATCACCCTTGAAGATTATATTATTCCCCGGCGCAGCTGGCCGCATAATACCTATTAGGCCCCCACCATAATCTTCTGTATGCTCAACCATAACAACAGCATCGGCACCTTCCGGCAAATCTCCTCCAGTCGAAACTGCCACACATGTGTCTGGTTTTATTTCATTATTCGAAGCTGCGCCCATAAGCACTTCTCCAGCCAGGGTCAGTACCGCTGGCATAGACTCACTGCAACCGAAAGTATCTTTGGCTAATACCGCATAACCATCAACAGTTGATCGGTCAAATCCCGGAACATGCTCTATCGCAACAAGATCACTGCTCAAAACACGCCCAAGGCTATTGTTTATCGGCACTTTTTCTATTTGCGTTCGGTGGGCTTTATAGGTCTCGCCAATTATCCCGAGCGCTTCTTTTGGTGTCTTAACCTCTAACAACTCAATCACCATCCCTGCAATATACAATATATTACCATTTATTACAGGAAAAACAACTTTTTTTTACCACATTTAGTTGACAAGCATAAATAGAAATATTAGACTGTCAGCAGAACACCGACAGGAGGTGAGCAAAGCACTTTCAAGTAAAATCATTGAATATTTAAAAATATGCGAGGAGGGTTTTTTAATGATAAAAACCAAGCTTAGTTTTAAAAGAATTGCTGCGTTTCTTTTATGCCTGTTAATGATGTTCACGATAGTCACATTTTCGCCTTTTGACGCAACTGCATCCGATTTGCCAGCTCCGTCTAATTTTGCTTATAGCGCCGGGATTTTTTCGTGGCTACATCCCGGAGCACTCGACCTAACAGTCAGTTTTGACATTCGCAATGATGCTGGTGTAACGTTGTGGGCTGGACCGCTTCGCAATGTTGCTATCAGCGAACTCTCGCTCAACGTGCTGCAATTTGATTGGTTTCAACAAAACTTACCATCGTTTAATGCGCATGTTGTTGCCCGCAGAGCGCTTGCGGGAGCATCCCCGGTAATTTCTCTACCGAGTAATACCGTACCTGTCAGCCCCAGACTGGATTCAGGTTTAGACCAAATCCTTTCGCTGACTGATGGATCAAGGCTGAGCTGGGTTCCAAGAGTTCCGCAAGCCATGCCTTCAGGGATTATTTACCGAATCTATGTAAACGATGTCCTCAGGCACACACAGATTGACGCTACCACATTCGATCTGGCAGGACTCAATCTACCGGCCGGAACACCGCATAATGTCCGTGTAAGAGCCGTAAACCCCAGCTCTTTTGCAGTTTCAGAATTAAGCAACATACTTCAATTTTTTCCGGCGGGTCAAGCTTTTCCTATCACCGTAACTTGGCAAGGTAACGGCTCAGTTTCTCAAAGCACAGCTGCCGCCGCACCAGGTACAACTGTTACGCTGACTGCTACCCCAGGTCAGGGTGCTACTTTCAGTCGCTGGGAAGTACTGGCAGGCAATGTTGTAATTGAAAACAACTGGCCACAAGTGCAGTTTATCATGCCCTCCCACGCTGTTTCTTTCAGAGCACAATTTGACCAGGGTAATCAAGTGAGTGTTATCCGAAACGATGATTCTATGGGCACAGCAGTCGCAAATGTAGTTGCAGCAATGCCAGGGACAGTAGTGCAATTGTCCGCAACTCCGGTAACAGGAGCCAGGTTCGTGCGTTGGGAAGTTGCTTCCGGCACTTTCGTAATCAACAACCCTGACTCACTAAACGCCTCATTCGTAATGCCGGACTCGGCCATAACTGTAAGAGCCGTTTTTGAATCAGGTTTTGGTATCACCGCAGGAAATCTGGGTCAAGTCGCGTTGCAACACACTCAGGTAGCGGGGGACGTCACGCTTGACTTGCCTGTTACTAAAGTTTCCGAAATCATAAATGCAACCTCTGGAGGCGTGGCCATTTTTGATTTGACCCGCATTACATCAGTAGAAACAGTTACAATGTCAAGGATTGCAATGAATCAACTGGCAAATGCAAATCTTGGCGTTGAGTTTAGGATGGCTCAGGGACTCATTAGCCTAAGCCGCGATACAATCGCATCGCTCGTGGCACAGTCACTGGGTGCAAATGTTTCTGTTTCGCTGTATAATGTCGGCCGAGCTGGGCTTTCTGCCGCGCAGCAGGGAGTCTTGTCCTCACCTGATATGGTATACAGATTCAGACTCACATCTGTCGGACAAGTTATCACTAACTTTGACGGTGTTGTAACCGTTACTTTACCATATACCGGACAACTCCCCGTTGCAGTCTGGCGTCTATATGATTATGGGCATCTGGAAATTCAGGCCAGCACGCATAATGTCGCTGCCCAGACCGTTACTTTCCAGCCAACCTTCCCATTCCTATATGTAATCGGACACCAACAAACTACGCAGCCACCGCAGCCACCACAGCCACCACAGCCACCACAACCGCCAATCCAACCTCCGGGACAAAATCCATTTACAGATATCCACCCCAATCAGTGGTTTTATGATGATGTGGTTTTCGTTTATGCTAACAATCTGATGGGGCCAACAGCTCTGAATCCCATGGTTTTCAGCCCAAATGCAAACCTCAGCAGGGCAATGCTTGTCACGATACTGCATCGCCGCGAAGGCACACCGGAGCCTACATCGAATGTCAATCCATTTAGTGATGTCCCCGCAGGGCAATGGTTTACAAACGCCATTATATGGGCTGCCGAAAACAATATTGTCGGAGGCGTAGGCGGCGGCAGGTTTGCTCCAAATCAAAACATCACACGTCAAGAAATTGCCGTAATTCTTATGCGGTATGCCGATCACATCGGCGCTACACTGCCGCATGTTGCAACCTACGTACCTTTTTCTGACGAAGCCAACATAGGCAACTTTGCAAGAGCTGCAGTCCAAAGCGCTGTCGAGGGTGGCGTTATAGGAGGCATGGGCGATGGCCGATTTGCACCGCTCGAAAACGCAACAAGAGCACAAGCCGCAGCTATGCTGCGCAGGTTTGTTACTGCTATCGCACTGGGGTAACTCCGTTCGAATAATCATAAATCATAACATAATAGACTTAGGGCGGCATATGCCGCCCTAAGTCTATTATAATTACATTAGCTATAGATTCTGACAGTCTGAGTTGCCGAATCCCAGTTGACCAAAGCATTAAAACTCTCCGCCACAGCGCGTATAGGCACGAAGGTCGAAGACCCAACAAAAGTTAACGGAACTCCAAGAGGTATTTCCTCGCCATTTCTTATGAGCACATCACTTGACGCACGCATTGAAACCGTTATATTTCCGCGCACAGCTGTGACTGTTTGAGTCTGTTGATTCCAGTTTACCTCAGCGCCCAATGCCGTAAAAATCGCTCTCATAGGTACCAAAACAGTTCCTGAATGGTGGAGCATAGGATTTAGTCCCGCATCAAACGCCAATCGCTCTCCATCTGCAAAAACGCTAATCTCATCACCTTGCGTTCCGGGAGCTGCCGGCTCAGCACCAATCCGCACATCATCCATGATTCTCACAGGTGAAAATCTGTTTATATTAGAGCCATCACCCAGTTGACCGCGATGATTCAGACCCCAAGCCCACAAGCTGCCATCATCCTTAACAGCAAGCGTGTGCTTATCCCCAGCAGCAATTTCCGCAATGCCTTCTGCAACTCTTATGGGTATATTGCTGTTAATCGTCGCTCCATTACCAAATTGCCCTCTGTCATTTTGTCCCCACACCCATAAGCTCCCGTCTGTTTTTATGGCCAGTGTATGATTCCCGCTTACAGCGATTGTTTGCACATCATCTTTAAGTTTGAGTGGATCCCGACTACTTACCCTGTTGCCATTTCCAAACTGCCCACGGTCATTTTGCCCCATAGCCCAAAGCGTTCCATCAGTCTTTATGACCATGGCATAGGAGTCTCCGGCATAAACTGCGGCAACATCATCCATAATCTTTATCGGTCGGCGGCTGTTCGTTGTGGTTCCGTTGCCAAACTGTCCTCTATCATTTTGTCCCCATGCCCAAAGGCTATTGTCACTTCTGATTACCATTGTAAACATATTGCCCGCTGAGACAGAAATCACGTCATCCATTACTCTTACAGGAGCATGTCTGCTGGTGGTTGTCTCGTCGCCCAGCTGACCTGAGATATTGTCACCCCAAGCCCAGAGACTACCGTCACTTGTGATTGCCAAAGAATGCAACCAAATTGGCGGCGTGGGGCCTCCCCCGGCAAGCCCGTCCTCGGTGCGTTTCCACCCTGCTGCTACATAAATCACATCTTCCATAATTCTGACCGGTGCGCGTTTGTTAACGGTGGTGCCGTCACCCAGTTGGCCTCTGTCATTTTGTCCCCATGCCCAAAGGCTACCATCTTCTCTAATCGCCAAATTATACCTATCTCCGGCAGAAACCATAACAATATTGTCCATAATTCTGACCGGAGTGCGCCTGCTGATTAGTGTATTGTCTCCAAGCTGACCCTGACTGTTATCGCCCCAAGCCCAAAGCGTACCATTTGCATCAATTACCAACGAATGTGCGCTGCCTGCACTCACGGAAGTTCGTATCGCTCCACCGGCAGCCAATGCGCCCGGCATCGTCGAAACCACAGACAACATCATTAATAATGCAAATACCAACCATGTTGTTTTCTTAATAATTCTCATAAATAATCTCCTACTGTAAAGTATAAATTTCACATTCGATTCTAAAACTACCCAAACTTAATCTCTCACACCAATTGGCCCTTGTGCCAGAATCTTTTCCAAAACAGAAACATTCTCCATTTCTCCATACTCAGGAACAAGCTTATGTAGCATATCAACGATTTTGTCTCTATCATTGTTCTCAGCAAACGGCTTAAGCACATGAAGCGCTTCAAATAAATAATCTGGCGATATCTTTATCGGAGAGCCAATAAAGACTTTTTGATTCTCAGTCCTGTTCAAACCTTCCTCATCCATAAGCAGCTCTTCATACAGCTTCTCGCCCGGACGCAGTCCAACAAACTTAATTCCGATGTCTCTGTAAGGTTCGTAACCCGAAAGCCTTATGAGCGACTCTGCAAGATCAAGTATTTTCACCGGCTCACCCATATCAAGCACAAAAATCTCACCACCACGCGCTATTTCCCCCGCAATCAATACGAGACTGACTGCTTCGGAAATAGTCATGAAGTAGCGAATGATATCCGGATGCGTCACCGTCACAGGCCCGCCCGCTGCGATTTGGTCTTTAAATAATGGGATTACCGAACCATCCGATCCCAGAACATTGCCGAACCGAACTGCGACAAAATCGGTTTTGCTCACCTGCCCCATAGACTGTATAATCATCTCGCAGACACGCTTGGTTGCACCCATAACGTTGATTGGGTTTACCGCTTTATCGGTCGAAATCATTACAAAACGCAAAACATCATGCCTATCCGCACAACGCGCTACACTTAGAGTGCCGAAAATATTGTTTTTCACAGCCTCTTCCGGAGCCGATTCCATCAGCGGCACATGCTTGTGTGCCGCAGCATGATACACAACCTCAGGACGATAGCGCTCAAAAATCAAATCCATCTTATTTTCATCCCGCACTGAGGCCACTTCTGCGTGCAGTTGGATGCTCTTTCTTCTGCCCCGCGTCCTGAGCAGCTCTTGCTGAATGTCATAGAGGTTATTCTCGCTAATGTCTATCATAACCAAACACTTTGGCCTCTGTATCATTACTTGGCGGCAGAGCTCAGATCCAATGGAGCCTCCGGCGCCCGTCACCATGACGACCTTACCCTCTAAATAATCCGACTTCTGCCCTCTAACATCGACAACATCACGCCCAAGCAAGTCGTCAATACTCACATCGGTTATCTGCGCAACGATTGAAGTCGCATCTGTTACAAAGGTATATAAATCCGGAACCTTCTTGAGCTGACATTTTGTCTTAGCACATATGTTTGTTATCCTGCTTTTTTGCGCATTTGACGCTGCCGGAATCGCTAAAATTATTATATCAATACCATGTTTGCTCACCAGCTTAGGTATTTCCTCCGTTGATCCTTCCACCCTAATCCGCTGTATTTTTCTGCCAATTTTGTTAATATCATCATCCGCAAAGCAAATAACATCAAAACGTTGCTTGGGTTCACGGTAAAGATCTAACAAAACTGCATTGCCGGTTTCTCCCGCTCCAACAATCATAACTTTCTTTGTTCCTGCCGACGTTTTACGGCCGATTCGGGTCATGCGGTACGCTCTGTATGCCATACGCAAAAATAGTGTACTTATTCCCGCCATCATTGACGATAGAAAATATACGGTAATTGGAACTCTAACCGAAACCACAGGTGGTTGCAGCCAAAACCATGTTACTCCAACAAAAACACCGGCCGCCACAAGTGTCGCCAGCAAGCATTTTATGAATTCATGTGCCTCTGCATACCGCCAAAGACTACCATACATTCCAAATATAAGAAACACGATTAGAAATATAATGATAAAGCTCGCCGCACTCAACGTCAGGGTCAAGAAATAGTCTGCGAGTTCTATCCTGCGCATCAAGATAACCCACGACCCCAAATAACTCAGTGATATCAGCAAAAAATCCGCAAGCATCAAAAGAACTTTGCGGTGGCGTGTTTTCGAACCTATACTACCCAATATGCTTAAACTCATTATTATTTCAATTGCCAACTTTCAGTTAAAGTGAAGGCATACTCCATATTATTCTAATCCTTAGGCCGCCGGGAGTCGAACTCGTTGATTGTATCAGAAAAATAGGGGTTTTACAAGCCGGGAGGTTTCAAAGACGGTGTCAAGTTGTTCTGGGTAAATCCACGCTAAAAAGTTTAGCTGACGTTTCTTAGTTTACCCAAAGCATCTAAAGCGACTTTGGATCCGGTAGTTTTACCGGATATTTTGTTATCATA
>Ga0123355_10006906_pt1 | contig 16898 bp, 14 predicted proteins | sample TergutEmb28metaG_3_FD_89872 | JGI IMG/M metagenome (GOLD analysis project Ga0123355, IMG submission 89872) | Embiratermes neotenicus P1 segment gut microbial communities from Petit-Saut dam, French Guiana - Emb289 P1 | ecosystem: Host-associated > Arthropoda: Insects > Digestive system > Gut ...
GTTACGTCCCTTGTTTATTTGGTTTTCGACTTTCCCGCATTTTGGGCATTTGCGGTTTTCGTCTATCGTTTGTTTTCTCATAGGGAGATTATATCATTAAGTGCGCCTAGGCGACACTCCCGTGTTGAAAAATTACGCTTTCGCATATGCCGCATCTCGAAAAATGACCTGAAACCGTCATTTTTCTGCGATGCCGGCACAGCTCAAGCTATTTTTCAACACTCTCAACAAGCAAGAGGAACGGTTTCGCCCGGTCAAATTTACCCGCAACATATTCGAACTTAAGTTCCCCGCAGAGACTTTTTTACGCTTTTGTTAAAATATAGTCAAATTGAAACCGTTCTTTTCGCGCAAGCGCGAAAGACCGTTTCCAACTTGACTCACTATAAAAGCAAAAACGAGGTTCACAATGCAAACTTTATCGGCAACAGCGGCGTTCGGACTTGAATCGGTTGTAAAGGCGGAAGTTTCCGCGCTCGGATTTTCAGCAATTAAGTGCATTGATTCCCGCGTGGAATTTTCGCCGGCACCGGGACAAAATATTTATGAAACGATTGCTCGCGCAAATTTGTGGCTGCGAAGCGCAGACCGCGTTTTGTTAAAAATGGGCGAGTTTTCCGCCGTTACCTTCGACGAACTTTTCGAAGGCACACGCGCGTTGCCTTGGGATGAATGGATTCCGCGCGACGGAAAATTCACCGTAACGGGAAAAAGCGTGCGCTCGGGGCTTTTCAGCGTTCCCGACGTGCAATCCATCGTCAAAAAAGCGGTCGCCGAACGCATGAAACAAAAATATAAAGTCGAGTGGTTCAAAGAAACCGGCGCGGAATTTACAATTCAGGTCGCGCTTTTGAAGGACGTCGCGACCCTCACCATCGACACAACCGGCGCGAAAAACGGCTTGCACAAGCGCGGTTATCGCGAAAAACACACCGCCGCACCAATGAAAGAAACCATGGCGGCGGCGTTAATTCAGCTTGCGCGATATTCGGGCAAAAAAGCGTTTCTCGACCCGTGTTGCGGCAGCGGAACGCTACCCATCGAAGCTGCGTTAATTGCAAAAAATATCGCGCCGGGCTTGGCACGAAAATTTGCGTCGGAGAAATGGCAACGAATTTCGCCGACAATATGGAAAACCGAACGCGCCGCCGCGTACTCGAAAATTCGCACAGACGCCGAGCCGATTATTCATGCCGCCGACATCGACCCGGAAGCCGTCGCCCTCGCCCGCGCAAACGCCGAACTTGCCGGCGTTGACGATTGCATTGTTTTCGAAACGCAAAGCGTAACGCAAACGATTCTTCCCGCCGAAACCGGCGTTGCAATAATCAATCCGCCCTACGGCGAACGCTTGGGCAAAATAAAAGAAGCCGAGGCTCTGTACGGCGCACTCGGCCGCCTGCTTAACCCCACCGACTGGCATTTTTACGTCATCACCCCCGACGAATTTTTCGAAACCGCTTGCGGTCGCCGCGCCCGCGCAAAACGAAAGCTGTTCAACGGCATGATTAAAACGGATTATTACCAATTTTTCTAGGGGCGAAGCCCCTTTTCGCCGGGGACACGTGCCGGAAGCAGCACATTCCCTCGAAGCCGGGGGCGAAGCCCCTTTTCGCCGGGGACACGTGCCGGAAGCAGCACATTCCCTCGAAGCCGGGGGCGAAGCCCCTTTTCGCCGGGGACATATGCCGGGAGCAGCACATTCCCTCGAAGCCGGGGGCGAAGCCCCTTTTCGCCGGGGACACGTGCCGGGAGCAGCACATTCCCTCGAAGCCGGGGGCGAAGCCCCTTTTCGCCGGGGACATATGCCGGGAGCAGCACATTCCCTCGAAGCAGGTTCAGCTTCCCGCTCGGCAAAAAAACCTATCAATGCGAATCCATGGTTGAAATAACAGCCCGCCGATGCCTTGTCGCGAACGCACTTGAGAAGCCCGTTCAGGCTTCGTCGGAAAACGCGCAGAAGCCCGCGTTTCCCGCCTCGTCTTCACGGTTCTCAATGGCGTTCGCTATCGTAAACGGCTCGCTTGATGTCTTTTTTTCGGAAAAAACATCCGAAAAAAAGACCGGTCGCTCGCCACAAGGCATTTTCGGCGGGCTGTTATTCTGAACTGTGGATTCGCATTATCGGTAGCCAACCGCTTACCGATAGGTTTTTTATTTCACAAAATCGCGCGTATGCGCGATTTTTTAGTTTTTTGTCGAACTTTTTTCCAAAAAAGTTCGTGGGGTTCGGGGCAACGCCCCGAAAAAACTCCTAAACGGAAGCAAAATTTCCGGTTATGTGATAAAGTGGTATAACCTATAACAAGAGGAGAATTAACATGGAAAATCGCAAAAAAATATTTATCGTTGATGACGATGTTGCAAATTTACGGGCGGGAACGGCAGCCCTTTCCGGCAAATACGATGTATATACGCTCAATTCCGGGCAAGAATTACTTCAACTGCTTAAAACGGTTCTGCCCGACTTAATTTTGTTGGACATAATGATGCCGGGAACCGACGGCCACGAAGTATTAAAATTGCTGAAAGCCGATACTCAAACGGAAGAAATTCCGGTTTTCTTCCTTACGGCAAAAGGCGATATAGGCACGGTGCTTGAAGGAATTTCCGGCGGGGTTAATGACTACATAGTCAAACCCTTCGACCGAGAGCAGCTGCTCGAACGCATAGATGCCCGATTCTCCCGGAGGGACGCATGAAAAATATTAAAATCAAAACGCGACTGTGGCTTATGGTCGCGGCTTCAATTTCTGTCGCGCTTATAATGGCGATTTTTGCCGTGGTAAACTTGAACCGAATTTCCGGATATATTACACGAATCGACGAATATAACGTCGCGCAGCTAAACCGACTCGGGCGCATGACACATTATTTCGATTCCCTGCGTCGCCAGATTCGCGATTCGGTAATAACGTCCGACCCCGACAAAACGCAGTATCACATAGATGAAGTTTTGCGGCGATACGGGCGGCTTGTTGAACTTTCCGAAGCGTATCGCGAACATCTGATTGCAATGGGCGTAACCTCCGGCGAGGAATTTGACACCATCACCGATTTTGTAAATGCCCTGCCCGGTGCCGCCGAAATTGTTTTGAATATCGCCGGCTACGCCACGCAAAATGACGTCGAAACGGCTCTGTTTTATCTGGAAACCGAGTGCGTTCCGTATACGCAAATTATGAACGACCAGCTCGCGCATCTTGCAAATTTAAACGAAAGCCAATCGGAAGCAATGGCGGCAGAAGCGCGTTCGTCGGTTGCGATTGCGTATTTGACCATGGCGATTGTAACCGGAGTCGGCGCGATTGCGCAGTTTCTTCTGAGTTTGCTGATTATTAAATCAATCATCACGCCGCTTCGGCGCATGATTAACGCATCGGAAGACGTCGCGCGGGGCAATTTGAACATCAACCTTGATGTAAAAGCCAAGGATGAAACAGGCGAACTCGCCCGAAAATTAGCGGTGGTTATTGCGGCGGTTCAGGGAATGTTGGACGATATTTCAAAACTTTCGCACGAATTTAACGAAAACGGCGACATCGAGTACCGCATCCCGGTGGAAAAATATCGCGGCGAATACAGGCACATGATGGAAAACCTCAACACATTTACCGACGAAGTTGTTCACGATACGCTTACGGTGCTTTCGTCGCTGAGTAATGTCGGCGACGGAAATTTCAACGCAACAAAAAAATCGTTGCCCGGAAAAAAAGCTGCGTTTAATACCATCATCGACAACCTCATGGAAAATTTGCACGCCGTAAGCGCGGAAATGGGGCAAATGATTATTGCCGCAACGCTTCGCGGCGACCTCTCGTACAGAATCGACGAAAACAAATATGCCGGCGACTGGCGCGCATTGATGGCCGGGCTTAATCGAATGTCGGAAACCGTAAGCAATCCCATCGCGGAAATTCGACAGTCTATCGCCGTGTTAAACGCCGGCAGCTTTACTCCGCCGCCAATAAAAGGCGATTACATGGGCGATTTTTTCTCCATCAAAAATGACTGGAACGAATATGTAAACGCTCTGCCCGTATACATGCGGGAAATCAAGGATTGCCTCGAAACAATCGCGGAAGGTAACCTTACCCGCACAATTCGCACAGAATTTAACGGCGATTATGCCGGAATAAAACAGTCGGTGAATCATATTGCCGAAAATTTGCACAAAACCATATCGGATATTTCGGCGGCGTCTGCGTCGGTATATTCGGGCGCGCATCAAATTTCTCAAAACGCGGCGGCATTGTCGGAAGGCGCGGCCACGCAAGCCGATTCCGTTGAAAAATTATCGGCATCCTTTGCCGTTATTGCCGAACAAACCGAACAAAACGTTGAAAACGCCGAAACCGCAAACGGCTTGGCAGGAACATCCGCTTCCGACGCCCACGAAGGGCAAAACGCCATGCAACAAACTCTCGACGCCATGAGCGGCATAAAAGCCGATTCCGCAAACATCACCGGCATCATCAATAAAATTCAGAACGTCGCGTTTCAAACCAATTTGCTCGCGCTTAACGCCGCCGTTGAAGCCGCTCGCGCCGGTGAAATGGGTCGCGGATTTTCCGTTGTCGCCGAAGAAGTTCGAAATCTAGCGTCCCGCAGCCGCGACGCCGCCTCGGAAACGGCGGTTCTTATCGGAAAATCAACCACCGGCATCGAATCCGGCGCCGCCATTGCCGGCACAACCGCCGAAGCTCTCGAACGCATTGTATCCGGCGCAGACAAAGTGCGCGACATTATTAACGAAATTACCGGAGCGTCGCAGCTTCAGGCGGAAGCAATCAGCAAAGTAAGCAGCGACCTCGCGCAAATATCCCGCGTTGTGCAGGATAATGCCGCCGTTTCCGGCGAAGCCTCCGATACAGCACAGGAACTGGATGCACAAGCCGCACGATTGCAGAAGTTGGTGTCGAGGTTTAAGTTGTCGGAGGGGTAATTTTTTTTTCAATGAATCAAAAACCGCAAATCAAAAACAGCAGGGCTTCGGGGACGAAATCCTGCTGTTTTTTTGAAAAACGGTGGCGGTTGTCTTGGGAATTGGAAACGTCCGATATTTTGCCAAGTTCTGAAATTTAGTTGGACAAGAGAAAATTCCGAATTAGATTTCGTTGCCGTCAGATTCGGTTACACCCAAGGCGCGCTTTAGTATGCCGATAAGTTGGGCGGCAAGGGGTAAATTGATTAGGTTGGGCTTGATAAAATATTTGTTGACAAATATTTGCCATCAAAATCAAAAAAGCGAAATTTATTTTTGCTTTTAGGCAACACGTTAGGAAACTTTGAAGAAGATGAACTGTTGCGGAAAATTAAAAATGCAATGAATAAAAATGATTTGCTGTTGATTGATAATCAGCTCAAAAAAGACGGTGAATTAACTTCTGACGACTTGAAAAAACTAAAAGATATATATAGTTCCGATTTGGAAAAGGCAAATTTACTCGCGGTATTAAAAAAGGGAAACATTACTAACAATCACGGCGATGTTGTGCCAAGTATACAAAGTTCATTTGATAGCGCACATTTAAATGGAAATAATTGCGTTTCCGTTTTAAGCCAGTTTAAGTTTAAGGCGGGAGTTACGGTTACGGTAGGAGATAAGAAATTATCATACGAAAAAGACGACATTGTTACCGTGAGCTTTTCAAGAAAATACACGAAAAGCACATTGGAAAACATTGTAACTCAATTGACTGGTCTTGAAATTGTTGATGATTATTCAAATACCGAGTATGCAATGATGTTATGCCGAAAACCTTAATTTCTCTTTGTTGCGTTCCTGTGTATAAAGCATTGTACACTCGCATGTTGTCGGTGAAACGACCAGTCAGTGTAGACTTTGCGCGTAATTATATAATCCGTATTTAAAAAGCAAGACTAAATACATGTTATTACCTTATTGGGCTATTTTAGAAACCACGGTCGACAACACTCAACGCCATTTGAAAACACTGTATTCCCCGCTTTGCTTCGTGAACCCTTCCTCGCTTGCTGTTTGCAAACGTCGTTGGAAGTTTCATCGAAAGGCGAAAAATCGACACTTTCCTCCAACATTGCGGTCATTTCAGTTATTGACCGCAACTTCTTATTTACAAGAAGCTACTACACCTGCGGACTTATCCAAACGAACTTCTGTGTTCCCACTTTCGCTAACGTCCGTCTTTTGGTCGCTTTTGCGCCACTTTTTGTCTTGTCGAATTTCACAGAATTTTTGATGAATCTTTTGTAACACATGCCCGGTACTGTCGCAATTTTTAGCTTTTCGACACAAAAGAAGGCGACCAACTCTCCCGAAAGTTTCGAGAAAGCTGGTCGCCTTCTTTCAATATCTCACCTCTGTTCCTCTTTTTAACCGAGCGGGTTTGTTGTGGAAACGGTGTTCGCCGTAAGGCTTTGCAAGCGGTACAATGCGCCGCGTTCGGCGCACATAATGTCATGCGCGAGAAGCGCGTCAACAGCGGCTTGCAAGTCGGCAGGTGAGATTGCGGGGTTTACGTTGTTGACGCGAAAACTCCTGCGCCCGCCGTTTGATGTGGTAAATATAAGTTGATAATGGGTCACGGGATTCCTCCTTTCGTTAAAAATCACGCGAAAGTCCGGTTGTAACGAACGTTCTTGAGAAGCCCGTTCAGGCTTCGCATTTGTTGCATAATTCGCATAAAAAAGCGGCATTACGCCGCGCCGATTACAATATCTGATACAACATGAATACGCGCCGTATCGGCGTCGCGATTATACATTGTTTGAATTGCCGCAACAAAAGCGGCCGCATCTACGGCGGACATGCTGGGGTTTACTCCGCTTATTGTGCATACCGAGCGATTTTGTGCGCTGCAAATGCGAAGCGAAGCAGATGCTGTGACTATGTTTGCCACTGTGCCACCTCATTTCTTGTGGAGTTTATTCAATTTTCTGATTTTCGTTTGGCTCGTTTGGTTCATTCGGTTCATTTTTGTAAAACATCCGAAGTCCCGGGAGCTTCGGTTGTGCAGAGTTTGCGCTCTGCGTTGCCGCAATGGGCGAAAGGTGTGCACGCGGGCGGGTTGCATTCGGTCGGCCGTGTCCGAATGCTCCCTCCCCCTTTCATGCAATGCGGCGGGTGAAACGGTGATGCGATGGTACGGTAAAGCATGATGTTACATGCAACCGTTATACAGCGGCTTCGGCACGGCTCGGTGCGGTCAGTTTCAGGGCGAACCCCTTCCTGAGATGGCAAACACGTCCTTTGGCATAGAAGCGACTGCGTAATTTCTCGGTTGCAGGGCAAGTATATCCCGGGCGTAATACCATGTTATCCGGAACCGTTCTGAGAATTTTTCCTGGAATTTTTCCTGGAACGATTCCTATTTACATTGCGCAATGTACAGCGAATGCACTTGACATTTTATTTTTTTTGCTGTAGCGTAACAACAAACCGTTGAAGCGAAAGTAAAAGCAACATATGCGCGTACAGAGAGTCCGGAGTTCATTTTTTGCGAAATGATGTGCTGAGAGCCGGGTCGAAATGCAGGTTGCCACAATGGGTCGCTGAGGGCATGGTCAAAGGTCGGAACAATTCAGAAATAAATTGAACTGTTCCTGAGCGTGTGATAGCGAGCGTGCGAAAGCACGTTCGACGGAGCGCATCGGATTCCGATTGGGTTTCGTCCGGATTCCGGGCGGATTCTGACGAAGTTCCGTAAAATCATCGCTGCCGAGTATTCCGTGACGTGTGGGCATACGTTAGTTGCCGGAGGTATGTTTGTACCTCGCTGAGGGCGCGGCTTTTTGTCGCGAATCAAGGTGGCACCGCGAATTTACGCATCTTCCGGCTTGCGATTTGAAGCGCGGAAGTGCATCTTTAAAAATTCGTCCTTGATAAAGCGTTTGCTTTGTCAGGGATTTTTTTATTGCCCGAACGCTTGTCCGAAAAGGAGTAACGGCAAATGAATCATTCAAAATTCAACCGCAGGATTATCTTTCGATGGCGAAAGTTTTCGCAATTATCGCAGTTTTTGTTTTCGGTACGGAAAATTTGCTGTGCATAGCGAAAATTTTCCGCACTGTTCACAAAACTGCTGTATCGTGAACGCACTTTACGAAACGAACAAGAGCGGTGTTCACCTTCACCGGTGCATTCGCCGCATCGAAAAATAATTTCCGGAGGAATAAAACATGACAAAAATTTTACGAATATCGGCAATCAGCCTTGCGGCGTTGCTTGCGGTCGCGCTTATGCTTGCGCGCCCGATTGCCGAGCTCGACGGCTCGGCGCACATAATGCTCGGCGGAATTATTTTGGCGTTGTGCATATGGATTTTTAAACCGTTCCGCCTGACCTATGCCGTCGGCGGATTGGTGTTGGCGTTAGCGGGGCTGCTTGTTGAACTGCCCCCGACGGTTATTTTTTCGGGCTTTACACAAACCGCGTTGTGGACGCTGATTCCCGCGTTTTTTTTCGGATACACGCTTCAAAAAACCGGGCTTGGGCGTCGCATTGCAATGGCGGTGATAAAAATTTGCCGACCTCCGACGAACGCCTTTGAGAACCGTGAAGGCGAGGCGGGAAATCGCGGGCTTCAGCGCGTTTTCCGACGAAGCCTGAACGGGCTTCTCAAGTGCGTTCGCGATACGTACCTTTCTCTTATTCTCGCGTGGATTCCCATCGGCGTTGTGCTTTCGATTTTAACGCCCGCTACAACAGTGCGCATTGCAATTATGCTTCCCATTGCCGTGCAGTGCTGCGAATTATTCGGACTGAAAAAAGGCTCGAAGGGAAACTCGCTTGTTCTGCTGACTGCGTTTGCAATGGCACTGATTCCGGGGTCGGGATGGCTGACGGGCGTTATTTGGGGGCCGTTTATTCAGGGGCAGCTTGCAAACGCCGGCGTTTATATCACCTTTGGCGATTGGCTCGACGTTTTGCTTGTGCCGGTAATAATCGCGACGGTTTTTCTTGTTGTCGGCGGGTTTCTCCTGTTGAAGCCGGAAGAAAAATTGTCGGCGGATGCAATTAACGCCGTTAAAAAACTGCCGCCCGAAAAAATGACGAAGAACGAAATTATTTCCGCCGTGATTTTGCTGCTTGTTTTCGCGCTGTCGCTTACGCACAGCTTTCACGGGTTGTCAACCGCAATAATATGCATTGCCGCCATGATTTGCTTTTTTGTGTTCGGCGTTTTGGAAACCAAAGATTTTAACGCGGCGGCAAACTGGGATTTAGTTATTTTTATCGCGATGGCTTTCAGCCTCGGGCCGATTTTCAGCGCGACAGGAATTTCCGACTGGTTATCCGGAATTGTTGTTCCCGCCATCGCGCCGATTGCCGGCAATCCGTGGGTATTTGTAATAATCGTCGCGACGTTTTTTTTCCTGTGGAGTCTTGTTGACGTTGCAATGTTTTTGCCCACAATTTCGATTGCCGCCCCGATTCTTCCCGCGATTCAGGAAATGTACGGCATCAACCCGATTGTGTGGGTGGCAATTTTTATTCTTGCGGGCAACGCATTTTTTATGGCGTATCAGAACATGTGGGCAGTTATGAGCCGCTCAATCGCGGGCGAACGCGCATGGACAACAAAGCATCAAAGCATTTACGGGCTGATTTATTTTGCGGGATGTTTGGTTGCGTTGCTTGTTGCAATTCCCATGTGGATGAACGCGGGATTATTCGGATAACTTCTTGCATAATTAAGATATTTTCGGAGAGGGGTCAGCGAAGCGGCGCGGTTTGCCGAGCGGCAGTCGTTTTTGCGGAGCAAAACGACAAAAAGCGAGGCGTTTTACCGCGCGCCCCCGAAACGAAAATTTCTGCGTTGCAAGAAGTTTAATCTTGCAAAAAGCCAAATTCAGAAAGGAGTCATGCAGCATGATTAAAGAAGCAATTATTTCACTGTCGAAAAAGCAGGATTTATCCTACGAAACCGCCGAAGCGGTTATGCACGAAATTATGAAAGGCGAAGCAACGCCGGTTCAAATGAGCGCGTATTTAACCGCGTTGAGCTTGAAAGGCGAAACCACCGACGAAATCACCGCGTCGGCGTCGGGGATGCGAGCGCATTGCGTGCGGCTTTTGCACGACGTTGACGCGCTTGAAATCGTCGGAACGGGCGGCGACCACGCAAACACCTTTAACATTTCCACGGCGGCGGCGATTATCACCGCAGCGGCGGGAATCCCCGTTGCGAAGCACGGCAACCGAAGCGCGTCCGGCAAATGCGGTGCCGCCGACGTTCTGGAAGCACTGGGCGTAAACATCAACATTTCGCCGGAAAAAAGCGCGGAGCTTTTAAAAAATATCGGCATATGTTTCATGTTTGCGCAAAATTATCATATCGCCATGAAATTCGTCGCGCCGATTCGCCGCGAGTTGGGCATTCGCACGGTGTTTAATATCATCGGGCCGCTTACGAATCCCGCCGGCGCGAAAATGGAACTGATGGGCGTGTACGACCGCGAACTCGTCGAACCGTTGGCGCAGGTGCTTTGCAATTTGGGCGTAAAGAACGCGATGGTTGTTCACGGCGAAGACGGCTTGGACGAAATTTCGCTGTGCGCACCTACGTTTGTTTGCGAGGTGAAGGACGGTTGGGTGCGTTCGTACACAATTACACCCGAGCAGTTCGGACTTACACGATGCCGTCCGGAAGATTTGCAGGGCGGTTCGCCGGATGAAAATGCCGCGATTTTAAAAGCCGTCCTTTCCCCGCATGTGCGCACTGAAAACCGGGGACACGTTCCGAACTCGGAACATACTCTCGAAGCCGGCGCAATCAATGAACGCGGGGGACACGCGCCGAACTCGGAACATACTCTCGAAGTCGGCACAACCAACGCAATCGCCCGCAAACGAAACGCGGCGGTAATAAACGCGGCGGCGGCAATGTTTATCACCGGTCGGTACGAATCAATCGAAGCGGCTTTGGCCGTTGCAAACGAAGTCATCGACAGCGGAAAAGCCTTGCAAAAATTAAACGATTTTATCCGCTGTTCGAATGAAACGCAGAGCGAAACCCGAATTGAAACGCCGCCCGAAAAATCGAACGACGCACAAAATAAAACGCAAAACGAAGGGACGGTGAACATATGAATGCTTCTTCAAACATTACCCGCAAAAACATTCTGCACGAAATAGCCGAGCGCACAAAACATCGCATCGCGGAGCAAAAAAAAATCCGTCCGGCGGAAGAAGTTAAACGCGCCGCATCGGCACTTCCCGTCGGAGATTTTCCTTTCGAACGGGCGTTGCGCTCGGAAGGGCTTTCGTTCATCTGCGAAGTCAAAAAAGCGTCGCCGTCGAAAGGGATTATTGCGAAAGATTTCCGCCCGCTTCACATCGCCCGCGAGTACGAAGCAGCCGGCGCGGCGGCAATTTCCGTGCTTACCGAGCCGTTTTGGTTCGCCGGCGACGATAAATATTTGCAGGAAATTTCCCGGGAAATAAAAATTCCGCTTCTGCGCAAAGATTTTACTGTTGACGATTACATGATTTACGAGGCAAAATTACTTGGTGCAAGCGCGGTGCTTCTGATTTGCGCGATGCTGAACGAAACAACGCTTGCCGAATATCTTGCAACGGCGCACGAACTCGGATTGTGCGCAATCGCGGAGGTTCATAACGAGGCGGAAACAGAAGCGGCGTTAAAAGCCGGCGCGAAAATCATCGGCGTAAACAATCGCTGCCTGAAAACTTTCGAAGTTGACATCACGCTCAGCGAACGTTTGCGCAAACTCGTGCCGCCGGACGTTTTATTTATCGCCGAAAGCGGAATCAGCACCCCCGCCGACGTTGCCCGTTTGCGCGAAATCGGCGCAGACGCGGCGTTAATCGGAGAAAGTTTAATGCGCAGCGCGGATAAAAAGGCGGCGATAATGAATTTGAGGGCTATGAAATAAAACCTCGGGACTCCGCCCCGAACCCCGGGAAACTTTTGAAAAAGTTTCATCAAAACTTTAACGGGAAACCGCGCAAAACGCGGTTTCCGAGAGTGGGTTCGGGGGGACGTATCCCCAAGGCTTTAGATAAGGAGGATTCACATGAAAAAACTTTTTTTGCCGGCTGCGGACGCCTTGCGTGGCTTCAAAAGAGCCGAAACCTCGGTGGCAACCGCAGCGATTGTCGCGGCGATTTTCCTGTTTGCCGGGTGCGGTGCGGGCGAACCGGAGCGATTCGTTCCGCCGGAAGACGAGAGCATTTACGTATCGACGGGCGCAACGGTGCGAGAAACCGGACTCGACTCGACCGACACAACCGGCTCGGAACCGGGCGACGCCGAAACATGGTTAGAGATGATTTACATGAGTCCGAACGCACATACCATGTACTCTGTTTTGGGGGTGAACGCGGGCAGTTCGTTTCTTTCTCCCGACCACGACCCGGCCAAATTAAGCGAACTCCTTGAGGGGCTGATATTTGACTCTGCGGGGATGCCGTTCTCCGACCCGCTTATTCGGCTCGAAGACGCTCGCGGCCGCGGCGCCGTCCCCGGCCTCCGCCGCGACAGCAGTAATATTTACATGTTCAACCCGGACGAGCATTATTTGTTTGACGAAAACGGACGGGAAATCGGCATTATTCGCATACGGCATGAGGGCGACCCCTTTTTTCAGCACTCTGCTCCCGCAGGAGTTGAAATTCTCACCGTTGAGGAATTTGAAGCGCAGGAAGGCTTTTTCACCTTCGAAGAAGCGGCGTATGTTTTGGGAGCGGAGTTCCGCCTGCCCGCGGAACACATGGACGCTTACGAAGCACCTCTGTTTTCCGGCACGATGTGGTGGGATATACGCAAAGGCTTGATTGTTGTGTATGAATTAACCGAGCCGACGGAAATTTTTACGGGTATGGGTACATTTTTCATATTTATCGAGCCTTTGGGCGACTACGACATCGAATACATTGTCGAGATGCGCAGTATCTACTCAAGCGTTGAGCAACGCGGAGTCGGAAGCACGGCTGTATACAGGCTTTATCATCCGGAGTCGAAGGGGTCGGATTTTTTCATGTGGGAACACGACGGCTTGATATACTCGCTTACTGCGCCCACCGGGTTTTGTCCTGAAGAAGGCATGTACGACATTTTCGAAGAGCAGGAAATTTTTGAACTTATCGCAAGCATGATATGGTGAGGAGAACAGACATGAGAAAATTTATTTTGTTTGTCGCGACAGTCGCGATGATTTTTATTCTTGTCGGGTGCGGGAATAACGAACCCGAGCGGTTTATTCCGCCGGAAGGCGAAAGCATTTACGTACCGACGGGAGCAACGGGGCGCGAAACCGGGCACGACCCGGTCGGCTCGGAATCGGACGACGCCGAAACATGGTGGCAGCCGCTTTACATGAATCCCGACGCACATACTCCGTATACTGTTTTAGGTATGTTCGCGAGCGGCGGAATGTTTCAATCTCCCGACGATGAGGACAGATTAAACGAGCTTCTCGAAGGGCGGCTGTTTGACTCAACGGAGATGCCTTTTCCCGACTCGCTTATCCGGGTCGAAGACGCTTCTCGGCGCGGCATCGCTCTCGATTCCGACTTCAGCTTCATTTTTTATAACTTTAACCCGGACGAGCATCCCCTGTTCAATGAAAACGGGGAGGAAATCGGCGTTATTCGTGTGCGGTACGAGGGCGACTTTCAGGATGCTGTTCTCGCCGAGCTTGAAATTCTCACCGTTGAGGAATTTGAGGCGCAGGAAGGATTTTTCGAATCCTTCGAAGAAGCGGCGTATGTTCTCGGCGCGGAATTTCGCTTGCCCACGGAACACATGGAGCGTTACGGTGACCCTATGTTTTCCCGCATGATATGGGGGATGCGCGACGGCTTGCTCTACTCGTTTAATCCGCCCACCGGATTTTGCTTGACCGAAGGCATGTATAACATTTTCGAAGAACAAGAATTTGTCGCGCTTATCGCGAGCATGGCATGGTAAAGGTGAAAATTTGCGGGCTTACGCGGCTTGCCGACATCGACGCGGTAAACGCGGCGCGTCCGGATTTTATCGGCTTTGTATTTGCAGAAAGTCGGCGACGGGTTTCCCCGACGCAAGCGGCGGAACTTCGTGCCGCACTCGCACCCGGGATTATTCCCGTAGGGGTTTTTGCTGACGCGCCGATTGATGAAATCGGCTGTCTTGTGGGGCGCGGCATAATAAGCGCGGTACAGCTCCACGGTGACGAAGACGAAAAATTTATCGCGGCGTTAAAGCGCGAACTTGCTTTTATCACAGCGTTCAAGCGCAGACCTCCCGGCAGTGTAAAAATCATCAAAGCCGTCGCAATAGAAAAACCCGGCGACGCGCAAGCGTGGAATAATTCCGCCGCCGATTTTCTTCTTTTGGACAAAAAAGGCGGCGGCACCGGCGAAACCTTCGATTGGAAACTAATCGGCGACTTGCAAAAGCTGTTTTTTCTCGCGGGCGGACTTTCGCCGGAAAACGTCGCCGATGCTGTGCGGAATGTAAAACCGTTCGCCGTTGACGTTTCAAGCGGCGTTGAAACAAACGGAGTCAAAGACCCGAAAAAAATACACGAATTTACAGCAGTTTTTGAGGAGGACACAACATGGATAAAAAAGGACGTTTCGGAAAATACGGCGGGCAGTACGTTCCCGAAACATTGATGAAAAATTTGCACGAGCTTGAAGCGGCGTATCAGCATTACCAAAACGACCCCGAATTTCAGCGCGAATTACTCGACTTGTTAAAAAATTTCGCGGGACGTCCGTCGCTGTTATATTTTGCGGAAAAAATGACAGCCGACCTCGGTGGCGCGAAAATTTATTTGAAGCGCGAGGATTTAAACCATACCGGTTCGCACAAAATCAACAATGTTTTGGGACAGGTGCTGTTGGCAAAAAAAATGGGCAAAACTCGCGTGATTGCCGAAACCGGTGCGGGGCAACACGGCGTTGCAACGGCAACAGCGTCCGCGCTCATGGGGCTTGAGTGCGAAATTTTCATGGGCAAAGAAGACACCGAGCGGCAGGCGTTAAACGTGTTTCGAATGCGCCTTTTGGGCGCGAAAGTTACCACGGTTACAAGCGGCACAATGACGCTCAAGGACGCCGTGAACGAAACAATGCGCGAGTGGGTGTCCCGCATTGGCGACACGCACTATGTTCTCGGGTCGGTAATGGGGCCGCATCCGTTTCCGACGATGGTGCGAGATTTTCAAAAAATAATCGGCGCGGAAATCAAGGAGCAAATTATGCTTGCGGAAGGACGCTTGCCCGACGCCGTGATTGCCTGTATCGGCGGCGGAAGCAATGCAATCGGCGCGTTTTATGAATTTATCGGCGATGAATCGGTGCGGCTTATCGGCTGCGAAGCCGCCGGCCTCGGTATCGACACGCCAAAAAACGCCGCAACGCTTACCCTCGGAACGGTCGGCGTTTTCCACGGCATGAAATCGTATTTCTGCCAAGATGAATACGGGCAAATCGCGCCGGTGCATTCAATTTCGGCGGGGCTTGATTATCCCGGTATCGGGCCGGAACACGCGCATCTCTCCGATATAAAACGCGCGGAGTATGTTCCCGTTACCGACGCGGAAGCCGTTGAGGCGTTCGAGTATCTTTCCCGCACCGAGGGGATTATTCCGGCAATCGAAAGCTCTCACGCCGTTGCGTACACAAAAAAAATCGCGCCCGATATGAGCGCGGAACAAATAATTGTTGTGAATCTTTCCGGCAGGGGCGACAAAGACGTCGCCGCAATCGCACGTTACAAAGGGGTGGATGCAAATGAATAGAATAGCGCGAGCATTTGAGGGGAAAAAAGCCTTTATCGCATTCATCACCGGCGGCGACCCGAACATCGAAACCACCGAACGTTTAATCATCGCGCTTGCGGAAAACGGCGCGGATATAATCGAAATCGGCATTCCTTTTTCCGACCCCGTAGCCGAAGGCCCGATAATTCAGGCCGCCGACGAACGCGCATTAGCGAGCGGTTGCACGGTGGATAAGTTATTCGACATGGTGGAACGGGTTCGCAAAAGCGTGACAATTCCGCTGTTATTTATGAGCTATATCAACCCTGTTTTTGTGTACGGAACGGAACGGTTCATGCAAAAATGCCGAACTTGCGGCATCGACGGGGTAATTGTGCCGGATTTACCTTTCGAGGAGCAGGACGAAATTTCGCCGGCTTGCGAAAAATACGGCATCACGCTGATTTCCTTAATCGCGCCGACCTCGCACGAGCGCATTGACGCAATCGCAAAAAATGCAGAAGGATTTATTTATTGCGTGTCATCGCTCGGGGTAACGGGAATGCGCAGTGAGATAAATTCGGACATCGCCGAAATGACGGCGCGTGTGAAACGGGTTTCGTCAACGCCGTGCGCGGTTGGGTTTGGTATATCGACGCCGCAACAGGCGCGGGAAATGGCGGCTGTTTCCGACGGCGTAATTGTCGGCAGTGCGATTGTGAGGCTTGTTGCCGAGTACGGAGAGGCGTGCATAGAGCCGGTAGCGAAATTTGCGAGGGAGGTGGCCGCTGCGCTTGAGCAGAGTGAAGGCGAGGCGGGAAATGGCGGACGCACTTAGCCCGCACCCTTCTGCGCAAGTGCGTTCGCGACAAGGCATAGGCAAGGGGTTATTTCCTACCCTTGATTCGCGTCACTTACAAAAAACGCCCGTCGCGCAGTTATTTTGCACGACGGGCGTTTTTATCAATCTTTGTTCAGTATGAATACGGTGCGTCCGGCGTATTGCAACGCGGGTTCGTCATCGGGTTCAATTGCGACGCCTGCATCCGGCGATTCCTGCAACGCCGGTTCGCCCGGTACATCCGACATGCTCGGCGCACCCGGCAAAAGCTGCAACGCAGCTCCGGTAGTGATGTCCGGCGGTGCGATAACATTGCCTGAACTCGGCGGCGGGGGCGGCGGAGCTTGCCCGTACTCTGTTA
>Ga0123355_10006907_pt1 | contig 16897 bp, 17 predicted proteins | sample TergutEmb28metaG_3_FD_89872 | JGI IMG/M metagenome (GOLD analysis project Ga0123355, IMG submission 89872) | Embiratermes neotenicus P1 segment gut microbial communities from Petit-Saut dam, French Guiana - Emb289 P1 | ecosystem: Host-associated > Arthropoda: Insects > Digestive system > Gut ...
ACAACATCTGGGTTAAATGCACGCATAGATAACTCATCTTGTGGCATACCGGGCATTGCGAAAAATGCTTCGGTGATTGCCGGGCTAGAATACGCCGCAGGTACGCCAATTTCTGCAAGAATAAGTGCGCCAGCTTCGCCTGTTGCAAATTGGATAAATCTCATGGCTTCTTCTGGATGAGCAGAGTTTACGCCGATTCCAATTGGTACGACATTACCAAGGGTTGCAACTTGGGTTGCGCCAGCGCGTTGTGGCATTGGAGCAATACCCCAGTTAAATGTTGCGCGTTCTGCGAGTTCGCCAATATACCATGAACCCATTGGAATCATTGCGGCAAGTTGGTCTTCAAAACGTGGACGGTAGCCGACGTTTGCGGCAAGAATTGTACCAAAGTCCATTTGCGCGCCAGCTTCCATAAGTTCAAGCTGAAGGGTATAGAAGTCATAAAGGAAACTATAGTCATCATTAATTAGGCTTTGTCCAGCTTGCGCGCCAGCGATGCCCTGTACAATTATGTTCCATGTGTGAAGATGTGTACCATAAATTTTATCAAGTCCACTGCCTTGGGTTAGGCGAATAGCCAAATCGCGATATTCTTCCCATGTTATATTGTCTGGAAAAGCTTCGCCAGCGGCTTCAAATAAGTCTTTGTTGTAGAAAAGTCCCCAGAAATCTTGTCGCCATGGCACTGCAAAGAAACGGTCGTCAATTGTTCTAATAATGTCTGGTGCTGTGCCAAGACCGCCGCCGCGGTTAAGTTCATTAACAAAGTCAGTTAAGTCCATAAGTTGGTTAGCTTCAACCAGATTACTATGAAGTCCTGGGCTTAGGATAAAAATAACGTCAATTGCCCGTCCGCCTGCAAGCTGAGTTACAAGAACTTCTTCATAATTTGCGTTTACGGCAGTTATAATATCAAGAGAGATGTGTGGGTAAGCTTCTGTAAACGCCGACAATGTGTTTTGGAAGTCTGCTTGAATGTCATAGTTCCATAAAGCAACTGTTAAGGTAATAGGTTCCATGATGTCGGGGTCTTCCACCGCTGGTGGTGGAGTTGGTGCTACTGGAGCGGGTGTAGGTGCGACCTGTGGCTGACCTGTGGCTGGGGCGGATGCACCACCGCCGCCACATGCTGTAAATGCTACAGCAAGGATAAATGCTACAAGCGTGGTTAAAAAAATACGTTTCACGAATATTTACCTCCCTAATAACATTTCATTGTGCGGATTTGTCTAAAAACAACATATACTTGCCCAATGAAAAGCAATTTATAGGTAGATGTTATCATCTATTGTTACCAATATGAATGCCCTCTGATTACTTTAATATGTCGAATTGTTACTATAATGTATCACGAATCGGACTTGTGTTGGACAAATAGCAGATAAAAGACAAATATTCGTATGTAAAACGACCTCATCCGTATAAGGATAAGGTCACCCAATTATCAAACATGGAATTGTAGAATACTTCATAGCTTCAGATTCAATGGTGATATAACTGCCCATTGGCTTTCCCATTGCTTCTGCACCTTGTTCATTCACCGCTCACGAAAATTTGAAGAAGGCAGAACGTCGTATCAATACGCCCAAAAATCAAAAGGGTTTGGCGCGGAACGCAAGGCACAAAAGGCTCTCAATGCCGCCGAATACCACGAATTATATCGTAATGAAATAACCCTTTTCGAGAGTGCTGAAAAATATTTGCGTGATGTTTTGCAGTACCGTTTCGACCCAAAAAAGCTGCCGCCAATTTCAAGATGGCAAAACGAGCTTTCTGGAAAAACCGCCGAGAAAGATTCACTGTATCGGGATTACCATGTACTCAAAGACGAAACCTATAAAGTTGAAAAAATTCAATGGAGCGTCAATGAAATTTTGCACAACGATTCACCAAAACAAGCACAGCAAAAATCTTGGGATGTAGAGTTGTAAATCAATTTGAAAGAGGTTGGATAGAGGCTACAATTATTCATTGCGAGTCTTTCCCATATTAGCTACTTGTTTTTTGTAGGACTGGTTACATTAGTCCCTGATTGCGGTGGTGGTGGTGGACTTGCTGGTTTTGCGGTAGTTGTTGGTTTGTAGCCTTTTTTGACACGACCGCTATCAGATGGCGAATAGCCATCGGTACGCAAAACGCTTCGGTTATTGCCATCATTTGAGTTGTTTTTATTGCTCATTTTTTTCAACCTCCTTTGGCTGTTTTATTTCGATGTATTTAATTGACTCTTTGGGTATATAAATTCCTCGGCTTTCTGGGTCGGGTTGATACTTCCCATTTTCATCTTCTTTGTAGGTATATTGGATATATATGTCTCTATCATTGGCATCTGATGAAGTAAAGGAGTCATAAGCATACCACCCGCAAACTTTAGAATCGTCCTTTAATGTTATCAGTAATTGAAAATTTTCACATCTAAAAAACAACTCATCCCAAGCTGTGTCAATAGGGTCTATGGTTTTAAGTCCAAATATATTACCCAACCGCCAGATAATCTTTTTTTGAATAATTGCACCTATCACAAAAGCTGTTACTGTTGCTCCAATCAAAGTTATTGCAACAAGTACGACCCAGTAAATCCAATCAGCAATACATCGGATATTTCTGATGTGAGTTATCAAAACATACGCCCAACTCCATACAGCCAAATTAATAATGCTATACATTAAACATGTCAAGAATGTAAAATTGTCATTTGTTTTTCGTGCAGGAATTAATGCAGCAATAATATTCCGCATAAAGAAACCCGGCAGCAAAAAAATGGCGGTGTAAAAAGCAATATCAAGAGATGCTATGCTCATTTCATGTTCCCCGCAATCTTTTGATACCTCTCCATCAATGCGGCAACACAATTCGCTTCCGAAAAATCCTTGCGAGGGAAGCCATATAAGTCCATAACAGCGCGGTCAAGCTTGCGATGGGCGTTCAGTAAATCGGTATGAAACAGTATTGAAGTTTCACCATACATATCAGCGAGGTTGCTGTCGGGATATTGCGCCCTTGCGTCCAACACAGCTTGCGCGAGTTTTTCAATTTCGGCTTTCTGTGCGTCCGTTGCGTCTGGCCATGGAAAATTGTTGTATACGATGTCTTTTGAGTAACGATAATCACTTTTTAATCTTCCGCAGACAGCCCTTGTCCATGCCATGTGAACATTGGAGGTTAAAATTCCAAAATGATAGAGCGTAGCGTTCAAAATAATTTGTGCATCTTCAGTTGGAACGGTGCCTGCATTAGCAAAGCCTATAGGGATGTATCTCCTATTTTCTGATGAAGTGCGAGGAATAACCAAATATTCATGAACTGGAGATATTTGTTCCCTGAAAAGAAAAGGTGTTTCAGCCAATTTGCGTGTGCCGGCATCTTTACTTTTTTCTCTAAATGCCTTACAATCAGCTATGCGCTCCATAACTTTAGGCATTTTGCGTATCTCAAAAAAAGGAACTCCTGCAAGCCAAAGACACCAACGCATTTTATTATTAATAAAATCATCAGAACCAAAAATTTGCCGTATATACTTTTCTGAAAGTGGTTCTAATTTGATAAAGGCTTCTTTGTCAGTAACAATGAGGTTGCCTCCGTCATACCTAAAGTTTCCGACTCGTATTTCTGGGACATCACACAATGTTTTTTTTCTTTTGGCAATAAAAACAGTTGGTGCATCAACTAAATAAGGACTTATACTTTTTGCAGAGGTCTTAATTTCGCCATCATAAATAACGCACTCGCCTTTGTAGCCAATGCTAAATCCGACAATCACACAATGGACAGCGGCTTTTTCGCTCGCTTCGCTATTCCATTTGAATGTACGATGGGCAAATTCAATGCTTATTCCGAACATATCAAATAATGGTTTCCATACAGCCGCGACTTGTTCCCCTTGCGTTATTGAGTTTGTAGACACAAATGCTGTACGGATTTGTGTTCCGCTCATGTATTGTGCTGCCTTATAATACCATGCCGCGACATAATCAATCTTACCTGCGGTTTTGAATGATTTTCCTTTTTCATCTACATAAATTGAGAGCATATCTGCTTTCTGTGTTGAGTTTTGATTTGCGAATCCCACAAACGGAGGGTTGCCCATGATATACGAAAGTTTATGTTTCGGCACAACACTTTCCCAATCAATACGCAGGGCATTACCGTCAATGATATTCGCGTAGGTTTTTAGGGGCAAATAATCCAACTGCATATGAATAATAATTTCTGTTTCTTTCATCATTTGGCTTTCGGCTATCCACAATGCAGTACGCGCAACCGTTACGGCAAAATCGTTTACCTCAATGCCGTAGAATTGCCCGATAGAAACTTGTATGGGATTGTAGTTGGCATCACCGATTTGTATTTGACCTTTTTGTTTTACGCTCAACAATTCGTTCTCTAAACGGCGTAGGCTGATATATGTTTCGGTCAAAAAATTTCCACTTCCGCAGGCTGGGTCTAAAAATGACAATGACGCGAGTTTCGATTGAAACATATCAAGCTTTTGCATTTTAGTTTTCTCTACAGCGATAGCGCAAATTTCCTCAAACTCTTTTTTCAAGCCGTCAAAGAACAAGGGGTCAATAACCTTGTGAATATTTTCGAGTGATGTATAGTGCATACCTCCCGAACGTCGTGTTTCGGGATTCAATGTGCTTTCAAACACCGCACCGAATATGGTGGGGCTGATTTCCGACCATTCAAAATTGTCACTGGCTTTTGACAAGAGCAAGTCTCTGATTTCGTCTGTAAAATGTGGTATTTCTATATATTTTTCGTCAAACAACCCACCATTCACATAAGGAAATTTGGCGAGATTTTCATCAAGATAGGGGTCTCGGCTTTCGGGTAACGCGTCCAACACGTCGAATAATTCAATGAGGGCTTTTCTCATGTGCCGTGAGTCATACTCGGCAAGATAATTATGGAACATTGCTTTTCGTCCAAATATTCCTGCGTCATCCGCATACAGGCAGAAAACAAGACGAACACATAGCACATTTAGGCTTTTGAGTGCGCGTTCGCTTGTCGGGTCAACGTACTGTTTCGCAAAGGCATCATAGAGCAATCCTACGATTTCACCTGCGGAAATTGAAACTTCCATTTCGCGCTTTAAGCGTTCGTTTCCGTTGTCGGTTAAAAATGCAAGACGATAAAATTCTGTTGGCAGATTTTCAAGTAATATTTCTTCTGGCTCACCGCTGGGGCGTTCCATGTCGTAAACCAAGAAAGATTGAAAATTGCAAGTTACAACCCATCGCGGGTGCTTTGATAATGGCAACTCCGTTATGTAGCGTTTTGCCTGTTGAAACGGCGTAAGTAGCATTCCGTCCGATTGCTTAATCGGCTTGCGTAAATCTATATCAAGGCTCTTTTGCTCAATAAGCACTCGCGTTGCAGGAATAATAATATCAATAAAACCCCTGTGGTCTATATGCGCTCTGCTTTCAAATTCGGCAAATTGTTCAGGGTGTTCAACTCCAAAAACGTCACGAAGCAAAGACAACCAGAATGGCTGACTTTGCCCTTTTTCGTAGCCCTTGCCTTTCCAGTAGTCGGCAAAGTTTTTCGCGGTGATTCGTTGCTGTGCGTCGGTCATATTTCAATCTCCCTGCCTGCATCTGATTGTGCAATAGTTACATTACAACAACTTTTTCCCTGCGCTGTGTCGCGGGTGCGAACTCAATTTTGAGCGTCATGTCCATAGCAGAAGCAAGGCGTTTTAGCGTGTTTAAGGATGGATTGCCGTTGCCGTTTTCAAGCCTACTTATATCGCCTTGTGCAATCCCTGTTCGCTCGGATAATTGTTTTTGGGTAAGTCCGTTTGATTTTCGCGCATCAATAATAGCTTGAATAATTGCAAATTCAGGCTCAAGGGCATCCCACTCATCCCGCACCTCTGGGTTTTGTAATTGTTTTTCAAGAAATTTATCCCACTCGCTCATTTTTTGTCATCCTCCCTGTTCAAATATTCATCTCTATATTTTTTTGCAAGGTTGATTTCGGACAGCGGTGTTTTCTGCGTTTTCTTTATGAATCCGTGAGTCAAAATAGCCTTTCGACCTACCATAAAAAAGTACAACACCCTTGAAATATCTGTACCAACTTTTGCCCTAACTTCAAAAATGCCATCATCCAAATGTTTTGAATAAGGCTCACGAAGCTCCGATCCATTGAGCCGCAACATATGAACTGACCGAAGGACTTTAGCCATCATTTTAGGCGGAAGCCCCTCAATGAAGTCTTGTGCGGGCTTTGTGCCATCAACCAAATCATAAAATTCAACGTCAAAATTTGGTTTGTCCAAACATATCCCGCCTGTTATTATATTCTATGTAATTATTATATGTGCTATACCCTATATCGTCAAGTTTATTTTTCCCAAAACATGATTACCGCCCTTGACAACCTCAAACAGATTACTGCCTTTTCTCTCGAATAAAACTTTAAACCGAACTTTTCATGGAAAGGCTTACGTTTTATGACAACTTTAGCGGGTGGTAGTTGAATTAGAACACATTGAAATATTTTACTCAAGATGATATCATCCTTCCCTCATGAAGGGAGGTTTAATTTTGATTGAACTGCAAGGTATTAACAAGGCTTTTCGTGTTGCAAAGAGACAGGCAGGGTTTGGGAGCGCGCTAAAAGCACTTTTTTCGCGCGAATATGAAATAATACACGCCCTGCAAGATGTGTCCTTTTCTATTTCAGATGGTGAAATGGTGGGCTACATAGGTCCAAATGGGGCAGGCAAAAGTACTACCATAAAAATCATGTGTGGGGTGTTAACCCCCGATAATGGTACTTGCCAGATTAATGGGCGAACTCCTTGGCGTGAGCGTGTGCCTCATGTACGAGAAATCGGTGTAGTTTTTGGTCAACGCAGTCAACTTTGGTGGGACGTCCCTGTAATTGACAGTTTTGAATTAATCCGGGATATTTACCGTACTGACCAAGCAACATACAAAAAAAATCTGGATGAACTGATAGAATTACTGGAACTATCAGAAACCTTAAAAACACCTGAGCGTAGCCTAAGTTTAGGGCAAAGAATGCGTTGTGAGATAGTTGCCAGTCTATTGCATAATCCTAAAATTTTATTTTTGGATGAACCTACAATTGGCTTGGATGCTGTTTCAAAAATTGCAGTGCGTCAATTTATTAAACGCCTAAATGACGAACGTGGTACAACAGTATTATTGACTACACATGATATGCAGGATATTGAAATTCTTACCGAACGGATTATTTTGGTTGGAAAAGGACAAATACTACTAGACGGCAGTTTGGCGGAGTTAAAAGCACGCACTCCAGCCGAAACAAGTGCCGAGGAGTTGGTAGCCGCTCTATACAAGGAATATGAAATATGAGTCGCAAAATAAATTTAAGACCGTACAAGGCTCTGTTTCGCATTCGCTTTGCAAATTCTTTGCAATACCGGGCGGCGGCTTTGGCGGGGCTTATCACGCAATTTGCATGGGGCTTTATGTACATTTTAAGCTTTTCAGCTTTTTATAGTAGCAACCCTGAAGCCTTTCCTATGACTTTTCAGGAAACGGTTTCATATATTTGGTTACAACAGGCTTTTGCAACTTTATTTTTTGTTTGGTTTTACGACGAAAGTATTTTTGAAGCAATTGAAGGCGGACACATCTCTTATGAACTTGTCCGCCCTATGGATTTGTATAGTCGCTGGTTTACAATGACCACTGCTAACCGTGTAGCAAGAATGTCCTTGCGTTGTTTTCCTATTTTAATTGTGGCATTTATATTGCCCGAACCTTTTCGCCTTGTTTTGCCAAATGAAATTGGGCAGATGGGGGTGTTTTTCCTTAGTATGGTACTTTCTTTAGGAGTTGTGGTGAGTTTTTCCATGTTGGTTTATATTTCTGCTTTCTTTACTATCAACAGCATGGGAACGCGGATTGTAGCAGGTGTTGCTGGGGATTTTTTGGCGGGTGCATATATTCCACTCCCATTCTTTCCCGATACTTTACGGTTTGTAGTAGAACTATCACCATTTGGAGCAATGCAAAATATGCCCCTGTTGATTTTTAGCGGACATCTGACTGGGGAAGCCCTAATACGCGGTATTTTGCTACAACTATTTTGGCTGATAGCATTATTGGCTTTAGGGCGAATAATAATAAGCCGTGCATTAAAGAATGTTATAGTTCAAGGCGGATAACATTAGAGAAAATATGCTCTAAAGCGAATTGTGTTCTTGTAATATGTTATCAATCTCTGCAATCAAAGCATCTGCTAAATTTTCTTGAGGGATTTTTTTTATAACTTCGCCTTTGCGGAATAGCACACCATGTCCCTTTCCCCCTGCAATACCAAAATCGGCCTCACGCGCCTCACCAGGGCCATTTACTACACAACCCATTATAGCTATGGTAATAGGTTTGTGATTTTGGCTGTCAAGGGTTTCACAATAGGATTCTACCTTGGCCGCTATAGCTACTAAGTCGATTTCCGTGCGCCCACAAGTTGGACAAGAAATTATCTGAGTGCCAAAACGTCGTAATCCCATAGCTTCCAAAATAATTTTTGCGCAACGGATTTCTTCCACTGGGTCTCCAGTAAGGGATACTCGCACAGTGTCCCCAATACCCATAGCCAATAACGCTCCTATCCCGGCGGAGGACTTAATCGCGCCACGATAAGGCGTTCCAGCCTCTGTAATGCCTATATGCAAGGGATAATTTACTTGTTCACATAATAGGCGGTGAGCCCCCAAAGTTAAGGGGACATCTGAAGCTTTTATGGAAAGTGCCATGTCATAAAAATCATAGGATTCCAATATACGAATATGCTGAATTACGCTTTCGCATAAAGCTTCAGCAGTTACGCCGCCATATTTTGCATATAGTTCCTTTTCTAAAGAACCCCCATTTACTCCTACTCGAATAGGAATACCCTTCCCACGTGCAGCTTCTACAACTTGCCGCACACGAGAAGGGTCACCAATATTCCCAGGGTTAATACGCAATTTATCCGCTCCATATTCAATCGCCGCAAGTGCTAGCCGATAGTCAAAATGAATATCGGCTACAAGCGGAATGGATATGGCTTTTTTTATTTCATACAAAGCCTTAGCCGCTTCCATATCAGGCACAGCTACACGCACTATTTCACATCCGGCCTTAGTTAGCGAATGAATTTGATTTACCGTAGCAGTTATGTTACGAGTATCAGTATTAGTCATGGACTGAATGGTGACTGGATTACCGCCTCCAACTAATACGCCGCCCACATTTATAGTGCGAGTCTGGTAACGTGTATACATTTTATTTATCCTCTATTTCTCATATTTCTAAACCATTCTCATTATGTCTTGGTAAGCAATAAATACCCCCAAAATCATAAGCAACACAAAACCAGTCAAATGCACCATACCTTCACGTTCTGGTGGAAGTGGCTTGCGCCTTATTGCTTCTAATATCAAAAACACTAAACGTCCGCCATCCAATGCCGGAAGGGGAAGCAGATTGATTATACCTAAGCTGGCACTTATTGCCGCGCAAAATCCGAGCAAGTTAAGCAATAATTGCCTTCTTACTAGTGCAGAATCTACATCTTCGCGTGCCGCAACTTCTGTCGCAGTTTGATATTGGTCCTGAACAAATCCTACTATTCCAATAGGCCCCATTATTTGGTCAGTACCTGCTTGACGTGTCACCAATCGGGTTATAGTTAGTACATTAGCACGTATGAAAAATCTTATCTGGAAAAAACCTTGCCTTGCCGCTTCAACTATACTTGCATTATAAATTCCCTCGGGCATTTCATTAAAAATGCCACCGCGAAGCTGGGCACCAAAGCCTATCATATAGCCCCTATTGGTATAGATGGGAGTAACAGTAGTCCGATGGTTTTGCCCGTTGCGTACATATCCAATTTCCATTGGTCGTCCAGCACTGGAGTCCAGCTCAAAACGAATGTCATTAAAAATATATACACGAGTGCCATTTATAGAGGTGATTCTATCGCCTGAAGCAAGTCCTCCTGCTTCGGCTGGCATACCTTCGTTTACATGAGCAATAGTGGTTGTCCCAAATCCTTCAAATCCGGCAACTGTCGCAAAAAGCACAAAAGCTAGCAGAAAATTCATAATGGAACCTGCCGCCATTATTATCATTCGCTTTGGTATTGACTTGGTGTAGAAAGAACGGTTTGGTTTTATTTCTGCATCATTGTTTGGCAAAAAGTCTCCAGTTACTTCGGTATTGTAAGAACGGCTTGATTCAGGAGTCTCATCATAATAACGTGTATCGTTATCTTCTTCATATTGCGAGATTCCATCATCTTGCGAATTTTCTCCATCATTCTTTTTTCTATCGGCTGTAACATCGGCATCATCACCGTGCATTTTACAGAACCCGCCTATGGGGATTAATCGGATTGTATATAGTGTTTCTCCTATTTGTCTACCAATTAGTTTCGGCCCCATGCCTATGGCAAACTCTTCAACCAAGACACCACAGCGGCGAGCCGCCACAAAATGTCCGATTTCATGTATTAATACAACAACTCCAAAAATAACAATTGTAATCAAAATGGGCATTTTCTATTTTCTCCTTGAATAAAATTCCTTTGACCAGGCTTCTGCCTCTTCCACATCCGTTAGGGAAGTGACAGATTTTACAGTATATGCGGCAAAAGCTTCTTCTATTAACCTTGAAATATCATAAAAACCGATTGTATCTTCTAAAAATGCGGCTACAGCCATTTCGTTAACAGTATTCATTACCACCGGCAGAGTGCCGCCTATTTCGGCGGCTTTGAAGGCTAATGCTAAACATGGAAAGCGGGAAATATCCGGTTTTGCAAACGTAAGTTCTGAAAAGAAATCCAGTCTTGAATAAGCTGGAGGGATTCGAGAAGGGGCGGTTAAGGCGTACTGGATTGGCAAACGCATATCTGGCGCGCCGCACTGCGCAATTATTGCACCATCTGCGAATTCCACCATAGAATGAACAATGCTTTGAGGATGAATCCAGACTTCTATATTTTCGCATGGAGTGCCAAACAACCAATAAGCCTCAATACATTCAAGTCCTTTGTTCATCATAGTTGCACAATCAATGGTAATTTTCGCGCCCATATTCCAAGTAGGATGTCGCAATGCATCGGCGGCTTTTGCTAAAGCAATAGATTCCTGTGTCCACTCGCGGAAAGCACCGCCTGAAGCAGTCAAAATCAATCGCGTAACAGCATTGTTTTCATTCCCTTGCAAGCATTGCCAAATGGCAGAATGTTCGCTATCTATAGGAAGAATTCGCACGCCTTTTTTCTTGGCGGCGGGCATTACTAACGCGCCTCCTGCAACCAGCGTTTCTTTATTGGCAATTGCAATATCCTTGCCCGCTTCTATTGCGGCTAAAGTGGGGCGTAGACCAATACTTCCTACCAACGCACTTACAACCAGTTGAATTTCACTAGCCGTAGCGCATTGAAGCAAACCGTCCATTCCTGTAACAATTTCAATATCGTTAAGTCCCATATCATCAAAACATTGGCGTAATTGTGGAACGGCGTTTTTATCGTATATGGCTACTATCTTAGGGCGGAATTCTCGGGCTTGTTCTGCCAAAGCTTCTATATTTGAACCCGCCGCTAATGCAATGATTTTCACGCAAGAGGAATCAGCATTTTTCCCTAGTTCTCGTACTACATCAAGAGTTTGCCGCCCAATAGAACCCGTAGAACCTAAAAGTGATATATTCATCTTAACAACACCGCCACATCATCATATATATCAACGGAGCCGCTACTATTATGCTGTCAAACCTATCCAACACGCCGCCATGCCCCGGAAGAAGGTTTCCAAAATCTTTAATGCCTACAGAGCGTTTTACCGCCGAAGCGAATAAATCTCCCATTTGGGAAGCAATCGCCCCTATCCCGGCCATAAATGCAAAAATCACGGGGGTAAAAAAATCAAAATACCACATTCTGCTGTAAAGGAATAGTCCATACAAACACCCTATTAAAGCTGCTCCCAATATCCCACCTATACAGCCTTCCAATGTCTTGCCGGGGCTTGGAGTGCCTTCAAGCTTGTACCGTCCAAGTCCACGCCCCACCAAATAAGCAAATATGTCACTACCTGACGCACTAATAAATATCATCCATACAAAATGAAATCCAACTTCAACAACTGGGTTGTGGTCTATATGTCCAACGCCCCAACAGCAGTCAACTTCCCTACGTACCAAATACACAAATGACAACAAAAAAGGCACATACAAAAACCCAGCCAAAGTGGCAAGGAAGTCTGTCAAGGTGGTTTTTTTGAAAAAAATAACCCAGCAAAATTGCGTTGCCAAAATGAAAATCATCAAAAAAAGAAACAAGTTTTCGTGAAAATTGTCCAAAAGCAACAAGGCAAAATATAAAATCGCGAAAAAATACCCCACAAAGTGAATAGGAAGCGTTTTCTTGGAAATGGCTGTACAAAACTCATACATTCCAATAAGGGCAAGTACCAATGAAACGGCTAAAAGCCACCTCCCACCCAAAAACAAAACAACCGCAAGAATTGGCAGTATAACAGCGGTAGTTAGCAATCGTTTCAACATTATGCCCGTCCTCCAAAACGCCTATCCACTTCCTGATACCACCGCAAAGCTTTATGAAAATCTCGCGACGAAAAATCTGGCCAGAGCTTGTCAACCACACAAATTTCTGAATAAGCCACTTGCCATAGCATAAAATTACTTAATCGCATGGTGCCGCCCGTGCGAATAAGCAGTTCTGGTGCGGGAATCCCGGCGGTGTCCAAACATTGCTCGAAAAATGCCTCATCAATAGAATCTGGTGCCAAGGCTTCCTCTCTAACGCGCCTTGCCAAATGGCGGGCGGCACGTACAATATCGTCGCGCCCGCCATAATTTAAGGCAATATGGACATGTAGCCCGCGTTTGTCAGCAGTGATTTCGGTTAGCTCATGAATCTTGCGTCGCAAATCCGGTTCCATTTTGCTTATGTCACCTATAACCGACATGCGTACATTGCTTTTTTTCGCCTCGTCAATATACTGCTGAATATACTCTCGCAACAGGCGCATTAGACCTTCTACCTCTTCGGCAGGGCGCGCCCAGTTTTCAGTACTAAAAGCATATACTGTCAAATGCCGTACCCCGGCCTTTTCTACTTCTGGCGCGAGTTTTCTTAATGCCTGTCCGCCAGCTCTATGCCCAGCATTTGCTGGAAGCCCTCGCCTTTTGGCCCATCGGCCATTACCATCCATTATAATCGCTACATGTTGCGGTACGATAAGACGCGCCTCCCTCGAAATATGAAATCACGTTATATTGACATTATTTCCTTATTTTTGGATTCCACACGCTTATCCAGCTCACTTACATATTTATCTGTAAGTTTTTGTGTTTCTTCCTCTAAGTTCCGTAAGTCATCCTCGGTAATCTCGCTCTTTTTTTGTTGCTTTTTGAAAAAATCCACAGCTTCACGACGAATATTGCGAATAGCAACTTTGGCCTCATCGCCTTTCTTTTTTATATCTTTGGCCAAAGTCTTGCGACGTTCTTCGGTAAGTTCAGGAAACACTAAGCGTATTACCTTACCATCATTGGATGGGTTAATGCCCAAATCAGAAGTAGAAATTGCCTTTTCGATGGTCTTAATCAAAGAAGTGTCATAAGGTTGAATCTGTAATAATCGTGCTTCCGGTACAGCTATATTGCCCACCTGGTTAATAGGCGTTTCTGTACCATAATAATCCACCATAATACGGTCAAGGACTTTAGGGTTTGCCCTTCCGGCACGAATGGTATCAAACTCTCTTTCCAGTGCCTCCACTGTTTTTTTCATCTTGTCTTCATAAGTTTTCATATGCGTTGACATAAAATTCCTCCTTTGCTGTAGTATGCAGCCATGTGCCAAACCCAGACGGCGAATCACAAGCACGCACTATGCCGTCGGGTTCATCCAGTCCAAATATAAATGCGGGTACACCTGATTGTGCAAGTAGGTGCATTGCCGCAATATCGGCAAACTCTAACTGTCCTGTGATAGCAACGCTATAAGGAAGGGACTTATACCTTTTCGCATCTGAACAACTTTCAGGGTCTTTATCATACACGCCCCCTACCCCATTTTTTGTATATAAAACGCAATCTACCCCTAATTCTAGTCCACGTAGGGCAGTAACAGTATCTGTTGAAAAAAACGGATGCCCAAGCCCAGCCGCATGAAAAGTAACTGTACCCCTAGACATAAGCTCCAATGCGGTGTCTTTGTCAAATAAAGTAGTCATGTTCCCGATAGGCATTGGGGTCATAACCACAGAGTCAATACCATGATTCTTAAAGACCTCCGAAAGATACAAAGCATTCATTACAGTGGCTAACATACCTATCTGGTCAGCCTTTACCCTCATTTTTGAATTGGTTCCACGTCCCCGCCAAAAATTCCCGCCACCTACCACTAAGGCAATTTCTGTACCAGAATCCAACGCGGCACGTATTTGCCGACCTATTCCATTGATTGTTGTGTCACAAAAAGCTCCACCAGAATTTTCAGGCATTTTCCCTGCACCTGAAAGGGCTTCCCCACTTATTTTGATCACTGTTCGTTTTATCATACAGCCTCCTAATGCCATCCACCAGCCCGGAATGATGAAAATTATACCGCAATCCACGGAAAATTTCCAGTGAAAAAAGTATTAGGAAAAGTGACGTGAAAACTGGGCAATAAAAAAGACCGCCACATTGCTGTGAACGGTTTTTTTACTAACCTTGACAATTAAGTCTCGCTTGTATTATAATCAGCGATACAAATAAGACTTAGGAGGCGTACAATGATAATCAAATTAGATACAACAAGTGTAACACCTATTTATGTCCAACTCCGCAACCAAATTGTAATGGGCATTGGCAGGGGTGATTTGAAAATAGGGCAAGGACTTCCTACTGTTAGGCAGATGGCGGAAGACATTGGAGTAAATACAATGACTGTAAATAAAACATATGCCATTTTGAAACAAGAAGGCTATATTGAAATTGACCGCCGACATGGGGCAAAAGTCAGCCCAAAAGTTGACTTGACAGGGCAGTTTAAGGAAAAGGTAGAAAACGAGTTAGAGCTTTTGATTTCTGAATCTGCATTAAAGGGAATGAGCCGTGAAGATTTTATGAATATATGCACTGATATTTACGACAAACTAAATTTATCTTACGCAGGAGGTATGGCATAGTGTTTAATTTAATTTTTAGCATAGGAATGTTTGGGGTATTTTTGATTTCTATGTATGCAACATTCATAACAGCGGCAAAAGCAAATGGACGAATTATTTTAGGTGTCACCTTACCGCACGAAGCTCTTGGCCATAGCGACACAATCCGTATTGTTAATAAGTTTCGTAAGGCACATACATTAAATACTCTTATGTTTTTTGTGTTAGCTATACCTGCGTTGTTTGTTGCAGAATATTGGTCACTTATCATGATATACTTACTTGTATGGATTTGTGCAATCATGTATAGGGGTAGTGCTGTTTTCAGCAAGCATTTTTCAGAGTTATATTCGCTAAAAAAGAAAAATGAATGGTGGGTTGGGAAGAAGAACACCATAAACATTGACACCGAAACCAGTAGACTCAAAAACACATTTATGCTATCAAGAAACTGGTTTATACTGCCTTTCATAATCTCAGTGGTACCTATAATTTACGGTTTTTCAGAAAGTCAGGATATTAATTTTTGGACGCTAGCAGGAGTTGGCGTGTTTAATGTTTTAATAGCTTTTCTTATTCATCATGCAATCAGCAAAATGAAAACAAAAACATATAGTGACAACACGGAAGTAAATATTGCTCTAAACCATGTATTCAAAATGGAATGGTCAAAATGCCTTTTTATCATTGCAGTAGTGATGAGTAGTCTTTTTTCATTAATGTCATTTATTGCAATGGGTGCGATAGGTCAAATAGTTACAATCATATTGGCCGTTATATTAAGCCCTGCTCTCATTATTCCTATCTATTTTTCATATAGCAAAATCAGAACAACAAGGAACACAATGTTACTCTTGGAAAACGAAACGTTATATACAGATGATGACCACTACTGGCAGAGCGGATTATTTTACAATAATCCACATGATAGCAACGCATTTGTTGAAAAGCGTGTGGGTATTGGCATGACCGTAAATATTGCAACAAAAGGCGGTAAAATTCTTATGTGGCTTATAGCTCCTGCGATTGTGCTATGGTTGGGCATTGCAGTCTATATGTTGCCATTTGATTTTGGCTCTGTCACCCTTAATGTATCGGGGGAAACAGTTACTATTAATGCTCCCTTGAATAGATTTTCTTTTCAATCAGATGAAATAATAAATGTGTCCTTAATTGATTATTTACCTCCAGCGGGACGAGTAAATAATATGAGCCACGGCAGAATAATTTCCGGTATATCCCATGTAAGAGGGTATGGAGAAAGTAATGTTTTTGTCTTCCGTGAAAACGCACCGTATATTCGTGTCGAATTGGAAAATGGATGGGTTTTTCTAAATGGCAACATGCGGGAAGAAACGGTTGCATTTTTTGAGAAACTTATGGCTTTACCTCCTTATGTAAGATAAAAAAAACCAGTTATGGGCGAAAAATTCGCCTATAACTGGTTTTTTTACATTTGGCATTATGATTTTCTGGGTTTTGAGTTTCCCCAAAATTAAAAATGCAATATCCAGCAAAGCCATACAGAAAGCAGGTTTGAAGGCAGTGAGAAATTGAAATAAACGAAAATAAACGAAAATAAAAAGTGCAAAACCGAGTCGAAAATTGATATGATGTGTTTAGCGAAAGCGCAGTCATATCAACAAAAACGGAGGTTTTGCACATGACCTCATCAATAGCTTGAAACCACCAAGAGCCTGTTTA
>Ga0123355_10006908_pt1 | contig 16897 bp, 10 predicted proteins | sample TergutEmb28metaG_3_FD_89872 | JGI IMG/M metagenome (GOLD analysis project Ga0123355, IMG submission 89872) | Embiratermes neotenicus P1 segment gut microbial communities from Petit-Saut dam, French Guiana - Emb289 P1 | ecosystem: Host-associated > Arthropoda: Insects > Digestive system > Gut ...
GTAGAATGCGGCTGGGATAAAGGCGGCGACATAATTTTTGAAAACGATTTTATTCCACTTGGCCCGCTGGAAGTACGTAAACAAGTGACAGGCAACTTTGGTAGTAGAAATAGTCCTTTTGATATGTCTATTCGGTTGACACTGCCGCAACTTGTGCCAGCCGCTGTACGTGGGCCAATTACTGGGGGGATATACCGTTATGGCAGTACCACACGTGTTCCAATTCCTGATATTTTGATTGATATTACACTGACAAGTGAGACTACGCCACGCGAAGGTTTTTTTGAATTTGAACTGCGGCATGGTGATAGGCTGGTGTTGGATAATATACCAATTGGCACAACCTATACTGTAACGGAGTACTTTGTTACCGCGTATGACCAATCGGCTTTTATTACGGAAGCTGGTATTACAGGTGGTGAAATTTCTGCACCACGTCTCCCACCCCGTCAAGACTTGCTAGCCACTGGTGTTATGCGCCAGCGTTGGGTTGCGGGTACAGTAGAAGGTACAGGCACGATAAATAGCGATAATAGCGTATTGGTTGTAAACCATCAAGACCAAGCCCCGCCACTGGGTGTTTTTGTAGATAATGCGCCATTTGTTGGGTTGATTGTACTGGCAGGTATTAGTGGTGTGCTTGGGTTTATGAGATTGCGCAAGCGTGAGTATGAGGACGATGTTGTGTAATATGTAGGGCCCTACATGGCATTGTACAAAAAAAATTCAACTGGAATCTAAGCACGCAAAACGTGCGCATTTCGCAAAAAAAATTTCAACTGGTAACCAAATCCAACCAGTTGAAATTTTTTTTAATTGCTACAGCCTCGTCATCCTGAACTTGATTCCGAATCTAATCATATAAATTCAGGTAGATTCCCAGTCAAGCCAGGAATGACAGGCCTATGTGAGTGCCTTAACTTAATAGCATTACGCCCGCGCGCACGTTTTGTAAAGACCAGTTTACTAGAAAAAATAAAAATCGAGTCAAACAGTTGGCTCGATTTTTTGTTGTTTAGTGGGGTTTTATGTAGTATTATAGTGGTAGCACGCGATTATGAAGGCGGAACGGACTTTCTCTTTGGGCTTGCTTTCTGACGGAAGGAGGGTAGTAGAACTCTAACCGAAAGGAGGCGATACGTATGGCTGTGTACGAGGCTATAATGATAATGCTAACGTTTGGAATTTTCATCGTTGCATTGATATCATTGGTAGTAGTACTAGTTAGACACCTAAAAAGAAAATAACCGGCCCCTTCGCGATTGGGGTAAAGCCGGTTATGTCCCACAATAAAATTTAGAAGCAAGCCCGCCGCCTTTATAGCGGTTGTGCCATCGAGACGTTGTAGTTCACGCTACAGCGTCTCTTTTATATGCATAGTATATACCATACACATGAAAAAGTACACACATTTATAAATATGCCGATTCCTACACCATAACAGCCCCACCACAAACAGGAATATTAACCCCTGTTACATAACTCGACAATTCCGACGCTAAAAACAGAACAACATTAGCAATCTCCTGATCTGTCCCGCGCCGTGCCAGGGGCACTTTTGCCGAATACTCAGGCGCGATTTCCGTACCATTTGCTCGGTCGTTGTCACTTATCGTCCAACCAGGCGAAACCTGGTTTACCGTAACGCCACTTGCGCCAACTTCCTTGGCCAGCACACGATACAACCCGTCCATGCCGCGCTTTGCGGCCGCATACGCGCCAGAGTCGGCATTGCACAGGGCTTGGCATTCAGTGTTTATTCCAATAAAACGGCCACTACCCTTAGCCACCATAGCTGGCAGGAAAGCCTTGGCCATTAGCACATTGTGCATGGTGCATGACTCGAATTGGCTTGCAAAATCGCCCAAATCTTGCTGCAAAATGCTTGTCCATTTGTACTGCACAACGGCGTTGTTTACCACAATGCTTACATGGCCTAGTTTTTGCGTTACCTTCTCGTGCATGGCGTTTACCGAGTCTGCGCTTGTAATATCGGCCTGTACAGCTATGCAGCGGCGGCCCATGGCAGCTATTTCTTCCGCAAGTTCGGCGGCTTTTTTTTCGTTTTGTAGGTAGTGCAGGGCAATATCTGCACCGCTTTTGGCAAGAGTCCTGGCCATTACGCGGCCAAGTTGGCCAGTAGCACCAGTTATAATGGCCGTTTGGCCGCTCAAGTTTATGGTCATATGCGTCAACTCCTGTGAATTTTCTTACATAATATACCTATAGGAATTGCGGTGTCAAGTACACGCCCAAGTTGGCCTTTTTTTACCCTCAACACTTTTTGACAATATTTCCAGCGTAGCGCGGGTATAATACGAAAAAACGAGGAGGCGCGATCGCCCCATGACCCTATACGCCGACATGCTCTTCTTAGTCAACTTCATAATGAATTTTTTTGTGCTGTGGGTCGTCTCCCGCGCCACACGCATGGTTTACAATCGCCGCTTTTTCTATCTCTTCGCAGGCATGGGCGCCGCTATCATGGCGCTTTTATACACCCTTCATATCGCATTGCCAGCACTGCGTGCCATAAATGTTGCAGTCTCTTCTATTATCATATTATCCACAGGCGTTTTTGTTACATTTCGCATAAAAAATATCCGCTCCTTCGTAAAAATAATTGCAATCGCATACCTCCTTGCATTTACCGTGGGCGGATTAGGGATGTCACTATACTTTCTTACCGATGTGCCATACATCTACTTCCTAGCCGCAGACTGGCAAGGGTTCACCCGCCAAATTTCCTGGCAACTCGTATTGGCAGGCACAGCAGCCAGTTATGTACTAATCAAACTTGGCCTAAAAATATGGGAAAAACATAAACGCCACCAGCTTTGCAATGTAAAAATTCACATAGGCGAATACAACGCAGAGTTCCAAGCCCTGGTAGACACCGGCCACAGCCTGCGTGAGCCACTATCACAAACACCAGTAATAATTGCCGAGTTCGAGCAGATAAAATGCTGCCTACCCGACAACATAAAAACCCTGTTCTATGAGAATAACGAAAATGATTACACACAGCTAATGACACAAGGCGAATTTAATAAACGCATCCGACTAATACCATTCACCAGCCTGGGTACAAAAAACGGGATGCTAATAGGCTTTAAGCCCGACCGCGTAGCCGTAGAAAACGCGCCACCCAAAAGCGCGATAATAGGTATCTACAACGACAAACTATGCCAACAAGGCAAATATCAAGGATTACTAAGCCCCGAGATGGTGGCTTAAATAGGAGGCAATCATGCTACAAGCCCTGTACAACAAAGCAAAACAAATGATATTGGGTGCACTCGCACTACAAGAAGACACTAATGGTCGCATCTATTACATAGGTGGCAGCGAAGTTTTACCAGCCCCATTAGCGGCAGATGAAGAGGCGGATGTATTGGCACAACTAGGCACGAATAGCGACGCCCAGGCCAAGGCCACGCTTATCGAGCGCAATTTGCGGCTGGTGGTATACATCGCACGCAAGTTCGAAAACACGGGCATAAACGTGGAAGATCTTATTTCCATTGGCACAATTGGGCTAATAAAAGCGGTTAACACCTTCAGTGTCGAACGCAAAATAAAACTGGCAACCTACGCCAGCCGTTGTATCGAAAATGAAATTCTTATGTATTTGCGCCGCAATAACCGCACCAAAGGCGAGGTCTCAATCGACGAGCCACTTAACGTAGACTGGGAAGGTAACGAACTGCTTCTGTCCGACATATTAGGCACAGACAACGACATTATCTCCCGCGATTTAGACGACCAGGTGGATAAACAATTATTAAACACCGCAATGGAAACATTAAACGAGCGCGAGAAACAAATCGTAACCCTACGCTTCGGTCTGTTTACAGGTGGCGAAGAAAAGACCCAAAAGGAAGTGGCCGATATTTTAGGTATTTCTCAATCCTACATTTCCAGGTTAGAGAAAAAAATAATTGTCCGTCTAAAAAAAGAAATAAACCGCATGGCAATGGCTTAAAACTCCGCGGGATTACTACGTGCATAGTGGAATAAGAATTGTTGCGCTATGCCAGCATATTCCTGCAACTCCGTTGGCAGGCCATTCGGGTACAACTTTGCAACAACCCGTTTTATCCACACATCTAATGGAAAGCACTCTAATTTACCATAGCCAAACAGCAAAACACAATCAGCCACCTTTGGGCCTACCCCATGCACTTTCAAAAGCGCGGCTCGTAATTCATCCGTTGTGGCTGTTTCATGCAAGTCAAACTCCCCAGCGGCAGTGCGCCTTGCCGCGTCTTGTATGTACGGCGCACGGTAGCCGCTGCGTATCACGGCAAGGTCAGCTTCTGCTAGTACTGCTGGTGTGGGAAATGCATAGCCGCCGCAGGCCAGTTTTTCACCAAAGTTCTGGCACAATGCTTCTATCATTTTTTTGATACGGGGTATGTTGCTGTTTTGGCTAAGTATAAACGAAATCAGTGTCTCCCATGGGCACTGGCGCATAAGGCGTAGCCCGGTTGAAAATGCCAGGGCTTTTTTCATTGTATCGCAATTATCAAGTGCCTCCCGCAAGGTTGTATAACTGCGCCCAAAATCGAAATAATCTCGCCAAATGTTCTCATACTCGGCCATGGTGGTATTTTGCAGTATAAGTTCCCCATTTTGCAAACGAAGGTTCACCCGCCGCCCATGGGCAATGCCTGTAAAATTTTCGTCATCCAATTTCACCCAGCGAAAGGCCTGACCGCAGTCCAGTGTAGTAAAGTCAAAAAAATCCAGGCCAGAGATTATAACATCCCCACCCCGTTCCTGTATGTTTACATAATCCATTAGAAAAAACCTGCAATAACTTCCTGTACATCTGCTGTTTCAAACAACCGACGCCAGCCTGCAACACCAGCCAAGTTATGCACAACAAATATTTGCATTTTCGCTTCAATAGACAGTTCACATTCCAACCAAACGCGGTAGTTTACAACTTGTCCATCGTCCATAATGCCCACACGCCCGTAAAACGAGGCTATTGTCGAATCCCATTCCCACTCTACACCATTGTACTCAAAAAAATCGCGGGTGCGCTCCATTGTCCAGTTGAAATTTGCGTGAGGCCCGTCGTCTAACGCAAACTCGCGCCAAACGCGGTTGTAAAAGGGCAACCCTAGCACAATCTGATCACGATGCACCACTTCCAGTAAATTGATTACAGCCTGGTTAACCCACTGTAAAGAGGCTACGGGTCCACTAACTGCGGATGTGTTAGAGTGCTGATCATACGCCATAAGCATGATAAAGTCCATGGTAAGTCCTATCAAATCATGGCGATACACGGCAAAGTTGTGGTTGTCTGCCATTGGCACCTTAACTGCAGCGGAAAGTACAACACCCCGCTGGCGCAAAGGTATCTGCAACTCGCGCAAAAACTGTATTTTATATGTGCCGTCCACGCTATTTTGTAAATGCTCTATGTCTATGTTAATGCCCGGCAAATTGTAGGTGTCCACATAGTGTATAATTTGCGCCACTACACGATTACGGACATCCCTGTCCATTAGAATAGCGCGAGCAGTAGCAAGGTTAAGATCAAAAACCTTAGGCCAAACCTGCACACCTTGGCTTCTGGCCCATTCAATATATGTTCGATTTACTATGGTGCGCAGCCCCATAATGTCCGTATCAAATTCCATCCAGGTAGGCGAAACAATATTTATACTGGGGTGGAACGGTATCTCCATGCGGCCGTTGGTGGCGTCGTGGTTTGTGGCTAACTCCCAAACCATGTTAATAGACCCGCCATTCCAGGCAGGAGGGTGGACTATCAAATTATCAACCCAATAGCCGAGTATTGGCGTACGGAATGCCAACATATCCCGTGTTTCGGCTCGTCCCAAATCACTGGTTGCAATGTAGCCGATTAGACCCTGCGCCGTGCGCACCCGCATAAAGTCAGCGTCTGTGCCAAATCCAAACAACACAACCTCTTCCCCTTGGGCAATTTGCGCCCCAATAGGCGCGCGATTCTCTGCGCGGTAACGCAGGCTGGCCGTGTTTGCTGTCACCTCTGCCACCTGGTACTGCCTATCCCATGTAGAAATTACAACTAGACTATACTCCGCCCCATACGTAATGGAAATTGGATACAAGCCCTCTAACAATTCCGCTGGCAGGTAAATTTCGCCATCTTCATAACGTATAGCTGCGCTTAAAGTACGGTGGCTACCATTTTCCGTATAGCTAAGCAAACCTGGCGTAAATTCTAACATATCGTATCTTGTTGAAATAAAAAACGCTTCGGCGTGGTAGTCCCAAAACATAAAGGGGTCAAACAAATCCCGCATAAAAGATGCAGGCAGGAACACTGTGTGACCGTCTGGCCTTGTTTCCACCAATGGGGTTACATCTCGCAAAATAGCATCGTCCAAAATAATATGAGTGATGTCGGGAGCTAAACTAAAATAATCGTGGAACGCAATTTCTTCCCTATTTTCGAGAAAAGGTAGCCCGCCAATATTTATGTGGGGTACAATCACCAGCCACGTAAGTACAACAATTGCGCCCACCACAACAACAGTCGCAAAAAACGACTGTAACATGGTGGACGTCATGCTTTTTCTTCGTATGCGCTTGCGTCGTTCGCGCCTGCGTTGTTCGTAGTTCATACCTTCACCGGCTTCATATTCCAAATTTCTTCCGCATATTGGCGGATTGTACGGTCGCTGGAAAATTTACCTGCGCTCGCGGTGTTCATAATGGCCATTTCGGCCCACTGTTTTTTATTACTATACACCGCTGCCGAGTCTGCCATGGCCTTTTTGTAGGCAGCAAAATCTTGCAAAACATAATATTCATCCGCTCGCGAGTTGCCATAGCCATTTAGCATGGCATCGTACAACTCGCGAAACAGGTCGTGGTTTGTGTCCAGTGTACCATTTATTAGGGTCGTAAGCACGCCACGCACATCAAAATCCATATTATATATATCCCAGGGCGAATATATACCACTAACCGACAGCGCGTGCACCTCATCAGCAGTCATGCCGAATATAAACATATTTTCCGCGCCCACTTCTTCCAGCATTTCAACATTTGCACCGTCTAAGGTACCCACGGTCACAGCACCGTTAAGCATAAATTTCATATTACCTGTGCCGCTGGCCTCTTTACCTGCGGTTGATATCTGTTGGCTAATATCGCAGGCGGGAACTAATTTTTCTGCCATAGAAACACGATAGTTTGGCAGGAATAGCACCTTTAGTGCGTCGCCCACCACAGGGTCGTTGTTAACAACATTCGCTACAGAGTTTATCAGCTTTATGATAAGTTTAGCACGGTGGTAACTGGCAGACGCCTTGGCCGCAAAAATAAAAGTACGAGCAGGCGCACCCTGCGCGGCATTGGGGTTTAGCTTAATTTCATTATACAGGTGAATTACATGGAAAATGTTAAGAAGCTGCCGCTTGTACTCATGCAATCGCTTTACCTGGATATCAAAAATCGAATCTGGGTCTACACCAATTCCATATTCGCTACGGAAATAGTTTGACAGTTCTACTTTATTATGTCGTTTGACAGCCATAAACTCCTTTTGGAAGGCTGTGTCTGTGGCATATGGCTTTAGCTTAGCCAATTGGGAAAGATCTTTAGGCCACTTTGCGCCAATGGTGTCGGATATAAGCTGCGAAAGTTTTGGGTTACACTTTGCAAGCCACCTGCGTGGCGTAATACCGTTGGTCTTATTGTTGAATTTATCGGGATATATTTCGTAAAAATTTTTGAGTTCGATATTTTTCAATATTTCGGTGTGTATAGCTGCTACGCCGTTTACAGAATGGCTGCCCACTATGGCCAAATGGGCCATGCGCACCTGGCCGTCTGCACAAATGGCCATACTGCGGATACGTTCGGGGTCGTTTCCGTACCACTCTACCAAATGCCCACAAAAACGGCGATTTATTTCTTCTACTATCATATAAACACGGGGAAGAAGGCGGCTAAAAAGTTCTGCCGGCCATTTTTCCAGTGCTTCGCTCATTATCGTGTGGTTGGTGTAGGCGCAGGTTGCACGGGTAATTTCCCAGGCAATGTCCCACTCCATAGCATAATCATCCAACAATACACGCATAAGCTCAGCAACGGCAAGACTTGGATGGGTGTCGTTTAGTTGAAACTGCACATATTCGGCTAACTCTTCCAGCGGGTGTTTATTTGCAAACTGCGCTAGTACGCTTTGTATGGTAGCTGATACAAAAAAATATTGCTGTCGCAAGCGAAGTTCCTTGCCGGATACAAATTCATCCGCCGGGTAAAGAACGCTAGACAGTTTACGCGCTAGAGTCTGCTCCGCCAGGGCGCGTTCATGATCTCCCTCGTTGAAGGACTGCAGGTCGAAACGGTTGACTGCCTCTGCATCCCACAGGCGCAAGGTGTTTACCATTTTTGTACCATAGCCGATAACGGGATAATCGTATGGAACAGCCATAACACTTTGGTAGTCTTCCAAGGCAAAACTGTAGCCACCATCCTGGTTTAGCTGGTATGCCACACGGCCTCCAAAACGTATTTCCTGGCTAAACTCTTCATGTCTAACACCCCATGGGTCGCCATGGCGTAGCCAATTGTCCGGTTTTTCTACCTGAAATCCGTTTTCAATATGCTGCTCGAAAATTCCGTAATGGTAGCGGATACCACAGCCATAGGCTGGGTACCCAAGGGTTGACAATGAGTCTAGGAAGCAAGCCGCAAGTCGCCCAAGGCCGCCATTACCAAGGCCTGGGTCCGGCTCGGTTTCTTCCACTAGGTTAATGTCTATGCCTAACTCATCTAGTGCTTCCTGCACCTGCCCGGTTAACGCCAAGTTTAGCATGGCATTGCCCATAAACCGCCCCATAAGAAATTCCATTGACAGGTAGTAGACTGTTTTCGCGTCGGTTTTTTCTATACGGTCGATAGTGTTTATCCAGTTGGCAGACGCATATTCCTTTATTGCACCGGCCAGAGCCATATAAATTTGCGCGTTGCTGGCTGTAGCTACGGTTTTGCGATGTGTCCGCAAATTGGCTATTATGCTATCTCTAATTTGTGACTTTGTGCTTTTTGGCATGAGGTAACTCCTTTATGGTTAATTACTTCTCTCCTAGTCGGGCAAGTAGTTCGGCAATAATAATGTCTTTCTCAGCTATTTGTTGCTCTGCTTGTTCAAATTCGGCTTGCGCCTGCGCAAATTCGGCTTGTGCCTGCGCGACTTCGGCTTGCGATCGTTTCAAGCTCTGCTCATATAACTGCAATTTGCTATTATATATTATGACATCATCCTGCCTGCGCAAGTACGCCTGGCGCTTATATTTATCTTCACTCAATCGCATCAATTCTGCTACTGCCATCCCAATCTCCTCCTGCTTACCTAATATTTCTCTCAGCCTTGATTTGTCTGCTATCTCTTTTTCAGTAATCACAGCCATCCAATTCGAAAGCAAAGATTCTTCTAAGGATGCGCCGTTATTAACACTTCTCACAAAAGCCTTCATATTGATATAATGAAGTTCTAGCGCATCTGTAAAGATAGTATTATCATCTATGTCTGTAATCTTGCAACATTTGTGAATTTTTTCATCATCCATATCTATAGCACCGTTTGCGAATGTAACACATACAACCGGTGGCTGAGTCATATATGCCTCGCCTGCTTTTAGCTCTTCGCCATAGGCGCGCGCCCACGAACGGATTGTTTTATACTTTAGTTCTCCAAGGTCGTACATATGCATTTCTATTAAGATAGATGTACCATCACTAAGCTGCGCACGTATGTCCAACACTGATAGTTTATCAAGATCTGACTGGCGCTCCATATGCGGATTTATTATGGTTATGGATTTTACAATTCGTGTTATATGTTTATTAGCAAAAATGGCATTTAATAGTGATATAAGGTAACGTGTGTCGCCTGTACCAAAGAGAAGTTTGAACGCATAATCTATCCTCAAATCCATAAGGCGTGAAAAATCAATTTCGTCAAACTTATGCATAATATACACACCCCTTCTGCTAACGAGTAAATATACTTTATTATATGCGAATTTTTGAATATTTTCAACTTATGGAAAAGCTAGCATAAAAAAACAACTGGATTGTATGAAAAACCAGTTGGCGTTGTAGTGTATCTATGCTTATATAACTCTCTCTTTATTGCGAAAATAGTGTCGATTTGGTATAATGGACTTGCTGTAGTGCAGGGTGGTTTACACCACGGCTGAACCCACCATAGAAAGGTGGTGAGGCCCTATGATGGAGACACTATCGATTGTTTTTCTGGCAAAGATGTTTGTTATTGCTTTGATTACACTTGTAGTTTACATCATTGACGTTGTAACCCGAAATAAAAAGTAGCCGCCCTACACAGCTTACCATAGTTGTGGGCGGCTATTTCCGTAACAAAAACGGGTCAGTCGTTGCGCTGTGGCAACCGAGCGGGAGGTCGCACTCCTGCTCTTTTTTATTATGTGTACATTATACAATGTATATGCGACTTTGTAAAGTAAAAGCAGCCACACCCTTTCGCGGTGTGGCTGCTCTTTATTGCATTTTGTGTTGTAAATACGCCGCTGCTCATGCGGTTGAATACAGCACCGTGTGCAAAGCCTTATGTGTATATAACCTGCAATTATTGCGAAAATACTGTCGATTATGGTATAATATTTTTGCTGTAGTGCAGGGTGGTTTACACCACGGCTGAACCCACCATAGGAAGGTGGTGAGGCCCTGTGATGGAAATGCTATCTGTTGTTTTTTTAGCAAAAACTTTTGTTATTGCTCTTATTACGCTTTTAGTTTACCTCATTGACGTGATAACCCGCAACAAGAAATAGCCGCCCTTCACAGCTGATCAAGTTGTGGGCGACTATTTCCCCTGTTTTAAAACTCGGGTCAGTCGTTGCGCTAAGGCAACCGAGCGGGAGGTAGCACTCCTGCTCTTTTTTATTATGTGCATATTATACAATGTATATGCAACTTTGTAAAGTAAAATCAGCCACACCGCTTTCGCGGTGTGGCTGATTTTTATTGCATATTGTGTTGTAAATATTAACGGAAGATAACTACGTTGCCTTGGCGCTCTACTGTCCAGCCAAATGTTTCGGCCATGAAGCGTAGTGGCAAGTAAACGTGGTCGTTGAATACTAGAGGTGTAACAGAACCAGCTGGGCCAGATAGGAAGTTAACTGCTGTTGCAATATCAACTTCTCTGTGAGCGTCGCCGTGCATTACGGAAGCACCTGTACCACCAATGCGAACAGCAACACCAATTGGTGTAACGCCGTCGAAGTGTAGGCCACGAACTTCAGCAATTCTGTCTGCAGAGTTCCAAACGATGTCTTGTTCTGGATTTGCGCCAATTAGTACTGCAAATGCACGCATAGATACCATACCAACACGGTTAGGACCAACGATGTTCCAGATTAGAGGCTCTGCTACGCCGCCGAAAGGTACGCCTTCAACTAGACGGAACTCACGGCCTGTAGGACCAACTTGTGGGCCAGAACCATCGAAGTTACCTAGTCCATCGCTTGCATTTACAATAAATGTGCCATGGTATGGTAGGCTTGTGAATACGCCGCGGTTCATATGACGTAGTACGCCACCATGAGCATTGCCCATGAATTGATCAAAGATAGATTGTTCGTTGTTTGCAATAGAAGGACCAGTTACAACAATTTGATAGTTGATACCTGGGAATACAGAACCTTCAACTGCTAGGTTGCTGATTGTTGCTACAGGCTCGTCACCTGCAGTTGCTGTGCGAATTACTGTAAATGCTACAGCTGTGTTACCGCCAACAACTTGAGTTTGAACAAAGCGACCAGAGTCAAATCTTAGAGTACTGCCTTCAACGTTAATTGTAGGAATACCAGCTAGGCTAACGTCACCAGCGCGTGCAAGCACGTCAGATGTTACATATACCCATAGCTCTTGACCCATGCGGAATGCGTTAGGATCAATAATGTCGATTTCTACATCGCTAAGTGCTGTACGGCCAACGATGTTGTATAGTCTGCCTGTTTCAACTTCAAGAACTGGGAATGTGCCGCCAGTTACGTTTGTTTGAATTGGGTCAACTGCATTACCAACTCTTACACGACGATATTCGTCTTGTAGGTTAGATACGCCGCCGCCGCTGATTGTTACATAAACGCCGTCGCCATATTTCCACTCATAACCAGCTTCTAGGCTTAGCCAGAAACGGATTTCAAGTGCAGCAGGACCACCAACGTCAGAAATTGTTTGGCTTGGAAGGTAAATTGTTGTTCTGCCGTCTGCAGAAACTCTGCCTACGCCAGGTGCCACTGGTAGTCTGTTGTCTAGTGCATTCATCCAACCAGCAAATGTCATCCAGTTTTGACGCTCTCTGTTCCAATCGGCATTGCTGAAGCCGTTAGCAGCAGAACCACCTTCGAAGAAGCCACGGAAATTACCACGGTATCTACCGATGTTGTCGTTACCTGCACGTGCTTGAACGCCTAGTACGCGAACGCCTGGATGTGGGTTGCCATCGTCATCTAGGAAATCGAAGTGGATTGGTGTGCCGAAACCAACGCTGAATGCGCCAGGGCTATCTTCTTCGATGATTAGTGTTGCTGTTGGAACACCTGTGAAGTGTGGTAGACCAGCATTGTCACGGTTGCCCGGTACCCAGTTTACGCCTTCAACGTTATTCCATTGGCCAGATACAGTGTGAACGCCTGGATTTGCAACGTTACCTAGTGCACCTGTAATACCTCTTGGTGTACCCAAGTGGCCTGTTCTCATATATTGCATGTTGTATACAGAAGCTGTAAGTGTTGCGCCGCCTCTGATACCTACGTGCAAGCGTGCATCCCAACCGCGATGCCAGTGTGTCCAACGTACGCCTTGAGCATCTTCGCCATCTGTGCCTGGGTTGCCAGGATTGAAGGTTGTGCCCCATAAAATGCGACGATTATACTCGTCAACACGAGGCACATCATGCCTTGTAGCGGTTCTAATTTGGATACGAGCACCAGCTGGCTCTGTTACAAATGCGAAACCACCAAAAATCGGAAGCGTGAAATCAGGATTAACCATATGGTTTACGCGATTCGCAACAGGAACTGGAGCAGCATTTGCCGCAGCAATTGCTGCAATTACATCATAAAGTGCAGAACTTTGAGTCGGGTTAACACGAACACGATCTAAGTCTCCAGAGATAAACCAATGTGTTGTTCCGCCAGCACCCAATGCTGTAGCAGCTGGTGAAGCAACAAGATCGTTCCAATGGAAAGCTGCTTCTGTACCACGTGGAGCACCTGGCACCAACACTGGAATATAGTTTTCTGGCACGTTATCAGGACGTACTAATTGTCTATGACCAGCAACCGGAGTCGATTGTACCTCAAATGACATCTGAGTGGTTAGCGCAACCCATCCATTGACTCCATTCGTCCATTGTGTTGGGTTTTCACCAAATGCAGCAGTATTAGGGTTGTTGCCCCATGTGCGCCATCCACGCCCTGCAGGTACGAAAGTGCCAGCAGTCGCAGCATTCGCTGCTGGAGATGGTGCCACCCATGCTATTGTATCACCAACATAAAGATTTGTATACTCACCAACAAGGAATAGGTTTTCTCTTTGATATACGTTCGTCGTAGTATCAGGAGTTTGAGCTTGACCTGCAGTACCTGTTGTTGCAGGATGCCAGCGACCAATGGCTACGTCGATATATACGTTGCCAGCTTCAGCAGCATTTGCATCAGGTATTAGCCATAGGTTGCGAAGTTCGATTCTGCCTGTAAGTGGGTTAAACAAACCACTTTGTGTCACATCAATCTCCAAATATACACGATGTCTGTCTTCTGTACCAGCTTCGCGTACTGAACGAACAGTTTGTAGTTCTGCATCCATACGTGTAGTAGCTACTTCTAGTGGATACAATGTACCAGGACGACCAGGTGTAATGTTACCAGCTTGGCCTACTGTTTCTAGTGCAACGCCTTCTGGAAGACCAAAAGACCATGTGTAGAATGGAGGAGCTTCAAGTCTTACTGTTACACGACCGTTTGAGTTGTGTACAATATGACCAAAAGCACTTTCGTCAATTCTGATAGGGTTTAGGCGTAGAGCAGATGTAAAACCTCTTGGGCCGCCATAAACACTCCAGTTGATACGACCTTCATGACGCCATACTAGTGGAGCGCGAGAAAGGAATGTTTGTAGGTTATCCGCTTCAGCACCTTGGCCAGCAATTGTCATGTTGGAGTTTACCCAGTTGTCATTGTTTGCAGAGCGTAGGTTAAGATTGAAATCAATGAAACCAGATGGGCCAACGAAATTCCATGAGTTTGTGTTGCCTGTTAGTGCTACTGCAGGATTTGCATTGTTGTAGAAAGTAGTACCAGGAATGAAACGAATATCTAGTACAGCTTGACGATCTACAACAGCCATGATGCGTACTTCAAACGCTTCAGGAGGCAAATTTACAGCTTGTGTGTTTGAAGGAACATGACCTGCTTGAGCCAAAACAGTTGTTGAGTCAAGAAGAAGACCGCCTTCAGGAATGGTGCCTAGGTTAAAATAAGAATGCTCTAATGCAATTACTGCGCGCATCCAGTCGCCTTGTGTTGGTTGACCACGTACTAACATTGGCCAAACAGCGTTAAGTGGCAAGCGCACTGTAAATTCAGCTTCCTGGTTGCGGCCGTAGAAGCCTTGTGTTACAGATGATCCAGCGAAGCCTACAACAGGATTACCAAACACGTTCATTGGCAACATGGAGATAACCATGATAAATGCCAACAGCAATGCTACTTTCTTTCTCATTTTTGATTTCCCGGTTTTTGAAATTTGTGCAAATATACAACCTTTGCACATTTCCACTTTTTGTACTGCTATTTCCATTTTGGAATTAGCGTACCAAAGCGATAATGCATACCCTTTGCCCAGCCTACTTGACATACTGCAAATTGCACAGCCGACAAGCCCAGGCACATAGGTTTTGCACCATAAAAACCAGTACCTCCTTTCGGGTTTTGGCGGTCTAACGTTTGTTGCCGCCTTATAGAATAAAGTATAGTGCCGCAGAAATTTAAAGTCAATGCCGTATAAAACAGTGTAAGGGAAGTGTAACATTGACATAAACATCTTTGGCAACCGCAGGAAATGATACCACGTTGTTGTGTGGAGTTCAAGCAATTGTTTGGGGTGTAACATATCTGTAACACAATTCCTGCCGGGGGATTTCCTATATATAATAGGAAGGGATTGTTGTTTGTTTCAAATAAGTGCTAAGCGAAATAATTCGAAGTCATTGATTTCGCTACGTCAGGGGGATCTGAAATTTGCACTTTACAGTAGATAGTTTGCGGTGGTGTGTGTTTTTTTATGTGGGTGGCTGTGGGTTGTAATGTGAGTGTAATTTTACATAAAAATCGCCCCTACAAAAGTGCTTATCATAAGGGCGATTTTTTATGGTTGTAGTTGGCTGGCTAGTTGTATTATGGTTTGTGATGGGAGTCCTGTATATCTTTCAATTGCGTCAAATGATAGTCCGTCACACAGCATTTTTTGTGCCATTTCTAGTGCCCTTTGGGCGGCTTGTTGAGCGGCCTGTTGGGCGGCCTGCTGCTCGCGGTCGGCCCACCAGCCGCACTCATCCATTGCCTCCAACATAATTGCCTTTGTTCTTTCGCTCACCATGTCTAATGCCTCCTTGTATGATTTTGGGTTTGCTTGTATTAGTCTGTCTAAATACACATTTTCGATATTTAGAAGATTGCGCGCATCCATTATTTCCAGGTTTCGTATCATTGATATGCTTGATACGTTACTGCGCAAACAGTGCAAAAACAAATTTTCATCTTCGGATAGGCTTTTACTTTCCAGGACTTGCACAGGAAATTTTGCGCCTTGAAGATAGTGTATACCGAGGTGTGGGTTTTGTAGTGTGTAGTTTCCTTCAGTTTCCAGAGCTATGATTAGCTTGGTAGGAAATATTGTAAGGGATATGGTTATTGTTATTTCATCTGTAGGAATTTTGTTAAAGGCAGAGTATATATATGCATAACCAAGGACTTTATTATAATCCCAGATGTCGAAATTGTCTTTTTCAGACTTATATTCGACTATGTTGTGGCCTCGGAAAATCTGGCCTATGTTCTTCTTAATATGCGCGTTTTTTGGATTTTTTATTATTAAAGTGTCCATGCTTAGAGCCTCTTTGTTTAGCTTGTGTTCCTGCTCAAACTCAAGGACGTCTAAATAATCGTATAACTCATGCTGCAGCGCATAGTGGTGGGCGTCGTGCCAGTAGATCTTTTCCTGCTTGGCCAATGGGTACACCTCCTGTAGATATTATAGCATAAGTTACCCTATAGCACAAATGCAGAATTTTGTCAAATAGTTGGATTTGGTTACCAGTTGAAAATTGCACTGTACGAAATGCGCACGCATGCGTGCTTAATTTCCAGTTGAATTTTGTTTTTGATTTGCACAGCAGTAAAAAACAGAGTTTGCACTGCCGCGATTATTTTCAGCCGCAGGTGGTTTTCCTGCGGGTGGAAATTTGGAAGCGGAAGGGCGAACTCTGTTTTGGGGCCTGCTACGGTGGCTGGCGTAGGGGCGATTTTCCAATATCTATAGATGGTTAGCTAGTTCTTGTACGGTTTCCAATGGGAGGTTTGTACCTTCAGCTATTATGTCGGCGGGCACTTTGAGGCGTAGCATTTTTTGTGCCATTTCCAATACCATTTGAGCGGCCTGCTGTGTGGCCTGCTGCTCACGGTCGGCCCACCAACCGTATTCGTCAATTGCTTCCAGTAGAATGTCTTTTAGGTCTTCGGTTACCATGCCTAACGCCTCCTTGTATGATGTTGCGTTTGCTTTTATTAACCTGTCTAAATACACGTTTTTGGTATTTAGCAGTTTA
>Ga0123355_10006909_pt1 | contig 16897 bp, 4 predicted proteins | sample TergutEmb28metaG_3_FD_89872 | JGI IMG/M metagenome (GOLD analysis project Ga0123355, IMG submission 89872) | Embiratermes neotenicus P1 segment gut microbial communities from Petit-Saut dam, French Guiana - Emb289 P1 | ecosystem: Host-associated > Arthropoda: Insects > Digestive system > Gut ...
ATGTTGCACTCGCTGCACATGGTATGGATACATGCCCTCTGCATGCAGTGTTCTCCACACTCTCATGTGGGGAACACGAAGACGTCTTGCAATTCTTCGCGTACTCGTACGTGGACTGCGGTGTACCATATGAACAATGCCGTCTTCATTGACGCCTTCATTAACACCACGCTCGGCTGCAATACGAACGCCGGGAAGTCTACCAGTATCTCGCAATGCCTGGTAAACTCCAGTAAACACTCTCCAGTTTGGTATTCTACAATTTGGAAACCGTTGCTGATATTTAGCTACGGCAAGAACTGAGTTACCGTCACAAAACCCATACACATAAATCATATCTGCATACTCTTCATATGAAAATGTAAATGGCATCGTGAACGTAACAGTTGCACCGAGATGAGAACTGTTCTGAACACCAGTAGCCGGCACACTAGCTGTTGCCGGACTTATCAACCCACCCCGCCTTTCCCCGCACGCCTTAGCTACCTCCCAAGTGTTGAGATAACGAGAACGCTGTGTCTGTAGCTGGCTAAAAATAGTGACCCGCCAGATGATAGACGTGGTTCACACGAGGGCGTGTACGGAAATGAAAAAAACGGTCATAACTCCGTAACCGTCCAAAATCGGACACATGTTTATATGAACTTTTTGATCACAAAGACCTAGGAAATCACCTCCTGCAGTTATGCCCTAAAGTCGTGAAACACCCTGTATATGTATATAAAGTTAGACTCAGTCAGTATTATGTTTTATTGTCAAGAATATTGAATAAATATTTGGCGAGTAAAGAATGTGGGGCATTACTTTGCATCCCTTGTAGAACAGTAGTGGGGCCTTGACAGGAAACTTTGTGGATAATTTATTGTCTGTGCCTTCTAGCAATGCTCCCAGATGGTGGAGTTCACCTGACTGGGTCTTCCCATTATCTTAGCAACAGCACTATCTTGGTTGGGGTTTCCTGAGTATGCTGGCTTTGGTTTGTCATTGAATGAGTTTCTGGATTTTTTTTAAGGTGCCTAGTTCCCAGTATTTGAAATGGAGTGCAAATAATTTTTCTGGGTTTGACTGTCCAAGGGGACCCAGTTTTGTATTTACCTTTCTTTTTATGGCACTCTGTCAGGGTGAACAGCACTCTTCCACCAAAATGGGGACTGGTGGACAGATGGGAACATGTGTGTGTGCATGCATGATTGTTGGCTTCCTTGCTGCATGCTTACATCAGAGATGGAGGGGCGTCATAATTCTATTATTTTAATACAACGATATGTATACAGACACAATGATTAATTAGTAATTTTTCATATATAAGTACAGCAGAATTCCTTTAATCTGGCACCCAGAGGGCTGGACAGGTGCCAGATTATCAAATATTCCAGACTATCAGACAGTACATATCCTGAACTAAGTTCTTACAGGATATTTTTTGTTACTGCTCCTATACTTAGGGCTGCACAACTGATCAGAGGAGTTTTCCATTTGGATGTATCAAAGTTTCTTGTTCAAAAACAGTAGAGCAGAAGACAGTGGATCAGTCATTGGAGGTGAAGAAGTTAATTGAGTAGGAGACAAGGGGTCATTCAGGTGATACCACAATGGTCAATGTACAGACACTGTTGGAGGATTTTTGGAACGTGTCCCTGAGATCTGTATCAGCTGCTCCTGGATTACAGGAATTCTAGTGTAACAAGATGCAAGAAATTTTTTATTTTATGTTGTTTTTAATTTCAGTTCAACTTCAAGGGCATCTGACACTAGAAAGTTGACTGTTCTAGACTCTTGTTGTTATTATTACTATGGTGCCACATTACTAAATTTACCCAAATATAAGGGACAGGGATATTTTCCTAATCCATCAACTGAAACAATGGGGGTCATTTTATAACTGTGCACAAAGTTAATTGCATTCTGTGTGGTTATTTTCCTGCAAATTGTGCAGTGGAGTCATATTATATGCAAGGTCACCTTGTATGTGGGTAAATATGGTAATTTTATAAACATGAATACCAAAATGAAAGTGATGTGCTATTTTCTGAAGAAGTAGCTATTTTAAAGTGTCCAGATTTGTAATTTGATGCCCAATTTTTATTGTCATTGAAGGTCCCTTAATTTGGCACCGTATCCACTGTGTTACTGATCTGTACTTCTTGCTGATATATTAGGATGGTGGACAATCCTCCATGTTCAGCTGTTCAACCTGCAAGCTGACATTTCATAGCCTAGGAAGTCTCCGAGTTCACGTGTTTGTTGAGCATGACTCAAGCACAGAGATGACTGAGGATCCTTCACAGTTCACTGCTACCAGTACCAAAACTTCGGATGGTACTGTAGTGCTTACATCGAAAGTGCCAACATTACATAACCAAAAATTAAACATACCAGTGCCAGTTTCATCTGATGGAATCAGCGAAAGTTTAACTGTTAATTGTCTAGGTCAGTTTCGTAAAAGGCCTTCCATGACAGACAGTGGTCGAGAAATACAGGACTCAAGTTTCCTTGGACAATTTTCTAAAAGGCCAACACCTGATCATCAGGATTTCAAAATGCAGAGTTCTACAAATTTGCCCAAAATGGAAAACTATATTCATTTGGGTACAGGTGAGCATGACAAAAGAAGTAGCATGAACAGTGAGAGTGATTCTCTGAACTTGGAAATTAGGGTAACAGCAGCAAATAGTAGTGATTTGCAAACTAAACTGATGACTTCTGATGGGCACCAGGTGGCTTTAGAGGAAGAAATTAAGAAATTAGAATGTAAATCGTTGACTAATATGGATATTAAAGTAAATGAGAGTAACAAAGTTTTGAACATAGCAGAGGAAGACTTGAATTCTGATAAGGACACTGGCAAACAGTTGCCACAGATGGTAATGGAAAGTGATATGGAAGTTCGTGTTTCAATAGGTCAAGTGATGGAAGCGTGTGTTACACTAAATGAGTCAAATATTAAGTGCCAGAGGTTGGAACTTGATACTAGTAGAGCAGAACTAAAGGTGCAAAGTTCCAGTGAATCCAGACAGCAACTAATTGTAGATGAAAGTGCCAAAAGTGATCAGTCTGCCTCAAGGGATAAATGTGAATTAGTGGACAGTAGACAGTTGCTGACAAGTGAGCAGCAGAAAGGGGACACCAGTGCTCCAGACGGCCATCAGACCATGCTCAGATGTGATCTCTGTGGAAAAGTGCAATCAACGCAGGAATCCCTTCAGAAAGTATGTTGAACCATTTAATACTTTCAGTAACAATACTTATATCAGTGAAAACCTGTAAGGGTCAGAGATGACTTTATGAGTTTCACCAACTGGCACATACTCTCTTCCCTGAAAAATGGGTTCTGTTCTGATTTTAGGCTTTCACAACTTGTCAAGTTATAATGTTAATAATAGTTTTAGGCAGTGGTGTCATGTGTAAGAAGGCTGAGCCAAGAAGGAGAATGGTATGTAAGGAAAGGAAAGACAGACCATGGCTCTGTGTGAGGATATAGAATCTTATGGCCGTTAAATGAAAGGGATTTAATGGTCATAAGGTGTAAGAGCAAGCTTTCTGAAGTTCTCACAGTACACAGCTCCTAGCTGATTTTCCTGCCTCTTATTTCACATAGCCTTTTCCAGCTCATCCATCTACTCGCAGTATGGAGGGTTATACTGCCAGCATTTTTGTTCAGTTTCCAAGTAACGTGATAACCATTTGTAGTAGTGGTTAGTTGGCTGCAAAAATGTACTGCCATGCTGATATGGAGTCTTGACACCGGCAAATAACATATGTAATAAAATATGATGTGTCATGTTGCATATTGTTATTCTTGTTTGATACCCTTGTACAGCAGAATTACCTGCAGTAAAACAATTTGGTACACTCATCCCTGGTTTCTGGATGTCCACTTTATGGATTTTCACTTTAACCCGCAAAGACACTTTGTATCAGTTTTTTTGCTGTAAGGATTTTTTTTATGGGCAAATGGTGTGTAAATTGGATTAGCTGAGCACATAAGGTAGTACACTTGCAGCAGACTTTTCCCTATGGACAGTTATGCATTATGGACTCTTTTTGTGGAATGAATTATAGTTCATACAATGATGAATGGAGTGAACTGGTTAGTAACACAGTTGAATTACTTGAGCAACAAGTTAAGAGAGTTGGTAATTAAATTAATATTTCTCAACACTCCTTTGTTTCCAGGGGTTTTCTAGAAAAAAATTCTGGACAGAATTCAAAAGCAAACCCAAAACAGCACACATACATTTGTACTGAAGAGTTGGGCACATTTTGTATGGTACCTGAAAGGAAAAGAATAATGATAAATTTTTCCCTCTGCAAGCCATGAAAGCACATGAGAAAGTGAAGGTATAGTTCCAAACCCCATATGCCTTCATGGTGTGCAGTGTGATGACTTTACATTTTGTTTCATTCATCATGTGGGATTTTATAAAATTTATCTTAACTGTTCATGGTATAATAATGCCATCTATGTGTACAAATTAATTAGCCTCTTGAAAAGGCTGTAAGAATTAAGGATGCATCAGTTTCCCACTCATGTCACATCTTTAAGATTTAATTTCTATGACTTTTGTCTACTGTTCTAGAACATCACATGTAACTAGTGTTCACTTTAAAATTTGAACAGTTAATGGCAGTTGCCCATGAATACAATACTATGTCTAATTTACTTGTAATTTGTTTCAGCATCTTCTGTCCCATGCTCAAGCTAGGCCATTTGTTTGTGAATTCTGTGATGCTGGTTTCATCTCACAACAGTTACTTCAGAGCCATCTAGTAATCCATCAACAAAAGGATGAACTTAACACTTTGCAGTGATTGTTGCTGATTTTTGTGTGCTAAACAAGAGTATCCTTTCTAGGTGAAATGTTTTGAGAGAAGTCCATTTAGTGGTGTAATATTTGTGTTGGTAATATTGTTAAGTGATCTTTTCAAAGCATGGATCTCATGTTCTAAATAATCACTGGCTAAATTTCAGAATACAGGAAGAAGTCCACTGAACACATTCTGCCATGAAAGGTAGATACAGTTGTAGGTAAAAGATAAAGTTCTTCTACTTTATTAAATGACATGCCATGCAGATTTGGGGCAGTGGAGGTATAGCATTGTTTATTAGGACAAGATGGAGGTGGATACTCAGCTTATGCTTCAAACCACTTTAACTCATAAGAAAGAATGTCATGTAACAACTGGTTAGGCTAGGTGGGCCAACTGATAGTCTGAATGTTGTGGAGAAGAGACATATCTCAACTCTTACCAGGAATCATACTGTCTTCCCCTTCTCATCCACTCTGTAAGGTGACACCCAGCAAATTTAGCTGATCTGGTTCCTGACAGTTAGAGCTTCATCCACCCTGATGATGGTGGCACCATGTTTCTGTGCATCATTAGTACACTTGTACCAGTCCACAAGGTGTTACACCCCAGAACACAGCAATAACATTTCAATTGCAGTGTATTTTTTATCTTCTTATATAACAGTTTTAGTACAACATAGTCAGTGTAATGACCAGGCTGCAAACCAGATTACTGGCAAATCATGTTCAGTGTATTAACCAACAAATGCGCTTAATAAAATACAATAAAATATAAATCATAAAACACAATTCATGATAAGTAGCAGGTACCTATCATGAATATAAGAAAATTCACAGTATAGATAGCATAAAATTAGCAAATCATGGTTCAGTTACCAGCAGGGGCAAGAGATTTTTCTCATCTCCAAAGTGTCCAGACCAGCCTCCCATTGAATGGATAAGGGGGGCACTTTGCCTGCGCATAAGTAGCCAGGGTGTGAAGCTGACCTCTCACCTGTATGTAGTTCAAAGGGTAAGAATTTGTAGAGCTATACCTCCACTCTCCTGCATGCCTTTATGGCATGTGCAGGTACAACTTACAGTTTTAGTACAGTTCGAAGATCAGGAACGATTGTTTTTTATATTGCTACACAGTAAAGCAAGAGTATCGTAAGTGCACTTGTCACTGTCTTTTGAACATATTCCGAATTTCTTGGCTCAAGTGAATAACAGTTTTTTACTTCAGAGGTGCTGTTTAAGGTCTGTTAAGATTCTGAAGGGAGTATTACATCAGTAGGACACTGTTCATTTCTTATCAACTAAATGCAGGACAAAATCACAACATCAAGGTAGCTAATACATCCTGTGAAAATGTGGCAGTATTCAAATATATCAGAATGAAACTAACAAATAAAAGTTGCATGTAGGAAGAACCAAAAAATGTATTAAATTCAGGGGATGCTTGATACAGTTCAATTCAGAGGTTTTTCCCCCCTTTTACCTGTCAAAAAATGTGTAAAAATGTTAACATGTTGCTTTGTATGAGTGTGAAATTTGTTCTCTCAAATTATGGGAAGAGTTTTGGATGAGAGTGTTTGAGAACAGTGCCAAGGAAGATGTTTGGACCTAAGAGGGAGAAAGTAATGTGAGGCTGGAGAAGACTGCATAATGAGGAGCTTCACAGCTTGTACTACTCGCCGAATATTGGTATGGTGTACAAATCACAGAGGATGAGATGGACAGGGCACATTGCACACATGGAGAAGAGGAGTGTTTACAGAGTTTTGTTGGGGAATCCCGAAGGAAAGAGACCACTTGGCAGTTGTAGGCATAGATGGGAGGATAACATTGAAATGGATTTACAAACTGACTGGGATGGCATTGGACTAGATTAATTTTGCTTGGTACAGGAAGAATTGGCAGGCTGTATTTAATGTGGCAGTGAACCATTAGTTCTATAAAATATTGTAATGTCTTGACTGTCAGAGAAACTAGTAACTCTCCCTGAAGGGTTGTGTTGCATGTAACTAATTAGTCAGTCACATGCATCCTCTACTGGGTTTTGTGTCAAATACTGACCTGAACAAGGTTATACCAGTACAATAAGTGTTTTGCAGCAAAAGTCTCAAAGCCAAAAACCTCAACCTACATTTACATTTTAATTAAAGCCCACACAAATTCTCTTTGTATTTATAGATATCTGTAATGTAGATGCACCTGTTGAAGTGTCTCCTTTAACATTTACAGCAGTCTTTAAACATCCAATTACACCTAGCTGATTGCTGTAACACATTGAATCTTCAGGACCTGGATGGTCAATAGGCCATACATGAACCAACAAACCTGCACTGATAAGCATACACTACTCACAGTATGAGGGTTTGTTGTTTGTTTAATGCCTCATGCATGAAATAGTGCAGCCTACAGAAAGTAAACAAAAGATTCATATTCTCTGGGATGTTACACCATGTCAGCGGGTAAATACTTCCTGGTGTTGTGGAGGAGCTTATTGCTTCCATCTTCCAAGTAGTTTAAGAAGAATCATATCCAAGAAGAATGGAATTGTGATGATGTATGGGGTTGAGCAAATAGGACTGTGACCTGTACTACCGTGGTATTCATCTGAATATATTTACAGCGTAGTGTCTTGGCTAGTTGAAACACTGTAGCCCCCAGCTCTAATACTTACCAAGAAAGCAATAATTTTATTACCATGTAGTTCTGCTGTCTTAGCCATACATCTTTTATTGTTGGATTATCACTTAAATGAATAATTTTCTGAAAAAGTACATCAATCTTGCCATGTTTGCAGTTCTGCTTGTCATGGTTTCGTCTATTCGAGGAAAAATTATTGTGTTAATATCTGAGTGTTGCAGTGTAGTTCCCTTGCTCTTTTGCATTTGTAAGCACTTGGTGTAATACACAACAGCCCACCTGTCTTAGCTACGTAGGTGTCACACCAAGAATGTACATCCTCTGTAGTTTTCATAATTTTTAGACCTGCTTGTGCTTGATTCTCATTATGTCTGGAAAACATGATGTACATACTGGTGGAGAATTCTACCTTCCACAAGATCTTAGATTTGGGTCACTTGCACAGTACATGTAAAAGTGCCCGTGGACAAGCTGAAGTGTGCTACTTTGAATGACTGATGGCAATAGCTTTGCTCTGAAACTGGTAATGACTTGGGGGCTCCCCAACCAGCAGGATGAAATAAGGAACATTCTTATGGTAGCCCATAAAGTTCCAGCTGAAGGAGCTCCATATGTGGAAGAGTCTCATTTGCATAAGTTACCAACTCTTGACCTGCTGAGTTAACTGCTGAGGACCTTAAACAACTGATATCTGTCAATGAACCAGAGGACAAAGATTGCTCTGACACCACTGTGGAGAGGCCTCAGCTGAGTACCAGTGCTCTGAAGAAGGGGCTGCACAGGCCGTTTCATGCAGAGGTACGTGAAATTTAAGCCAAAGATAGAGGCTGTCATGGCATCATAAAGGTTGGTGTGTAAGGCAACACAGAAGAAGGTGAAGCAGTCAAAAGTCATCTCATTCTTCATTCAGTCTTCTTCCTACCCCTGTATTATACATTCTGTCATTAATTCACCTGACAATTTTCATCCAGGAGTGCCAATGCTGATATTTTCATATTTATTATTCATCATATGTGCTAATTAGCATGTCTTCTGAGTTTTTGGCTTTCCTCACCCCATGTTTCTCATAATGTCTTGACCTTGTGCAATGCAGTTTTGCCAGTTATGGTGGTTCTGAAGAAGATAGTCCCCTGCAAGCAGCAAGGGTTTGCTATAATCATATTCTGTACTGTTACCTCCAAGTTACTTGTTCCTTTCAGTGAAACAAAATTCATTGCTTTCCTCAATAAGTCATACTTTATTCTACATAAAAGTGGCAAAGGGTAATCATGTATTGCTACAAGCTATATTACTAACAATTTTATGGTTTTTGCACCATGCATTATACTGTAATATTAAAATAGAAACCAACAAAATGCACGTTTTCTCAATATTTTAATTTTTTGATGTCTTCTACATGTTTTGAACCCAAGGGTTCATCTTCAGGAAGATGGTTATGTATACAGGCATGGTATATTATGTTTTAAATGCATCAGTATAAGCAGTCTTGTAGGTAGAAGAGGGTGTAGAACACAGTCTTCTATCTACAAGACTGCTTATACTGTTGCATGTAAAACACACTATACCATACCTATATATACAACCGTCTTCCTGAAGATGAACCCTCGGGTTTGATACACATAGAAAACATCACAAAATTAGAACTTTAAATAAAAAATGTAGAAACGGTGCATTTTGTTGGTTTTTATTGTATAATTACTAACAATATTATACATGGAGTCATGTTGTCTGTGCTGGCACAGGATGTACTTGCTGTCAATGTGAAAAGGCATTACTTGCAGGCCTCAACATATCATTTAATAATACAGGCATATATTCACATCTTCTAAAATTATGAATGTTTTTTAGCAATATTAGTGCTGTCAGTAACTGAATGACAGTAAGTAATGGATCAGAAAGAATGAAAAATAATCAGGTATGGCCTAATTTAAGGCAGTAGCCTGGCATTTGCCTGGAGGAACTGAGGAAAACCTTCAAACACTCAATCTGATGGTCTGCCATGCCCAGTATTTCAAGCAGGTACTCCAAAATACATGTCTGAAGCATTACTGCTTGAGCCAATGTTTTTGGTGTCTTATTTGTTGATGGGTCTGTTAACTAGAAAGAAGATCTCGTATCCTGAGCTCTTGGATTTTTATGTTGAATTAGAGTGTATTACCATTGTGAGCAGTCGTCTGTTCAGACTGCAGTCTACTAACTGAAGTGCTGCAATCATTAGATCAACTGATCATTTTTGCATGAAACAAAAAATTTAGCACTTTATAGAAATATATGTTTTTTGCTTTCTTAACTTTCAGTGTATGGTCTTTTAAATCTTACATTTTTGCTGTGGCAAGAGCACTGTTCTATTTAAATTCCCACTGTGGGACAACATATTTCTTTTCAGGCCAAAAAAATGCACATTTGATAAGAGAGAGTTTTACAGTTTTTCTGTCAAAAGGTTAATTTCTCTAGAAATGTGTGACACTTTACAAGACAAAATTAGAACAGTCCACATTCTGCAATACATTTTTTGACACTATAGTCTGTTAGGTGGGTACCAACCTCTCAGGCGAATGTACTGCCTCAGTCCTAAGGCAAAGCCAGCAGAGTTGGGAAGTGGCTGGTTGCATAAAAGAGAGTTAAAAAAAAAATTGTGGAAAGTAGAAATGACCAATTGGTGATGGATGGGGAAGAGGACATGATGCATGGAGGGGTCTGTAGCAACCTCTCAGGCGAATGTACTGCCTCAGTCCTAAGGCAAAGCCAGCAGAGTTGGGAAGTGGCTAGTTGCATAAAAGAGAGTTAAAAAAAAATTGTGGAAAGTAGAAATGACCAATTGGTGATGGATGGGGAAGAGGACATGATGCATGGAGGGGTCTGTAGCAACTGTGCAGTGTGAAAAGTGGAATAGCTGTAAAGAGCCATTTGGCAGGATGTGGTAGGAAGAGTAACAAAGGCAGGAAGAATAACAGATTGCAAGCTAAAAAAGTAAGAAAGCTCTTTTGCAGGGTATTAAAGGAGAGTAGAAAAGAGCCCTTTTGTAAGCATGGAAGGAAGATTAACTAAGAGCATTTTTTCGGGCCATGGGTGGAAGAGTAACAAGAACTCTTTTCAGGACTGCAGTAGAGGAAAGCTAAGACAAGAGTATAGTTTTCTAAAAGGCCCCTCATGCACTCCTTGGGACTAAATGACAGGCTTGCATGACCTGCTGATGCAGAAACCATCTGCTTTATTTATGATGGTGGGGTGGAGCTTGATTGGTTGACAGCATTTAATTCCAATCTCACAGGAACATCCAGCCTGTCCAGTGCACTAGAGGGCCATATGATGCCTGCCTTGTGTCTTTAGGGCCAAAGTAAACTGGATATTTTCCTTGACAAGTGGCCTATAGTCCTGATGTTATGTGTGAAACACCTTGCTCAAATATGCTGATGTTTGGGGTGGTGTATTTTTTTTAAATGCAGGTGTCCACCTGCCAGAGTACACTGTATGTAAGCCCATAAGACCACAGTATGGAATATTCATTCTTAAATGTTCATTTTTACAACACCATGATCATGGGACTTTCAAATCACCATCACACTATAAAGAGATGACAGATAGTGGTAACTTTCAGAGATAATTTCTTCATTAAAACTGATAGACTAGTTGAGGATTAAATTGGCTATTGTGCTGAGTAGAAGGGTTAGTGATTCAAGAAATTTCAAAGGAATTTTTTGCCATCGTCATCCACGGTTAAGGAGTCCTGGATGAATGCCATGCTATCCAGCAAAACAACCCAGTAGACCTTAATCCTCAGCATCAGTGCTGTAACAACATCAAATCTTGCATGACCGTCTAATTCCATGCTTCTGACACTTTTGCAGAAAATAGGTCTCAACCTGTTTGTCATATCAAATTTCACTTGCCCGCAAGTTGTTTTTATATCTTTTGCCTGTTAGTGTTATTACTCTGGTGGGACCAAATTTTTGAAAGAATGGATAGAGTCGAGTAAAAAGTGTAAAGTTATGCCATGTTGGCTTATGTTACAGGGTTTGTTATAGTGCTTCATTTAGGTTAATATGTTAAGGTCACATTGATTGTCTGAGATATATTGTGGTAACTGAGGTTAAAGGAATGTGACACAAGCTATGATAACCTTTAGTAACTGAAAGTTGCCTATTGTTATGATTGTGAGGAATTGTAATAACTGAGGTAAATTTGAGTAAATCAGGGCAAATTCTTATCCTTATATGCTTAAAGGTGATGAAAGATTGAGTGAGTTCAGGGTTCAATGTAAAGTTAGGCATAGTAAATGTGGGTTAGGGTATACTGGTTTATTATGTATTCATTTGTGTGAAGTTTGGCAGAGTTTTTTACATCAGATCAATGTATTGTAATATTTATCAGATGAAACGTTTGAGACACTCACATAAAATCCATTTTTTCCTTTTGTTCAACTCGGATTTTACTTAAATCCTGTTCATGGTCTGACAGTCCTCCCTAAGTTTCTTTGTGGTGAGTCCGGATAAATACTGGGACTGTACCTTAAAATAATCCATGGGTGCATTGTCCTACATCTGTCCTGAATCACTCCAGGGCATCTCATTCAAAGCTAGGCAAACTGAGGAATTGAAATACTGCTAGGAATAGAGAGTAAATTAGCAACCCATCCACAGTACTGTTCACTGAGCAAATGGGGTGATTAGTGCTGCTTGAAGTAATATCTATGTCTGAGCATAATAGCCAAATGTGATCTCAATAAGTATAACCCAAAAATTAAGGAATGTGCCTTCAGAATTCCAAAATTCTTACATATGAGCGACCTGTACTAAACCCTGTGTGTAAAAATTATTAATGCACACAAGATTGATACTTACATAAAATCCATTTAGAAATGGATCCTTTGAAAGTTGCTGCTGGTTTCATGGCTGTGATATATTCATCTAGTAAGGTAATTGGAGTGCTTCAAAACACATACATTTTCTATTGTTTCATCTTCCATCTTGTTCAGCCAAAACAATCTGTATAGACGTGTCACATTTTGAAACATTGATTTGTTCCTTCAGTCCTTCACTTCCACCCTTGATGTACTGTATGTACCTTTCATTTTACATGTGCTCTTGGTCTGAGTGCACTGTATGTTCGTGAATGCTTTGAAGGGTACTATAGATTTAAACCCTCTCCATTCTGGGCAGTAGATGGAAATTAAAACCCAGTGTCATAGAAGGGTTAAAATGATGCAGTGGTAGAAACATATTCTGCTCTTTTCATTAGTGGGACCTCTGTGATGTCTTATGTATGAATATAGTCTCTGGCCTACCATATGAATACAGAGTAGGAGTGATTAATATACCAGTATGACATTCACTTAATTTTATTTTATGAGAGTTTAATTGTCATAGAATAACAGTTACTGCTGAACAAAATCTCTGCAATTGTTGCACACACAGATATTAAAAATGATCAAACCTGCAAAACAATGAAGAATGTGGCATTTCATACTGATAGGGGATAAAATGTGCATAAAATTTATTGGTTCAAACTGATGCTTTGGAATGATCACTCGTGTGATACTAGATGTATAATTTGCTCATAGTGATTGATTGAAATTTTCATTGTTCAGTCATGTCATTTCATCTCTTCTGTGTTTATTGTTTTCTGTACAATTCTGGGCTTATGTCTCCTATTTGAATTTGTAAAAGAAGAAAGTATTGTGACTCTCTTTTGTAAATAGTTTGTTATTGCTTTCTTGAGATTGTTGCCAAAATATTTCATAGTGACTGTGTTTTCAGAATGACACTGACTTCAACTGTTGTTAAGTAAGACTCCCTACGGAATGCTGTCCATTAGTTGCCAAATTTTTTTTATATCCATACTCCCTCCTCTGATTCATTTAACCTGTTTCAGTATTGAGTGGGAACTTTTTAAACCGAGAAACATAGAAATGTATGCATGCAAAGTTTTGTAAAATTTATGGCTGATATGGCTTCATTTTCATATTTGTACAGAAAAAAATACTTCAGTAAATACTGAGAAGCCATGTTGTTGAATGTAGTAATTTTTTACATATAAATAAGAGAAATTATTTCTGTACATATTACAGTGTTTCCTAGTAGAGCAGTTTTATTATAAAATATTATATATATATATATGCTATTTAAAAATTATAAATATCATTATTTTGTAAATATATATTACTGAAAATTTTTTGACAAAATATGACATACCTATTTACCAAACTGGCTTTTATCCAGCTTATAAAAGCAACTTTTTTAAAACAATGCTATAATTGCAAATCTGGACACACACTGCAGAATGCAGTGCATTTGTAAATTGTGTATTCTTGTTACATGTGTAAACTTTGAACTTTCTAGCCCAGTTGGTGGGATAAAATCACTGTGAGAAGTTTGTGTTGTTTAAGGGAGTGGCCTCCAAACTTTTGTTCCTGATGGCACAGCTTGATCTGTAAAGCAGCTGTATTTACCCAAGTATAAGGTGAACCTGCACATAGTGGGACACCCCTTTACAGTCTTAAGGAAAATATCTATACTGAATGTGTGTAACTTTGTGCATGATTATAAGGTGGTTTCCTGTTATGTGATGATGACTTAGGAAAAAAATGTTTTTGTCTCATATTTGGGTGAGTACAGTCATTGCTGATACAAGCCATAATAAAAGCTAGAATGAAACATTTACAAATAACTCTGTGTCTTTTTGACAAAGATTATGGATTCCAGAATAAACATCTGTTGTGTTCTGAAACTGTTTTATATGTGGGGGGCATGCCTTAAAAAAACGTGTTAACCGTCAAGCCAGATATCAGGAACTGTAATCTTATGGTAAAGGAAACAACACGGGCAATGTATGTATAACATAACATTGGTGCAGGTTAGTGTCATGTTTATACATCCTCGGCTATCGTAAGATCCTGATACAATTTTATTCAAAGAGACTGCTGTTGTGGCCATTGAATGTCATCAGCAACAGTAAAATGTGCTGAGGTCTTGATGTAAAGTGCCATATTATATCCAAATTTGGATTTTCTGAACAGATTTTCATAAAAGTCCCCAATATCAAATTTCAAGGAAATCCGTCCCGTGGTAGCCGCACCAATACATGCAGAAAGAGGGATAGATGGATGTGATGAAGGTAATAGGCACTTTTTTGCAATTCCGCAAAGAGTGCCTAAAATGGCTAGAAATATTTGTGCTTTGGAATTTTAACCTTTAAATGTATGCAGAGGTATTGAGTGAAACTGACCATGTAATTTATGACTTTAGGAGGTGCAGGCTTTACTCTCTAACCTACTTAGGTGTACACATTTTTCATGTTTAAAGTATGTGTAACTATAACTAAAAACAAAACCCGGTTTCATCTCAAAGAATTTAAACCACTCACTTATAATTGTTTTGTACAGGACATCCCGTTGAAAGATAATAATACAATTATTTGTCTCGGTCAAACTGAAACAGTAATTTTAATATTATCTTTCAATCACGTTACCATGTTGTTTGGCATATGTTACACTAAATACAGTTATTCATTGCACTGTCTTGTAAGACTTCAGGGATGTTACTTTTTGGTTGAGAGTGAGAACTTATGTAAAGGTTTGCAAAACGAGATGAAGTGCAACATTTGTACAGGTGACAAGAATAATGTTACCACATTGAAGTTTAAGTTTTTCAGCACTGTATGTACGAGCTGATTGTGTTTGGCATTTTAGGACAAATTTTGAATATCTCCACCATGAAAAGTTGATGACATTTCTGTACTGTCAATTTTGATTGCTGTTTTAGTTTTCTCCTATTAACATGCAGTAAATAAAATCAAAGCATGAGACAAAATAACATTATTTTGGGACATCTGTATTTTAGTAAATCTTTTATCTGTATGTTCAGTAATCTGATTTTGCCTTTTGAAACAAATTCCAAAGACTCTTGACATTCAGTGATATAACTTGTGCCCCAAAGGTTGGAGGCCACTCAAATGTGCTAATGTAACTAGAAGGCAAGTTGTTTCCAGCAGGTTGAGAACTACTGTTGAGAACAGGGCTTAGTTTGTAATGGAACTATGTACCTTTACTGAAAGTGGCTGTCTAAAGAACTGCATACAGTCTGAGTCAGAGAGAGCTGATGAAACAGTCCCATATGACAGAGCATTAACAGAAAACTGTGATGTGTGATTTTACTAGACTACTAAGCTTTGGTAAGCTGAGCATCTTAGACTATACACTACATGCATTTGTATGTTTGTAAACATGAAGTAAATAGGAAGGATGCAGGACAAAAACATGAATGGTCCAGAAAATTTCTTCAGATAAGTTAATTACACGGAAATTGAAAATGGAGTTAGTTTTCAAGACAGTTTGTATTTAACATGAAACCCTAAATAACTACTAATTCTGGAGGAATGATTGTAGATTTTTTGCTTGTTGTTTAGATGTAGAGAGTTCACTGTATGTCTAACACATCAGGAAATATCAGCAGAGCTTAACACTCCTGGCATATTCATTCTGTTACTGTCCTTAGGTTTTAAATTTGCAAATATTTTTATGGAAGACACTTAAAATTTGAATATAAACATGCTTTTCCTCATTTTACACAACACATATGGCATTTTTCTCTGTATCTGCACAACATACTTACTGTCAGTCTGAAAGCAATCATGAGTTTCTTTGTTGTACAGATGGGATGATGTGTTATGGAATGTTACATCTAGATCATTATATGTTTCTTCGGCCTCTCTGGCTCTGCTTTATTTATTGTATTTGTCTTGTAAACAGCAACATGCCATGAATGTACACAAGTCTTCATAAGCAGTGTCCGTTAATTTTGTACTGTTGTCACCAATACTAGAGCATGTCCACACATTTTAGTAAAAATCCCTACTGTACAATTTCAAGAAAATCTGCCCAGTGACAGTACAAGTGTTCCATCTGGACAGACAGCAGGACATGGCAAAGATACAATAGTAGCTGCATTGTACAATTTACTTTGCAAATACATCTGAAAATAAGTTTACTTAACAGGCTGTAACAGACATATTACTTCTAGAATATACTGGAAGGGCATAGTTCTTTTAACCCAGTATGTGTGTGGGAATGTCAGATAGGCCTGTGACAGGTAATGCAATCCACATTTGGCCATAACTTTTCTCACCTATAAGTCTCGAATTATCCTTGGAGTTTTTACTTTCGCTTTTCATTCACAGATGGCAGAGAGACAGCCTCTCTGCGTTAAATGTACCACTTTCCGAGACATGAGAATACTAGATGGAAGAATATTTTGATATAGAAGTTCAGTTTATGAATCTAACAATTTCTTACAGCTGTCAATTTTAGGGAGGGCATCATGAAGTGCTCTGATGAAGTATATAACAAATTCACTAATATACGTCAGCACAACAATTATTTATTGGATCATACAGGCTACATGTTTCGACCTGTTAACAGGTCATCATCAGGCCTCCAGCAGAATAAGTCAAAGGTG
>Ga0123355_10006910_pt1 | contig 16896 bp, 15 predicted proteins | sample TergutEmb28metaG_3_FD_89872 | JGI IMG/M metagenome (GOLD analysis project Ga0123355, IMG submission 89872) | Embiratermes neotenicus P1 segment gut microbial communities from Petit-Saut dam, French Guiana - Emb289 P1 | ecosystem: Host-associated > Arthropoda: Insects > Digestive system > Gut ...
TCGCCTACTACCTTGCTGGTTTGGGCAAATTGCATAAATTGCTTATTCATTAATGCGTAATTGATTTTGCCGTTTTCGTCGCCAAAACGGTCTACTATTGCCTTAAACTCTGGGCTTTCTACCATTTGGGCGGCACTTGGCAAATCTTGCCCTGCTTGTGAATCGCAGCATACTTCTTCTTCATCTACATCATCAGATACTAAAATTTTGACTTTCCCTCTTGCAGAGTATGGCAGTCCAGCAAGTAGATCTGCCGCCTCGTCAAATGCAGTATATGGGAAAAGATCTTGATCAACTCGTCCGTCGATTATAACGTCGCCTGTACGTTTATCTACTTCTACAAAAATTGCTGCATTTTGGTCTATACGATGCAACTTGAGACCACTACCACCTGTTTTTAACTTGATTTTGTATGCCACTACTGGTGTTGACTCTAGCTCAACTACTTTTGTACGGATTATATTCATCCTGCAACCTTCTTTCTGATATATTTTTTCGTTTTTTTATATGCCTGCGTATATACCGGTTGATTCAATTTTTCTTATAGCAGAAATAACAATATCCTTATCCTCTGGATTGGTTATACCATGCCACAAATCAGCTGATGAAAGGACTTTCATTTTGATTTTACCTTCCTTTATACGACTGTCTATTTCACGAGGCAATAGGTATTCATCTTTTGAAATATCCGCTGTTTTTAGAAATTTTTCAAAGCCATCTTCTAGTAGCGGAAATATTTCTGGGTGTAATCCAAAAAAATTCATGGAAACTACTGTATCTTTTGGATAATCATTATCTTTTGGTATCGCCAATTGCTCGTCAACCTCTTTAAGATAACCGTTGTCGTCTACAGTACAGATTCCTCTTGCCACTGTCCCACTATCGGATAATGTGTTTTTAAGATAATAGGCAACCATTGCGCTGTCTGACGACGTCGTGAGGTGTCGATGTATTTTTTCATATGCCTCGCGGCCATAATAGTCATCTGCATTTATTACGGCAAATGGTGTTTTGACTGCATCCTTACAACACAAAACAGCTTCTGCTGTGCCATACGGCTTTTTCCTGTGTGTAGGGAGTTGCTGAAATACATATGTGGTGTCGATTTTATTTTCGATACGATTGCCTATAATGCGCTTAAAATCGTCTTCGTTTTCTTTTTTTATTATGAGTACGGCTTTTGTAAATCCTGCATGGATAGCATCGTGAATCGCATAATCCATAAAGACCTCGCCGTTTGAACCTATAGCTTCAAGCTGTTTTAATCCACCATACCGACTGCCCATGCCTGCTGCCATTATTACTAGTGTTGTTTCTTTTGACTGCATACTCATTTCCCCTTATATATTTATATTTCCAAACCATTCATTAATTATCTTTACAAAACCTTGGGGTAGTTCGGCTTTCCATTCTGTATTTATAGGATACTCCAATATCTGTGTTGTGATTCTTAATTTGTGACAATGAAGTAATTGGCCTTGTTTTTTATAATCTGTTTTTCCGCCATACTTTACGTCACCCAATAATGGATGACCAATAGATGATAAATGAACCCTTATTTGATGACTCCTGCCGGTTATCGGGTTTATTTGTACTAATGTATGGCCTCTTGATACTGCCAATGATTTATACTCGGTTATGATTTGTGGGTCACTAGAATGATTTGTGATACGTGCTATGTTTGACACAGTATCTTTTTGATAATGAGCTTCAAGAGTCTTTGCGCCATAAAGTTTGCCTTCTACTACCGCTAGATAGAACTTTTTTATACTACCTTCATTGGCAAAGGCCGTATTTATTGCTCGGACTGCTTGATAGTTTTTGCCGCAAATCACGAGTCCACTTGTATTAACATCCAGCCGATTGCATAAAGCAGGCGTAAATGTTGCATTATGCGGATATTCACCCGTTTCACGCAAATAATGTATAACCCGCGCTAGTAAATGCGCATCCTTTTGTTTCATACCGCCATGAGATGGCATACCAGCGGGCTTATTGATTATCAATAGATTCTTATCTTCGTAGACGATATCTGAGGGCTTTAGTTTGGGGGTGCTTTTCTTTTCATTATTTTGCGCTTTATGACTAGTGCTGTCTGCACTTGCACATATTGTTATTTTGTTACGCAAGTTGTCTATAGTTTCTTTGGCTAGGTACATCCCAATAATATCGCCATCTGCAAGTAGCTCCCCACCTGCTGCCCTGTTACCGTTTAGTTTTATCCGTTTTTTTCGTAGTAGCTTATATACCAACGAGTGCGGCGCATTTGAAAAATACATAAATAGATATTTATCCAGCCGCCTGTTAATGTCAGCGGTTGTTATTTTAATCTCATACACGGCCTTTGTGATCCCATACCAAGTATGCATTCATAAATGGGTCTACCTGCCCATCCATTACTGCTTGCACATTGCCTGTTTCTTCGTTGGTACGGTGGTCTTTTACCATGCTATATGGATGAAAAACATATGACCTAATTTGGCTGCCCCATGCATTGTCCATTTTTGCGCCTCTTATGCGATCCAAATTTTCTAGTTCGTCCTCTTTTTGCTTGAGGTACAACTTGGCTTTTAGCATTTTCATTGCTCGGTCACGATTTTGGATTTGGCTTCGCTCGTTTTGGCACTGGACTACTATACCACTCGGGATATGGGTTATGCGTATGGCAGACTCTGTTTTATTGACATGCTGCCCTCCTGCACCGCCGCTACGGTAGGTATCAATCCTTAGTTCTTCTGGATTGATTTCTATAGAATCGGCCTCCGTCAGCTCTGGCATTACATCGCATGACGCAAATGATGTATGCCGCCTCCCACTAGAGTCAAATGGTGAAATACGTACTAGCCTGTGAATGCCTTTTTCGCTACGTAAATATCCAAATGCATTGTCACCAGATATTTGGAAGGTTGCAGACTTTACACCTGCTTCTTCGCCGTCTAAGTAGTCCAACAACTCAAACTTAAAACCACGGCGGTCTGCCCAGCGGCTATACATACGCAAAAGCATCCCTACCCAATCACATGACTCGGTGCCGCCTGCGCCAGGATGCAGGTTTACAACAGCGTTGTACGCATCGTATTCGCCACCAAGTAGAGTCTCCACCCTTAGCCAGTCATATTTATTAATAAATTCTTCTGTCAAGTCTTCCGCTTCAGATACTAGAGACGGGTCTTGCGCTTCGATACCCATTTCGCACATAGTTAGAGCATCATCATATGCCGTTTGCAATTTTTCGAAAGATGTGACTTTATGCCGCAGGATTTTTAACTCCTTGAGCACTTCTTGAGACTTTGACGTATCTCCCCAAAAGTCAGGGTCTACTGTTTTTTCTTCTAATGATTCTATTAAATCTTTGGCCTTGGACAGGTCAAAGTGAATCCCCCATCTCTAATAACATGGCCTTGTAAGGTGCCAACTTACGCATCAACTCTTCTAATGCCAGCATTTTTTCAACTCCTTCATTTGTTTCTTCCTACAGCAACAGCTCTTCCTATAAAAAGTGCTGCGCCAACAAGGACTATCTGCAACACATTTTCTCTTGCAAAAATAAATAAAAGTATTATACAAACCCCACAAAACAGTATCCGCATCCATTCTCTTTTTACATAAACACTAATCCGTTTTGCATGTTTTTCCATATTTCCGTCTGGGAAAATACTGCCCAGTATCCACACAAGCGGTATCGGCACAACTATAAGCACCAACAATACAATTGTTACTACACCAAAAAAACTCATTTATCAAACCTTATTTTTGCAACACACTTTATATTTCTTTCCGCTCCCACAAGGACATGGCGCGTTTACACCTATCTTGGGGGATGTGCGTTTTGCTGGTTTTTTTATAGCGGTATTATCTTGATGTGTAAATTGATCTTCTTTTTTTACGATCTGAACCATCCTTGGTTTTTTGTCGCCGGTTTGGAGATGTACATTGAATAGCTTCCAGATTGTGTCTTGCTGTATGTTATTGTTCATTTCTTCGAACATTTCGAAACCAAGATTTTGGTATTCTACCAGTGGGTCACGCTGCGCATAAGAACGCAGTGATATCCCTTGCCGCATTTGATCCATTTCGTCAATATGGGTCATCCATCTAGTGTCTACAGAACCCATAAGAAACGACCGCTCCCAGTCACGCATTACTTCTTCGGTTACTTTTTCTTCAATCCCTTTATATATCGCTACAGCATCGTCGTATAAACGGTCATATATATCTGCTTTTGTTATGGTTTCTAACTCGCCGCTTATATCTATTGCCGGACGATGGAAAATAATCATGAGTTCTTTGTTAAGGTCTGCAATTTTCCATTCGTCTGGTTCGTTGGATTCGGATGTGTGACGATCTACAGCTCTTTCGATAACAGCTTTTAGCATTCTCATAATGCCATCTTGAAGATCTTCGCCGTCTATAATCTTGTTGCGCTCTGTATATATTACTTCCCGCTGGGTATTCATGACTTTGTCGTATTGCAATAGATGCTTACGAATGCCAAAGTTATTGCCTTCAACCTTTTTTTGTGCGCCTTCGATTGCTTTTGTGAGCATACCATGTTCTATCACATCGTCTTCTTTCATCCCGATAACATCGACGATACGAGCCATACGATCTCCGCCAAACAAACGGATCAGCTCATCTTCCATAGAAATAAAAAATTGCGATTCCCCAGGATCGCCTTGCCTACCCGCACGACCTCTAAGCTGATTGTCTATACGCCTAGCTTCATGACGCTCTGTACCAATAACCTTGAGTCCACCAAGAGATCGGACTCCATCACCTAACATGATGTCAGTACCGCGACCAGCCATATTGGTGGCAATGGTGATATTACCGGCTTGTCCTGCCATTGCAATAATATCTGCTTCGCGTTCGTGATGCTTTGCGTTTAAGACTTCATGTTTTATCCCTTTTTTGCGCAGCAAGCCGCTCACAAGCTCTGATTTTTCTATAGAAACGGTACCTACTAGTACAGGTTGGCGATTTTTGTATGCCTCTTCTATTGAGGCGACAATAGCGCGGTACTTTGCGGCCTCTGTGCGGTATACGACATCTGGCTTGTCATTACGGATCATTGGCATATTGGTAGGGATTGCAACAACATCCATACCATAAATTTCGCGAAACTCACCGTCTTCTGTAAGTGCCGTACCGGTCATTCCTGCTTTTTTGTTGTATTTGTTAAAGAAATTTTGGAATGTAACAGTAGCAAGAGTCCTGCTTTCGCGTTGGACTTTTACACCTTCTTTTGCTTCGATTGCTTGATGCAGTCCATCTGAAAAACGGCGGCCTGGCATAAGTCGTCCTGTAAATTCGTCTACTATAACAATGCCATCATCTTTGACAACATAATCCACATCTTTGTGCATACCATAGTTGGCTTTTAGGGCATTGTTTATAAAGTGCATTATTTCTACGTTATCTGGATCTGACAAATTTTCTAGACGGAAGTACCGTTCTGCCGCTTCTATACCTTCTTGGGTAAGAGAAACTGTCTTCTTTTTTTCGTCAACGACAAAATCCCCTTCTTCTTTAATCTCCTGGCGCAAAATGGGATTGAGTGCATCTTCTTCGTTAACAATGCGGCCTTTTTTTAGATTTTTAGCCAAGTTATCAGCTGCACGGTATAGTTCATTGGCCTTACCACCTGGGCCTGAGATTATAAGAGGGGTACGCGCTTCGTCTATAAGGATAGAGTCCACTTCGTCTATAATGGCAAAATGTAGGCCGCGCTGTACGCGCCTTTCATCTGTGACGACCATGTTGTCACGGAGATAGTCAAAACCCAGTTCGTTGTTGGTAGAATAAGTTATGTCACACTCGTACTGAGCGCGGCGTTCGGCAGGTTCTTGCCCATGCATGATACAACCTGTTGTCATGCCAAGAAAGCCGAAGATTTGACCCATCAGCCCCGCATGATAACTGGCAAGATATTCGTTTACCGTGACCAAGTGCGCACCCTTACCAGCTAGAGCATTAAGATAAAGAGGAGGTGCTGCTGTTTGTGTTTTACCTTCACCCGTTCGCATTTCAGAAATACGACCTTGGTGTAAAACTATACCACCCATCATCTGCACATCAAAATGGCGTTTGCCTGTAAGGCGGGTTGTTGCTTCACGGACAAGAGCAAAAGCCTCAGGGAGGATATCATCTAGGGTTTCGCCTGCTGCAAGACGGTCTTTGAATTTTTGGGTCATATCCCGCATTTCGCAGCCAGTAAGGGCTTGCATTGTTGGTTCTAGAGCTTCTATACGACTAACGATTGGCGTTATACGCTTGATTTCTTTTTCTGAATAATTTCCAAAGATTTTTTCCAATATTCCCATTTGGCACCTCATATGTGTTGATTTGATACTAGTCTCAGTTATAAAGTTAAATATAGTGCGAGGATTTTTGTCGCAAACCAAGGAAGTGCCGACAACGCAGGCTCAAGAAGGTCTGCTAGGAGGTGCTGACGCGGGATTGCAACAAAAAGACCGCAATAGATTTAACTTTCTAGCTGAGATTAGTATGATTATAACCCAATGAATATATCAGTGAAACAACATGCTTGCAAGGGGATCAGTCAACAAATGGCGAAATTTAAACAAAAAACCGGTATGACACCATACCGGTTTTTATATAAAATCAAGGAGGATACGATATATGAACGTGTCTTCTTATTTCGCAAAATATTTACGAAAATAATCCATATAAAAAATCCAATCATGTCTGCTCAAAAAATGCGCGCCTGTCCGCAAATCAAAAGCAATATTGCCATTTGTATACCTAGTTCCTGCTTGTGGCATAACATCAAGAGGAGCATCTAGACCAGACACACCCAACAGATTGTATGCAGCATCCGCTTCCACTAAGGAAATATACTCACTCTTAGGGTCAGCCCATGTATCCTCTTTTGCAGTAGATACCGCGAGCAAACGTGGTGCAATTGCTGCTGCTAACATACTTTGCTCAAAGAGCATATCAAAATCTTTGTCTGCATATTTATGATAATTTTTGCAAAACCAATACGGAAACACGCGGACTATATCGGCTATCTGTTCACCTTCTTTTCCCCTATTTATTGCTATACCACTACAACCAGAGTTATTGACACCAGCACCAGCAAAACGGGTATCTTGTGCTGCACACCACAATGCTGCTTTTCCAAGACGGGAATGACCTACAACAAAAATCCGATTATGATCAATACAACTAAGGGTCTTTGCATAATCCATCACCCGGCTTGCAGCCCATGCCCACATCGATATTTTACCCCACATACTGCCATCATCATCTGCACGACAATACTTATTTGCAATCCCACTAACAAAGTTATCGTCTTCGTCGCTTGTGACACTATTATAATTAATAACAGCTAATGCATAGTTATTATCAACAATTTCTTCGATTGGACAAAACAATCCGCAAGGGTATTGTTCAAACGAGATGTAAATAATCATGGGTAGTTCTTCTTCACATTTTGGTAAAACAATGTCTACAGGAAAAGCAAACTTGCCTTGAGAGATACTAAGTTCAAGCGAAATATTGTGATGATGTGCTTTGCCTGCCCAAGCATCTGGGTCATGTGATATCGGCCTTGCACACAAGTTGTGTGGCAAAGGAGGCGTATATCCATACACTTCGCGTGAAAAAAGGTCGATTATTTCTTGCCGATGCTGTGCCCATTTGTCCTTGGTCATACCCAATGGCACAACTGGCGGAAGGTTTCTTTTTTTGATATCTTTCATAAAGTCGGTCATGCCGCACCTCCAAATAAAAAATGGAGTTATCCCGCATAGGACAACTCCCAGATTATACTATTTTGTGTTAACTTATAGCTAGTCGATGATGTTATAAAATTTTGCAAGTCATAAACGATCGCTTTCAGCCATCCATGCTTCTGCATCATTAATCAATGACATAAACTCGGGATATTCCCTCAAATACTGGTTTCCTTCGTTCTTCATTGCACCCAACAAAAGTGCTACTTCACCGCGTACGAAATCTACCATATTGTAAGTTAGACGATTTAAGTAAGGCGAGGTAAAGGGTTTCTCGCTTGTTTTAACATTGAATGCTTCGTCTGGATTGACCGCGCGTAGTGCAGTGGCATAACCAGTATATAGCAAAGACATACGACCGATATGACCACCATAATCACCGCGAAAAACGACATTAAACAAATTAATGATAGTCAAGTGAGCTTCGACACTCGTTTCCACATCTGCTGGGTCAACAATAAATTGTATGGTATTAGCCAAAACATGGATCAATACCAATAACAATTCCTGTTTGCATTTAATGCCAGCTTCGCCTGGCAGTGTGGCAGCAAGTATGGTTTCCTTAGCGTGTAATAAGGAGCCACATTGTTCGGCAATAACTCGGAGCTTTTCATTTTCTCCGATGCAACCATACATATATGCTAATGTTTCGCGGCACCGGGCACGTATGAAGTCGTTAGAGGACGAAGATAACAATTCCTCCATTATTTTAACAGGTTCTTCCCAAGAGCTATCGGATTTAAATATTTTATCACTAGGAGTGGAAGCTCTATCTTCTTTCAAACGATGAAATGCGGAATTATACCATTTCCAATATAGCGCATATGCTAGATTAACAAGCAGTATTTCTTCCGCAGGAAACTCCGCTAATGCCTGTCGCATCAAGCTAATTTGTTCGTCCTGGCTTTGCGTTCTGTCTTGTCCAAGCACCTTGTATTGTTGATTATAATCTTCCATTTTCCGCTTTTTTTCTATTAGATCGTGATCGAAAAGATAATCAATGGATACGTTAAGAAAATTGGCGATGGGCGAGATGTATTCGATGTCCGGATAACCGTTCTCACTTTCCCATCGTGATATTGCTTGGCTTGTTATGCCAATAACTTCTGCTAGTTGCTCTTGCGTTATGTCATCACTCTTGCGCAAGGTTTTTATCTTTGCCCCGATTTTAACGTTCATAAGATCACCCCATATTTTATTTTCTTATGTGTTTTAAGTATATCGATTGAGGCAAGTGCATTCAACAACCAATTCATTGTTTAAATATCAATGATTCATTGGCATTTCATGCTTTTGCATACAGGTTATACTCATGCTCCTCTAAAACCGCACCAATGCAGCGGTCTTTCTGCCGCAAACTAAGCGTCAGCACCTCGTAACAGGCCTTCTTAGCTCACATCGTCGATACATCCTTGTCTTCGTAAAAAATTCACGTCGCCTTGGGGTAGATTTGAAGGGGTATGAATAAAAAAAGACGTCATGCTTCCATATTATTCAAAGGACTTGATCCCTTTGAATAATATGGGGCATAACGTCTGCTTCTTAATTTAAAATATTATATTTACGAATCTAGGGTTACTTTTACCAGTGCACATACAACCCAAACATCGTGAGGCTTACGCCTCCTTCATTTTCGGGGCCTATTGCTTCGAAGTGTATCCTGATTGTATTTACACCATAAATGCTTATATCAAACGGTGTGGCTTGTGTATTGCCGCCTATATCAAAATATGCAAGCACTTGACCGTCACCATATATTGTTGCTCTGCGCGGAGCTGCACCTTGTGCATACATTGCTGCACCCGTACGGGCAACATATCCTCGTAGCCTGCTTGCATTTTGACCAGACATGTCAAAATCCATCCAAGAATCCGATTCCCGCATATTGGCTTGCCAGTCTCTTAGTACAACGTTTTGACGCTGTACACCTTGGATATTGGCACTGCCCCTTGTCATGTTATGCCTTGGTGTATTTAGGTGATGATGAATACTAAATAAATATGCCGGAGGACGCGGAGTCGGTGTTGGCTCTGGTGTTGGCGTCGGTGTCGGCTCTCCATATGGAGGCGGGGTTGGTGTTGGCTCTGGAGTTGCAGTTGGTGTCGGTGTCGGTTCTGGATATGCTGTTGGTGTCGGGGTCGGCGTGGGTGTCGGCGATGCTGTTGGAGTCGGTGTTGGAGTTGCACCTGTTGTTATAACGGCTACTCTGTTTACTTCGTCCCATACTGCTGTGCCGCCAACAGATTCTGCCAAATATCTAAGCGGCAGCATTAATCTATTATTTACAATCCTTTGCGGTACATCAGGCGTTACAATCCTAGAATTGACAACAAAAGAGCTAAGATCTGCCGGTATAATCACCAGTGTGTCGGGTCTTTCTAACCTTGCAATACGATTAACATCGTCCCAGGCTATAGTAAAGCCCATTCTTTCAAATACGCCTCGTACAGGCACCAATACACGGTTGCCTACAATTATAGGACGCTGATCCGGGAAAGATATCAGATGCCCATCTACAGTTACATTGATTATGTTTGTTGCATGAACCTCTGAATAAGAACCGGAAAAAGGAGAAAATATCAAAGCTAGAGCCATTGCAAGAGCTAGACTAGCTGATATTAACTTGTTCTTATGATTACGTATTACACTTTTCACGATGCACCTCCATAGTTTTATCATAGGTATTTGTATTATTAAATGTTTACTTGATTTTCTTCGGTTTGGATAAAAATTTATCTCCATATCCTGCCGGATTGTGGGATGCTTTATCATCATCATTACCTGCCTGGTAGAGGACGATGCTTTATCATCACCACAAACCCGGTGGATGATGAGGATTTTATAATCATTACTGGGGTGTGATGACATTGCCATCGTCACCCCAGTAGAGGGTGATTGTTTAGTGGATCATAATATTACTTAACACAACGCCGACACCATGTGTGCCAGGTTCGTCAATTTCTATCCTTAATATTGACACTGATTGAACATTTATTTGTATATTCACAGGTTGGAAGTTAATACCCTCTACATCAAAAGATGCTATCAACCGATTGTTATCACCTATAAACCTTATAGTCCTCCTGGCTGTACCCGTCCCGTCAAAACGGCCGATTGTCGCATTTATTGTCGTAAAGCGTCCGCCAAGATTGTGATTAGACCATGCAACTCCACCAGGTACATTGACTCCCCATATAGAGTTAGGGTGGCTGACACCAAGCATTAGCGCGTTTCCTCCAGTAGCAAATCCTGGAGTGCCTTCAAATTGTGGCACCGATGTCAAAAGTGGTACCGGAGACGGTGTTGGCGTTGCCGTTGGGGTTTGGCCTGGGATTATAGGATGAAGAATAGCATCTCCAAGTACCACAACTGCACCAGCAGCACCCGGATCTTCTATTTCTATCCTGAGTATTGCTACACCAGCTACAGGGACTGTAACATTTACTGGGTGGAAAGTCGGGCCAGTGACAAGTACCGTTGCCAATACCTGATTATTATCACCAAAGAATCTGACCGCTCTTGCTTCGTTACCAGACCCATCCAAGCGTCCGATTGTTATATTAAGATGATTGAATCGCCTGTCTAGATTATGTCGTGACCAGCCGTTAACGCCTGGTACTCCCCAAATTGCGTCTGTGTAACGTACTCCCAACATGTAAGCTACGCCACCTAATGCAAAGTTTGCAGGATTTCCTTCAAATTGAGGAGCTGCTTGCCGTAGTGGCACTGGAGTTGCCGACGGTGCAGGTGTTGGTGAAGGCGAGGCAGTTGGTGCCGGAGTCGGTGTCGGTTGATGAGGAATATTTACCGTTATATGCGCTATCCTGTGAATAGGATCCCATATGGATGTACCACCTACCGCGTCTGTTATTGCCCTTAGGGGTAGCATTAGTCTGTTGTTTACCATCCGCTGCGGGACATCTGGTGTAATTATTACGTGATTGGCTACAAAGGAATTGGCACCTGCAGGAACCGTAATATTAAAATCGCTGCGTGTAAGGGTTGCTATCCTAGTATTTGCATCCCAAGCAGGAGCAAACCCCATTTCTTGGAACACGCCGCCGATTGGCACCAAAAGCCGATTTTGTACAATAATAGGCTGCTGGTCAGGGAAATGCACCCATCTGCCATTTACTGTTACTCTAATTGGTGTGCTAGAACTTGCTGCACTAACTTCCACCGCCGATACTGCGCCAGCAGGAAGTATTGCAAGGATCATAGCAAATACCATCAAAATTGCTGTTTTTCTGAATGTTTTTTTCATGTTATCCTCCTCTATTCTTTCATGGGAATTGTTGATTATTAAATCCATAACTTTTAACGTATAGTATCTGCTGTTGTTCCTACAGATATGTACTGCGTAATCACAAATGAAAACAACTGTTATTTTCGTGTGTGATTATCATAGTAAATTATACTAAAAAACCCCCATGTGGTTTTTGACAATATACCACATGAGGGCTCGAAATGTGTTTACAGATTGCTTACAAAAAAATTACGAAATACTTACTGACAATAAACCATTGTATATTAAATTATTCCGCTTTTTTTAATCTTTTTGTTTGGTATAAATTTTGTTTTTGGTTACATAAGTGAAGCAACTGGCGGAAGTAGATTTTGATCATTATCCGGGTAATCATTACCTTCTGGCATGTATGGCCTACCGCTTTGATCCCGCATTGGCTCAGGGCGCATAGGAGGAGGGGTACGCATCATATCTCTATTTGGATGGCTAAGATGACTAGGATGATCCCTTCTTACATCACGGCTTGGATCTCTCATTTCACGGCTCACGTCACGCCTCACTTCACGAGAAGGAGTATCTCTTCTCATTTCCCTAGGGTCACGCTCTGGCTGGACATATTCTCTACCCATGTCCCTGGTATCCCATTCTTTTGCTTGATAACCGTGATCCCTGTTTTGATATTGGGCATCATATCCGTATGGCGTATGATCTTTTGGCAACTCTCTGTGAATCGGTTCTTGATGCACTTCTCTATCTGGGCTTCTCATGTCATGATCAGCTAGTGTTTCATGAAGTGGCGCATATGCATTTTCGCGATTGTAACCCCTAGGAGCTTCGCGTTCTTGCACAGGAGCCATCACCATGTCCCTGTCCATGTTCCTATTCTGGTTGCGATAATTACGGTCATCCCGCGGCTGGTCATATTCCCTAGAAGGGGGGCGAACGTCCCTGTCTGTATCAAACAATGTCTCATGGATTGGGACCTGCATAGGCTCACGGCGGTCATGACGCATAACATCTCTTATGTCATCCCGCGTGACATCACGCATATCTCTGCGCGCAGGAGGAACTTCTCTACCATAATCCCTTGATTGCTCCATATCACGAAGCGCAGGTCTTTGATCCCGAGGTTGGTCATGCTGCACATCCCAACTTCTTGCAGGTCTTTCTTGGGCTAAGTATTCTGGCCTGTCATCAACTGGCGGGGGCATATGCCCAGACACAGGGACTGCTGTTGGGCCAGAAACTGCCTCCAAGCCCTCTAAGTCAGAAATAGCTTTTTCTGCTTCTTCTAATCTAACAAAGAGATCGGTCATAGAAGTGGATTGCTCCAACTCTTGTATGCTCTTTCTTACCATATTGGCATAGGCTTCTTGAAACGATTGGAGTGCCATCCTTTGTCTATCCAAGGCACCTCGTATTTCTGAAAGCTGCTCTCCGATTTGTACTTTGTATGCATCAGCGTGCATTTGCGCATTTCTCAGTACATTATCAGCCGCTACCTGGGCGCTAATGATTGAATTTTTTATGGCATTGTCTTTGTCTTTGTAACTCTTGATAACCTGCTCTAGTGTAGATATATATTTGTCAACTTCCTCCGGGTCATACCCGCGCTTTACATAAGTGAATTGGTCCACGAGGCATACTCCTTTCACGATGGATTTTACGCAAAGATACTACCATGTGTACTGGGAAATGGCAAACATGATCTCTTTACAGTCGTGTTACATAAAAATACTACTCTCTAAGCCGTACTGCGTTGGCTGCTCTTCGCCGATGGGTATCATCCATTTTTGCATAATGCTTGCGTGTTGTATTAACATCGGCATGTCCCAAAACATTTGCAACTAAATAGATATCACTTGTTTCTGCATAAAGCTGAGTCCCAAAAGTGCTGCGCAGTTTATGCGGCGATATATTTTTTAGCCTGGTCACTAAAGAAGCATATTTTTTTACAAGATCCTGGATTGCTCTGGTGCTTAGGCGGCGGTTTTGTAAAGATATAAAAAGTGCAGCTTCATGACCGGGCTGTACTACTATTTCTTTACGGACTTCTAGATATGCTTGCAGTGCCGCTTCAACTTCGTCTCCAAAGTATAGGATCATTTCATCCCCACCCTTGCGGGTTACGCGGATGCTATTAGTATCAAAGTCCAGATGATCTATATCCAAACCTACACATTCAGATATGCGTATTCCTGTACCTAGCATTAGTGTGATTAGTGCAGCATCTCGTAGCTTTGTTTGAGCATGGAATCGTTTTTGCCCTTGAGTGAGCTTTTCTCCGTTTTCTACTTCGTCAAGTAGGCGTGCTACTTCGCCTGGCTCAAGCGTTATGATGGGTTTTTCATGTATTTTGGGGAATCCAACCAGTTCCGCAGGGTTGGCTGTGATTTTTTCTTTTTTGTACAAATAACGAAATAGACCGCGTACCGCTGCTAGTTTTCTGGATTTACCTTTGGACTCGTTTGTGACAGATGAGTCAGGGTCCTTTGGGGGGATATAATAAGAAAGATACTCCATAAATGCTTCGATATCAGAAGCTGTGAGCTTTGCAATATCGGTAATATCCATTTCGTTGACGGGCTTACCGTCAAGAATTTCTACTGACAAATATCCAAAAAATATTTTTAAATCCAAAGCATACCCCAAACGGGTCAAGGCGGAGGTTTGATCGTTTAAACTATTAAAATAGTCCCGCAAAAAAATCGGAAGTTCTTTTAATATAGCTCTAATTTTTAATATATTTTCCTGAGCTTTATTGTCATGATAACGCATGGATCACCTCTGTATGGTATAATTGATCATATTATATACTAATACAAGAGTGATAGGAGGCAAACAATGGTTTACAAAACAGAAGGTGTATGCAGTAAAGAAATCCATATAGAAATAGAGGACGGCCTTATCAAAGACGTTGCGTTTATGTCTGGTTGCAACGGTAGCCTTAAAGGGATTGCCCAGTTTGCAAAAGGCAAAAGCCCAAAAGAAGTAATTCAAATATGTAGTGGGATTTTGTGTCACAACCGTCCTACATCCTGCCCGGATCAGCTAGCAACCGCGCTCAAGGGTTTGGAAGGCAAATAAACGGTCATGAATCAATTTTATTTAGATATCTATGACATCGTCAAAAAGATACCTCAAGGACAGGTTATTTCGTATGGACGCATAGCCAAACTTTTAGGCCGACCTCGCAGTGCCCGTGAGGTCGGTCGTGCCATGCGCATTTGCCCAGCGGACGATATCCCTTGGCAACGTGTGGTAATGGCTGATGGGACTATAACTGGCGGTATGCATGCAGATATGCGAAAAGCACTACTAGAATCTGAGGGAGTAGTCTTTTTGCCAGATGGTCGGGTAAATATGGCGATTTGTGAGGTAAGGCTTAACGTTCACGAAAGGATGTGTTCATATGGAAATGACACTAACGCGTGTAGAGGCCGATAATGAAAGTATCATTATCAATCTTATGGAAAAATATGAATACGAATTTTCTCAATATCATCACTGGGACGTACATGATAACGGTCTCTTCGGCTGTTATTTTGAAGAAGAATATAGGGACAAAAACGGTAAATGTGCTGCATACTTGATTAAAGTCGATAACAAATTAGCAGGATTTGTAATGATTGGTGATGGGATTTCTGGTGACAGAAAAACAGATTATCAAGTCAACGAATTGTTTGTTATGCATAAATATCGCCGCCTAGGTATTGGTAAAAAAGCATTGCACCAAATCCTGGATGACAATAAGGGTACTTGGCAAGTCAATTATCATGCTAATAATGTTGCATCAGCTTGTTTTTGGGAAAGAATAACATATGATTACTCTGGCGGAAAGCATGAAATTATAAGGTCTCACCCGCACGAAGATTACTCTTTTTATGATGGGTCACTAGGTAATGTAATTTATTTTTAGCACTCTTTTATGATATCTGAATGGACTATAATGCTTATGACTATCCACTTAACTCAGGGAAGTCACAAAACACGCACTTCGTGCTTCTTGTGTTTTCCCTGAGTGAAGCAGATAGCCAGGTTTAATTTTTGCACTATTGATTTTCATGAATAATAAATGCGCCATCCGACATCCTTAGCACTGTATCTGATGCTGCGGCAATTTCTGGGTTGTGGGTTACTACTATTACACAGTAGTTTTCTTGGTGCGCCAAGTTTTTAAGGAGTGCTACTATAGCATCACCATTGGCTGTGTCCAAATTGCCTGTAGGCTCGTCTGCAAGGATTACTCTTGCGCCTGTAGACAAGGAGCGCGCTATTGCCACACGCTGCTGCTCTCCGCCTGATAGGTTGGCAGGGTAGCGTTTATGCTTTGTTTCGTCTATACCAACCAGATTTAAGAGTTCTCTTGCTCGTTCTTCTGCATTTTTGCGTTTTACGCCTTTGGCTTCCAACAGATAACTTGTGTTTTCTAGTGCGCTAAGCAGCGGGAACAAATGAAAAGATTGGAATACCATAGATATTTGTTCGCGGCGGTATGTGTTCAAGTTTATATCCGATAATTTTTTTTCATGGATATACACTGCACCGTCAGTGGGCTTATCGAGTCCCGCCATTATGGAAAGCAAGGTGGTTTTACCCACACCAGAAGGTCCCACAATAGAGTAAAATCGCCCCTCTGTAAATTCTGCCGAAACGTTTTTTAGTACATTATCTGTACCAGATTTATAACGGTAACATACATTGTCTAGCTTTAGCATTTATGCCTCCTAACAGCCATATTTGGCGATTGATTTGTATGCGTAAAAGTTATTCCTTTACCTGCAAAAGTGATAGCGGCGGACGGCTTATTACCATAATCACACCGATAAGCGCACCAAGCCCAACACTTCCTAAATATAGTCCTACCGCCATAAACAGTGCCGCATCAAA
>Ga0123355_10006911_pt1 | contig 16895 bp, 11 predicted proteins | sample TergutEmb28metaG_3_FD_89872 | JGI IMG/M metagenome (GOLD analysis project Ga0123355, IMG submission 89872) | Embiratermes neotenicus P1 segment gut microbial communities from Petit-Saut dam, French Guiana - Emb289 P1 | ecosystem: Host-associated > Arthropoda: Insects > Digestive system > Gut ...
AATTCCTCTATACTTGTTACAGATACCACCCATGAAATAAAAACCAGTTAGTCGCAGACTCCTGAAGATGGTCGTATTAACGGCCGAAACATGTTGAGTAATGAATGAATATTAAATAATAAACTAAGTGGCATCAAGTTGGTTTTTTCTCTTTACGCAATTATATTATATATATTTTGTAGTTTAGCTTATATTCAACACAACGGGGATGTCTGACGTAAAACAAATCCAGGTACCTTCTGATTCTGTAAGAGTAGTCAGCAGTTAGTTTCGAAATGTTCGCCGCTATGTAGGCTACCTGCGTCACGTAATCTTGCCGGCCACATTCAGGTGCTGTTATTCAGTGCACATTGTTGCTTCTCGTCTGCTCTCTAAGCACCTGAAATAAAAGAAAATCCAGGTACCGAAAATCTCCCGCTTGATGCTTTGCCTGTCGCACAGTAGCAACAATACAGACTGGCTGTAGTTGCTGTAAAATCTTGCGCGTGTCTGAGAAAGGTTTGGACTACGAAAGAGAAGTAGCCTGATGAGGAGGGCGCAGAAAAGTGTGTTTGGGCAAGGAGGAGCCTCTTAGTGCCCGTTATCCACAAAGTATCATTTTAATTATCAGGTCAAGGAGGATGAGTTGAGCAGGATATGTGGCACGCAGGGGGCTGGAAAATGGTACGTAATCCTAGCCGGTGAGTTTGAATGTAGGGGAGAATTTGGGAGAACCAATGCCTGATTTTTCATATTCATTCTGTATAACTTCAAATTCCATTATGTCTCTCTCTCTCTCTCTCTCACACACACACACACACAAATATATATATATATATATATACACACACACACACACACACACATACAAACAGTGTTCACCTTAAAGCGGAATCACGCACACATACATATGCCACATTTATACAGAGTGTTTAGCTTAAAGCGGAACCACACTCACATGTCTCTCTCTCTCTCTCTCTCTCTCTCTCTCTCACACACACACACATACATATACATATATATATATATACACACACACACAGGGTGTTCACCTTAAAGCGGAACCACACACACACACACACATATCACACACACACACATACATATATATATATACACACACACACACACACACACACACACAGGGTGCTCACCTTAAAGCGGAACCACACAAACACACACACATATCCTACATCTATAGAGGATGGTCAGTTGAAAGCGGACCCCCTCCCCCCCACACACACACACATATACACACACACATCACATATAGATGGTGTTCACCTTAACGCGGATCCTCACATCACATATATACTGAGTGTACGGCTTAAAGCGGAATCCCCCCATAAAATCTACAAACCCCGTCACAACCGCATTCCTCTTTAGCGACCGATGACTACCCGCTCTGCAGTATTCCCGCTTTCACGCCATAGAGTGGACGCCCTCAGTTACTGGAAGTTCCTTTCTGTGGTACGAAATAGGCTAATGAACACGGCAACTGACAGTTGAACACGAGAGCCTGTTGAAATTTGGACTGCCCGCTTCTAAGACCGAAGCGCAGAATGAGTCTTCATAAATCGGTTTTGAGAATGTTCACTGGATGCAGCTGGCTTTGTAGACTAAATGGCGCTCATTTGAACACGGCATTGATTATTCAGGTTCTATAAAAGGCCTGAAACTCCTTAACATGAGCGCGTTTCTTTTATCTTCTCTGTAAGGACTGCTTTTTTGAGTTAGTTATGGATGGAGTACTGTGTTCTGAGTCTTTCATAATTCGCTCTTAGCGTTTCCTTTGTTTGGATATTTATGTTTTATCCCATTTTAAGTGGTGATTTTGAAATTCGTTTGTTTCAAGAAGTAATGTGCAGTACTATCATAAAGTATGCATTCCATAAACAGTTTAAAGCAGTGGTTCCTCGGCAGCCACAGGTCCACGCGTCCCAAATTATCTGCGGCCATTTCCCAGATGATCCATGAGTACATTTCTGTAATGGCTACTTTGAAGTTTGCTCATTTTTCTAAAATTAAGAATAAGGGGTTGTTAAAAGCAGCAGCGGAACTTCTTTAATTGGTGATGTGTTTATTGCGTACGACCTTTAGAATATCCAACTACGAAACCAACCCGCGAAGCGAGAGACAGTTTAATTAAGGCGAAGTCACACAATGCACTGTTACGTATTCTACTGATATGTATTAGTATCTATTTAAATCATTTCTGAGATATAAATATTTTATTTTGGATACCTATCATCCGGACAATATATATTTACGTGAGTAAGGATGTGAGGATCCGTGGTTATTTTTCGAAGCCGAAAGGGGTCGGCGAGCAAAGACGTTTAGGAAACGCTGGTTTAAAGACGGCGTTTACTGTCATGTACTGGGGCTGCCGGGTTGGGTAAAATGACGTGTTTCGCCTAGGCATATATCATGGGTTCATTTTGTTGGCAGACCTGCAGCACTTTCTGAGGTGTGAACTTCACTGCGAGGGAAGTTCGGAACTTAATGATCATGAGCTTTTGTGTCGGCCGGTTCGAAATCTGACCGTGCTGGTCTTTCGAAGGCGACTGACCGTGCGGAAAATATAAAAGTGATTCATTTTGGAGACCAATTGGAGGGCTTGTTTTTCAAAGTACGCACGTGATGTATTTGCTCAATGAACATAAATGAACGTCGAAGAATGTAAACTCATTCATTGTTGGGAGCTGAAATTTGGGGGGTTCGCTAGTTAATCACGTAAGGGAATTTTTGAGAGAAGTGCCGTGGAGCTCTTGGAAAGGTGGGAAAATCACCCCAGCAACTTCGTAAGGAGAGTCCAAGCCAAGGCTCCTTACGTAATAAGAGTCCATAGGCAACATAAACCTAACTATCACATCAGTCTAAAACATATCAACGAAGCAAAGTTCACCCTGTAACCTGCCATGAAGGCATAGAGAGAGATACTGGTATAGCAGTTTCTTTATCCTCGGCCCTAGATTAGGGTGGGTGGTTATAGCGACGCCCTGGCCGCTTTATTCCCAGAGAATGATCAGGCACACATTGTATAGGAGGCTGTGTTGGGCCCTGGGGCCGGTCTGGAAGGGCGCGGAATATTTTGCCGCTATTAGGATTCGATCCCCGGACCGTCCAGCCCGTAGCGAATCGCAATGCCGACTTCGCCATCCAGGCCCAAAACATATCATCAGTACAAATTTGAGAAAAAAAAAAAATCGGAAACATTTTGCGGAAAGAAGGGCGGGCAGTTCTTCACCCAAAATTACATTCAATTGAACATTTTGCCGCCTGAAACTTAACCTTTTCGCGCCGGAATTAAATTTCCGGCGCAGTCTGCGAACCCCCTCGATTTAAATGAAAGGATTTAATTTTTCATGCAAACTCTTAACAAAAGAAAAGCAAAATCAAAAGGGAAGGACCTCCAACAAAGCAGTCAAATAATGGCCATAATTTGACGACGCATATGCTGCATTGTTTGGGAGTGGAACCCAGCACCCTGTCATGTAACATATGCGTTGTTGGTTGTGTAGGTCATAATAAACCGGTACGTAAAACCGTAAAGTGTTCTTTTTCGACAGACGTGTTTTGTCAGGAATAATGCGGCGCGTGTTATTCTCCTGACAGGGAAACATCAAATAACAATTTCATCCTTGCGAAATTTAGGTTCCGACTGTGGAGCTGTCGGTGATTGTCTTCTGGCAGTTGACGCCTTGCCTACCGTTAAATACCTGGTAGTTACCAACATTTAGAAATGTCATAGCGCCCTCAGACAGTGACAGCGGATTCTTCATTGATCCAGTTGCATTGCCAGCAATCCTAACGTAACTTGCACAGCATTAGCGCCTTTGTAATGCCACCGTCTGACGCTTCTCCACGACGGCATGATTGTTACCTTCGATATATGTATTCGTTCCATAAGTCAAATTAATGACAATCAGTGCGATGGCATGACAGTAGAGTGCAGCAGTTCCACGTGCTGTAACGTTATGAAACTTTGAATTTTGCCCACAAGAACCGTACCTGTGTGGTTCTCAGTATAACCAGCCTTCATTATCCTAAACACTACTCGCTAAGTTTTGTCATATAGACTTGATTTGTTTTACGTGAAGCATGAATTACCTCCATGGAAGAGAGTCCATCGTGACAAGCCAGCAGTTCGTCACATAGTCCAGAAATTCTCAGAATTTTATGGAGCCCTAATTTTTAGTACCGTCTTCACAAGAGTCCACTGCTTGACGCTGTCCTGAGTCAAATGAGTCCAGTCCGTGCTAACCTGTACTGATTATGTACGACCCATTTTAGGTGTTTTCATAAAATTTCAAAAAGCGAATATTAGCTTCGTCATGTCTGTCTGTCGTTCCATCCGCATGAAACAGCTGGGCTCCCACCGACGGATTTTCAAGTAATTTGAGTATTTTTCGAAAATTTGTAGAGCAAATTCAAGTCTCATTAAAATCTGACAACAGTCACGGCTACTTTATTTGAAGACGTAGATAGAATTATCGTAATATCTCATTGAATTATTCTCAGAATGAGAAATGTGTCAGACAAACTTTGTCGAGAATATACCCACACAGTCCCCCGTCCCCGAAAATCATACCGTTTATGAGATAATGTGGGAAAGTATTGTAGAGTCAGACAGGTCGCGTGTGGCAATATAGTACGGAGCATGCGTTTGCATCCTGGATAAGTAGGGCTATAGACACACACCCAGAATATGTAATACTTAGTGCTTTTCCACGACAATAATGGTTACGCGAACGCTCCTCATTGTTACGTCTGAACGTACATTACCAGTCGTGTAATATTACCCTCCCACCAACACCTGGGTCTGAGGTTTAGACTGTGTTTTTAAGTGTCAGGCCTATATTAGCCTTTAAAAGATTAGTATCTGGTTTTAAATAGTGGTTTGGTTTCTGTGAGCACAGATGGACAGTGTAGCCCTATTGCGACTGTTGTACCAGGTGGGTTGTTGTTGTTGTTGTTGTTGTTGTTGTTGTTGTTTAGTGCAATATGATGTGGGAGAATAATTTCAGCTTATTCCACCTCATCTACTTTGTTCGCACAATTTCTGAGTCAACTTTTCAGCACGGTGCTAGACGCCGGCGCATGGACGCCCGTTACCATGGCAACGCGGCTCGGTTCTCGAGAGAGAGTAGATAGCTCTAAGAGCAGGGTCACAGTGTAGTGCGGGTTGCAGAGGTGAAGGTGTTCAGTTCGTTTGTTCGCAAGAGAGTTACGTAAGGGATGCGTGCGATAAGGTGTTGTGCAACTTACATTCTAACGTTTCTAATTACAAGCTTTTAGGACACATGAGTCTACAGTAGGGCTTCTGGCGCGTTAGTTGTTTAGTTACAGCCTTTTGATATTTTTCCCGCCAATATCACTTTAGAGGTGGGGCGAACCGACTTTGGCAAACTGTTAAATGATTCTCGAGTCATGACGTAACACGAAGTTTGTATTGTATTTTTATTTCTGAAACTTCAAGACCTACGGAGAAGGTTCATATGTATTCTGTTGTACAAAGTTTCACATTTTTTTCTAGAATAGTTATGAGATACCCCTTTCATTCCAGCACAGTTACGTTAGAGGCGTGCAGAGAAAAGCTGCAGGTTTTCATGTACAGGGCCATTATTCTTTCCCGAACTTTAGTGGAACTGAAACATGTCTATAGATATTAGCGAAATTCGTCAGTATCAGGCAACAGAAAAGTACATTCAGTTGGTTGTTCGGAATTTGCCTCGGGTCCTTCTTTCCTGAACTGTTTAATATTTCGTGAGATAAAGTTGTAAGTTTACATTTATTGTAGATTCTTTGCAATACCGCGTCCTTGTAATATTAAATATACTCCAGTCTCGCCTCAGGGTTGAAATGACAAGTGCAGTATGTAGAAACAGGCGGTTTGTGTAGGAAAACCAAGAGTAACGAAATGTGATTTTTCGTTAGCATAGACAGCAGATATAAATTGCGATTCATCACACTGGCGTAAACGTGATCGGTGAATTTTCGAATTATCACTATTTTAAGCCCACTTAGAGGGTCAGGACAGCATAGTAGGTATAGCGACTTGCAATGGGCTGGACGGTACGGGGTTCGAATCCCGGTGTCTGCGAGATTTTCCGCAACTTTCCAAACCGGTCCTAGAGCCCATACATTGGATACCGGCTCATTCCCGGGGGTTACAGGGCCGGGGCGTGGCGTTGGCCATCCATCCCCCAGATAACACCGGGGTTGAAGAAAAAATAAAGATATACCTGTACTCCTCCTCTAGGCCTTAATGGCCTGGTGTAGGTCAATTTTATCTTTTTAACTTTACCTTTTATGTTTATTTGTTTATGTCTGTAGGGTTTAGGGCTGCGACTTGTTTCAGAAATGAGGACTGGACACACAATTTTGGTCGGAAAATCTCAACGAAGGTGTACGTGCCTAGTTTAGGTTGATAATGTGAAGGTGGATGTTGAAGGAGCGGGATGTGAGAACCTGGGATTGGATTCAGCTGAGCCAGAAGGGTACTCGTTAGGGGATCTGAACGAACTCGGTGGTGGATTTTGCAATCCGTGTTGGGAATAGTTTCTGCTGTGAGGAAAACATAGACATACGCAGAAGTGAACACACCGTGTGGGAAAAAGTTAAAAAAAAAAAGCCTGCTCGTGTTTAATCAGCTAATGGTAAATGCGGTTGTAACTGTATTTTAAACGGTTAATCCCTCTAAGCGTGGAGGTGATCTAAATGGGATTTAATAATTTAGTCTCTGCCTCGCGTAAACCGCTCCTCCATTGCAGACAGCAGCCCGTTACTGGTACTTGGGCAGTAGTCGCTGTTTTGGGGATCGCACGCTAACAGGCAACAGGCAATTTGGGAATGCTAGAACAGGGGATACATGTAGTTACCATTCTATTTTGGTGGGCTTAAATATTATTTTTGAGACGCGTTTGCAGAATTTCGGAAAGCGGCCATTAGCTTCGTCCGTTCGTCCGTCCGCATGGAATATCTCGGCTTCCACTGTATGGAATTTCATGAAACTTGATATTTGAGTATTTTTCGAAATTGTGCCAAGACAATTCAAGTTTTATTAAAATCTGACAAAAACAACGGGTATGAATAGCTATGTGCATTTATAATATCTCGCCGAATTATTCTTAGAATAAGAAGTGTTTCAGAAAAGTTTGTAGTGAAACAAAGTGAGAAAATCAAAACACATTTTATTTTCAATAACTTTTTTCCCGAAAATCGTGTCTTTTATGAAATAATGTGGAAAAATATTGCAGAACCGGACAGGCCACAGATGGCAATATAATATGGCGCATGCGCATTGCATGCTGAATAACTAAGGCTAGAGACAAACACTCGGAATATGTAATACTTTATGCTTCTCCACTGCAACAGGGGTTATGCGAACGCGCCTTAATGTTACGTTATACATACATTGCCTGTCTTGTTTACTTTACAGAGTATACAGCGTCTTAATTGCATTGGCCGATCCGTCAGTGCTGTGTAGGGAAATAATCGCTGTGTTTTGTGAGAGTCACACATAGATCGCCGTGTGGGGAAAGTGCGTGTTAAGAGTGTTAAGTGTGGTGGTACCTGTAGTTACGCGTAGAGATTATTACACTTTCGACAGATATGTCACTGTCTTCTCATGAGTCAGCGTACGGATGATTTTAAGTGAAAAAAGTTTTTGTTTATTTCTGGCGAGGGTACTCTGTGTTCTGGGTACTGGAAGAGCATAGAGTTAATGTGGATGCCATAAAGGTATATTTGTAACTTCGGTACCAATTTGAAATTAGTGTTAGCTTTATCCGCGGGTCAAGTGCCGGTGGTACCCATTGAAGAGTAAGCTGGATGGGTCTCAACTCCGTCTGGCTACTTTGCTGGGAATCGAACCAAGTTTCGGATATTGAAAGAGTAAATAAGTGTCCTATCATGCACATTTCTCTGTCCATAGTTACTACGCGTAAGAAGTTTCAGGATCAGCACTTAATACCCTGGATTATTATTAGCATGCGTCTAGGTATCAAATGATGGTCTTTATTTGATTTTTCCCAGCCTGTGGTTAAACGTCCTGACGTTTGTAAGGAACAAACTATCTACGTCTTCAGGATCATAGGCGTGACTTTGGGGGAGGGGGCAAGGAATGCAATTGCATCCCTCCCAATATTTTTTTTACCTAAGAATAGTTTTCTTTTGGATACTGAGTTGAAGAGGGTTTAGCGACTCGCTACGAGCTGGACGGTCCGGGGATCGAATCCAGGTGGCGGCGAGATTTTCCGCATCCGTCCAGACCGGCCCTGGGGTCCACCCAGCCTCTTATGTAATGGGTACCGGGTCTTTCCCGGGGATAAAGCGGCCGGAGCGTGGCGTTGACCACTCACCCCATCTAGCGCCGAGGTTAAAGAAAGAGTAGAGCTATACCTGTACTCCCACTCTGTACCTTCGTGGCTTGTTCTAGGGTCAACGTTAACTTTACCTTTACCTTTACCTTTACTGAGTTGAAGAGGGGGCCAATAAAAAATTGGGGTCAGATGGGGGGAATGGGGTGTATTTGTGTTAAGGACTGGTTCAAACCAATCTCTCCCCTCATTTTAAGTTGGCTCCTTCGTAAGTTTAAAGAGCCTAATGCCCATGGTCGATTTTGCCCCACCATTGTATGTAACCAAGTTACGCCTATATCATGGTGATTTAGTTGGTTCAAGTGGCTGCTGCCATGTATGGAGGAAGAATTGTGTAGGTCACCAACTTGTAAAATATGACCACTCTACTCTGCAGTGCGGTTTGCGACCTGTTTTCAGAAACGCGAAAAAAAAAGAGCTACGAAATTCGACGAATAAATATTTTATTCGCATTCATAGGAAAATATTACGCAGAAGTAAGGTTGTGCTGTTGCAATACAACATACCTTTCGTACCAAAATATAATCAGAAGTTTCACTTCACGTAATAGTAACCCTCGCGCTGCTTGGCGTCGTTGCTTTTTGTGACCCGGAAAACAGAGTGGTGGCTGAATGTAAGCACGCGCTAGACAACGCAGCATTTACATCCACGTGTTGCTCCCGTACAAGTCTCTGCTTCAGCCGCGGCGTAAATGAGATATTCGCTCTTCTGGGGTGTTATGCAACGTAGCTTGGTAGTTACTGTTCTCGGACTGCTTGACGTTGGAAGTTGGGACCGATAGGGTGTCCCAAAAGTGGGTAGATATCTACCAATCTACGCTGGGTAACATCCTAAAAGAACGCAGATCTCAAGCTTTTGTCTGTCTCATTCTCTTTCTTTTCTCAGTCACCGTATTCGACTGAGTGGGAAAGTCCAGTGACAATAGAGACAGAAGTCCAGACCTGTTAGGTAGTGGGTCTCAGATTTTCTACGATTTAATTCAGGCCTTTAAAGATTAATTTGAAGTAATTTTTACCACCCCAACATTGGCACTACTGACGAAGGAGTAATCATTAATGATGATGATTCTCATCCGTTACGATTTCGGCCTTAATAGTCCTGTTTCGGTCTCGTTTGTTAGTATCTTCGTAGGTCTTCCCAAGTTGTCTTCGTCCATTTCGTACATAATTCAGCTTTATTTTTGGCATCCTGCTGTTGTTCATTCTCATTACATGTCGTAGCCAATATGATTTGTATCTTCCTAGTTTCTCGGCAGCTGGTTCTACTTTCAACTCTTCCAAAATTTCTTTGTTCATTTTGTGATCAAAAAGTATGTTAACCACTATTCATCCGAAAAAATGTCATCTCGATATGTCAGTCTCTTTGTATCCTTTTGTCTGAGGGTCCAAATTTCGCTTCCATATTGAAGAGTGGGTTGGGTCAGTGCATTATATACTCCTATTCCTGACCATTCTGGACCAAATTTGATTTTAAAAGTTGTTCAGAATGTCCAGTATTTGAGCAAATTTTGCCAATCTTTGTTGTTTATCTTTTTCTATAGGAAATTTCACAACCGAGAAATTTAAAATTTGTTACTTGTAAATATTTGTTATCCCCTGTAATTTTACGTCGTACTGGATTTCGTCTTAAGAATGTCATTGTAGGCATTATTTATGACGTGGACGGCATACGTTTCTTCTCTCGATTTGGTCCTCGTGTGCGAAAGGTTGCTCACCACTGCTGTGGGTTACGTCAGGCTGTTGGAAGGTATTCGACCAATCAGAACTGCGGGAAGGAGGAAGGGGGTATGATTGTCCTGAGTCAATAGGCTTGAGATTTCCAAGGACGGCTCTTTTAAAACAATTTATTCACTCTGAAGATGGAAGCATTATATGTAGTCGAAACGTCACATCCAGATACTACATGGTGCAGAAACCCAAAAGAAGAAAATAATTTTGTTAGAAATCACGATGAAAACCTACGAACGTTTATGGTCAATAGTGGGATATCTAGTTTGAATTTTAAATGGAGCTCTTATATTTTGCAAATGAACTTCATGCACGGAACCATAAAATTTGAAATTTGACTTCAGAGCCTATGAAAACGGCCCAGAGGCATCCTTTTAGGATCTCACAAAAGTTTAATGATGGCGATTCTGTCGTTACTTACGTTAGCCGTGAGAATTAGTTGTGGTTACGATTGCAGCAGAAGATGTCAGAAATACAGGGCGGTGTGCGTGACACGATATAACGTCATCCGTCTTCGCGCACCTGTTGACAGCAACACCGCTCGTTGTGCTATCAGGTTTAGTTGAAAGCTGTCGCTGGGCTTAATTAAGTACCACAGCATATATACGCTTGGGGAATGACGGTAGGCCAATATGTAGACAGTCAGTTAACCTCACCAGATGCAGTTGAGCATCTTCGCTTCCTGGCCATTTTTCCCCCGGGAAAGGACACAAATGCTCATTGACTTGGGAGCTGGATGGGTCTGTAGACCAGCTGGGACGCTGTTTCGAAGAGATAGATATCTTGCCATCGGCGTTATTCGAATACCGATCCTTCAGTCGTCCAGCCGATGGCCTATTCACGATGCCCTGATCTGTCACTTTCAGCAGTACAGAAGCTGCCTTTCCAGAACGTTTCTACTTATTGGGCTTTAGGGTTTTTTGAAGAAGTTTATGTTAATTGGCGACGAATATGACACGTGTCGGGTAACTATGTTGAAATGTGATGGCAGACGTGCAGAAACCAGATTTCGTCTTTCGGCGAAACGGACGAGTCCATTTAATTCGGCGGGGGCGTCAGTTCAGTCGACTACTGGCAGCCGAGGTGTGCGCATTAGTCTTTATTGTTGGTAGTAATGCTAGATACACTATGTTCCGAGGTAGTGTGAAGGGTACTGGCTAGCCATTGTCTTCTCCAGTTTCCCCTTCACTTCCCCTCCCATGCGTCACCGTGTGCCATCACATTTAAACTGTAGTCTACCTATAGACACTATAGATATCTAAAGAAATTCCCAAATTGAATAACAGTACCAACAACAATTCCTTTTTAACACCGGATGATCCTTACACTCAGTAGGTCTACTCTGATATCGTCAAGTGATTGATATTCATGTTACAGTACGAACACTTTGGCCCTTATGCTGCACAGACGATATGCAGATTACAGATTGATGTCCGACGCCGGAAGTGTTTCGCCATAGGTGACACGTAGCAGCACTTTCGGCAGTACTGATGGAGTGACATAAAGTGGAAAACTTTGTATGTAGCATGAACCTTCGTGTGTGTAATTGGCAGCATAGCAGTTACAGGCATGCACTATCTACACTGTGCTGCATTGACACTTTCTGTATCTTCGTATATAACAGGATACGATATGGTTTTCACTGCGTATTGTATGCAGGAATGTGAATCATTGGCAGCATTTAAAAGCAGGACCAGAAGATGGTAGCGGTAAATGGCAGTAAGATGTGTCTGTATTTCCGTTGGCCACGCGGTCTCGTATTGTACCCTAAATTAAATGCCTGGAGTTCGTAAGCCTAGTTAGTGAAATCGTGATGTCAGACTTTCCTGAGGGCTACAAAGTGTAGGAGCGGACTTGCGGAAGGTCTACGTGTCGACATCGTAGCTGCAGACTTTTCAACGGATAGTTCACTAGTACAGTCCGGTGACAGTGGCGGCCATGACGCGGCTCTACACTTCGCTGATGCGTCTGGCGCAAAATCGCTTGGAAAAATAATGTTCAGATATTTTACACGCACGCAAGAGGTTGACGGTGAACGGCGTTGTAACAGATTTTCTGAAGAGAGGAAACTTATTACTGAAACTAAGCTGTCGTAGCAGTAGTTGGAAGGACAGGAGTAGGGGGGAAATGTGTTGTTACTTTATTAATTCATGGCTCTTGCATATGTTGCATTCGAAAGTGCGGCTCTCGATTCTCGTCTAGCTCGCCACCCCTATCCTATGAGGATGTAACTTCTGTTTCGTACAGCGTATCGAACAGAGGACGTGTAAAAATGTTAAAGTTCGCCCTAGACCAGGCCATGAAACCCCAGTAGAAGTAGATCTATACTCTTTCTTCAACCTCGGCGCTAGCTGGGGTTGGGTGGTCAACGCCATTGCCCCGGCCGCTGTACTCCCGGGAAACAGATTCGGTACCCATCGAGGAGGCTGTGTGGGTCCCAGTGCCGTTCTGGAAGGGTGCATATCTCACTCCCACCGGGATTCGATCCCCGGACCGTCCAGCCCGCAAGCTAGGGGCTGGATGGTCCGGGGAGAGCATGTAAATATATTATGAAATTTACTCCGTATTATCGCCACCATGTTCGGTAGAGACCTTTGTTTAACCCTTTCACGCCTAACGACCTCTATAGGGGTCGTACCGCACAGCTAACCTCCAAACGTTGCATTTTATATATTTATTCAACAAATATAGGTACCGAATATTTTAAACATGGTATACACTCTACGTTTCTTTCTCTTCAAAATGCAGTTTGTTTCATAATTCTAACGTATTTGGTTCCTGTTTTATTCACATTTTATATACAGTGTGTGCTAGAATTAAAAAAAAAAATAATTCCAGCGCCAAACGGTTAAGGGATGTGCGGTACAGATTTGATGCTATTAATATCCTCTCTCTAAAATGTCTTTAATTAAAAGATTGTACTTCATTTATTTGAGCGTTTTGCGTTCTTTAACGTTCTATATATTGTGATATTGAGAAGGGAAGCAACCTGTGTCATGGGCGAGGAACAGACACTTTTTTTTTATACGATTCGTATTTTATCTGCCCGATATCATTAGACATTACACGGCCCCTTTCGCGTGACGGCAGGCAGCCCAGCGCTCGCCGTTGTTCCAGTTTGCCGTGAGTAGGGCCCTCCGCGCCTTTTAGATCAGAGTACTGCAATTAATATTCGGATTCTGCTCACCTTGTTTAAAGACGTTGCTGGAAAATGTAGTTAAATCTGTTTTAGTTAATATTTCTACTACAGTATTTAAAGAATGAAATGGCTGCATTCGTCTGAGGGTCGCATGTCCCCCGTAACAAACCCTTTGCTAATTGCCGGTCGTAGTTATGCTGGTGAAACCGAAGACACCAATCCTGAATGTTTTCTTTGAGGTCGCCTTCACTGCGAGGTATATTGCTATTCACTGTCTCAAGTGACATGCTCCAACATTAAAAATCTGTCTTGCAACGTGGCGATGTTTGTATGATCCATAATACGGCATAAATCGATTATATACCATAACAGTACCAGCAAAATGCACAAAAGTGTATTGAAATTAAGTATATAAACAGTGACCTCTTAGATGTTTCGGTCAGCCATGTCGCAGTCTTCAGGGAGGAAAATGCAAAGGGTGAATACATGAAAGATTAAATTACTGAAGTAACAGAAACAGTCGACATATATAAAATACTTACTTACTCCATGGACAGAGTCCTTCTTGAGAAGCTAACCGGTTCTCAGCTAGTCAAGAAATTCCCCACATTTTATGGTACCCGAAAGTTCGTTACCGCATTCACAAATGCCCTCTAACTGTCCCTGTCCTGAGCTAGCTAGATCCAGTCTATGCGTCCGCATGCCACTTCCTGAAGATCCTTCTTAATATTATCCTCCCATCTACGCCCGTGTCTTCCAAGTGGTCGCTTTCCCTTATGTCTCCCACCAAAACCGTGTATAAGGCTTTCCTCTCCCCCATATACGTTACATGCTCCGTCCATGTCATTCTTCTCGGTTTGATGACCCAAACAAAATGTGGTGAGGAGTACAGATCATTAAGCTCCTCATTAGGTAGTTTTATCCATTTCCCTGTTACTTCGTCCCTTTTAGGCCTAAATATTCTCCGCAACGTCCTATTCTCAAGCAGCCTCATTCTACTTTATAATGAGTGTATATAACTAATTTTATTACACCGATGGGCGTTTTGTTGCTACTATTATTATATTTAAAGTTTGCGATAATCTCTTGGTTAATACTGTCAACCAAAACATTACAGAAACACAGCACCAGTTTAATTAAAAATCATAGCGAAAATGGTGTCAGGGTGTATAAAATATCGGCATAAGTTATGGTTTCAGGAAAAATGAGCCGTGTGATCGTCCTGCAGGTTTTTACCTCTGGGGCATGTTAAAGGTTGACGTATGAGGTAGTCTGAAATGCAGCATTCGGGATGATATGGTTTGAGGATATGATGTTTAATTGAATCACTTGTTGTGTCAGTAAGGAATGAACTTTGATTAAACTAACAAGACAGACAATGTACGTATAACGTAACATTGAGGCGCGTTCGTGCAACCATTGTTGCGGTGGAAAATCAATAATTATTACTTATTATGAATGTGTGTTTGTACCTTTAGGTATCCAGCATGCATTGCGCGTGCGCCATATTCTGTGCGGCTGTACTATATTTTTTCACATTATCTCATAAACGGCACCATGAAAAAATATTATTGAACATAAAATTGTGTTTTGATTTTCACTGCAAATTTTGTCTGAAACAGGATTGAACGATATATGGTCAAAAAAAAGTATATTGGTTTTCTTGCAAAGTACCCGTTTTTCTTGTCAGATCTTAATGAGGAATTTTCCCTTCAGATTTTCGAAAAATACTCAATATAAAATTTAATTAAAATCATTACAGTGGGAGCCGAGTTGTTCCTTGCGTACAGACGGATAGACAGACACAGACAGACGGATAGACACACAGACGGGCAGACGGACAGACAGACGGACAGACAGTCGGATAGACAGACGGACGGACAGGCAGGCAGACAGTCATGACAAGCTAATAGTCGTTTTTCGCAATTTTGCAAACGCGCATCAAGCAGGATGCGGTAAACAAGTAAACAACGAGCACTTAAGAAATGCCGTGAGCGATTGCGCTGTCGCGTTGAACAAGTTCACTCTGGCTACCCGATGTGTGCCACAGTGTTCTTGAACAGCAGCTGTCTTATGTAGATATAAATACAGCACTTTTTTTCATTTCGTGCTGATGGTGCAGACACGGCCATTTGGCCAATTGCTCTTCAGGTGCAACCAAAGATTGCCTTGGAGATGTCACCAATCTGGCAACAGTTTGTCTGGTCCTTTCCCTCAGGCAGCAAGTGTTCTGTGTTTTTTCTGTCACTGTCTAAAATGGAACCCGATAGTGTTAACTTTTTCACGTATTTGTAATTACTTGTCCTGTTTGGAACAGGCATTTCGGAGAGTTTTTGTCGGAATTTGTGACGACACTTCTTTAGGGTCGATATTTAACAGCACATACAACGTTACGAAACTCGCGATGTCGCAGTGGCATTCCTGTTGCTATTCATGACTATATTCATGATTACGGACGTAACTGGCTGTGCACAGCAGATTGAGTTTAGACGATTTGATTAATCAGCCAGTGCCAGGGAATAACGTAGCCGACAGGAAGTGACCATGTGTATAGGGCAGATAAATTAAGGACGCTGTAGTAAGGTGTACGAATTTGTTTTACTTGTCCTTCCTTGTTTTGTGTAAGCTGGTAAGCTGGCAGTACCTCTTGTTTTGAGGGCTATATTTACTGAAGCAAGATCCATACCTAGTGCCGCAATGCTGAGCGCGGTGCTGTGTGGGAGTGCCTATTTGGATTAAGTATTTTGAGCTGATACCCAATTTTTTTTCCACTGATTGTACTGTTATGTGTCATGAATATTGCTGAGGTACATAATGCTCCTTTTTTTAACTCGTGACATTGCAAATGGAAGTGAGATAGCTCAGGGAGTTCAGCGATTGGGTTATGGACTTTGATTCTGGGCGGGCGCAGAAATTTTACTCGTCTCCACAGCGTCTACAGCGGCACCGGAGTGCACTCAACTTTATTATTCACTGGGTACCGTGTGTTTTTGTGCCATTTCTTAATTTTCCTCTCTCATCGTCGTTAGTGAAGAGGCCATAGCTTGAAGCTAAACAGTTCCCATCCTGTAGACGGGTTAAACATATATCCAGGTTTCCCACCACTCATTCGTACCCTCCGTCTCTTAAACGACACAGTGGTTGCTAAATATACCCAATGCATTAAAGTTAAGGATCGTTATATTTTACTCCACATCGATTGTGTGTCCAAGTGGACTTGAAGACGTATTGCTTTCTTTCGTGGGGAAAAATTGTTATGTATTATTCTGATTAACTACGTGGTTGCCAAAAGGATTAATACAGAGGTTTTACCGTATGTCCAGTACTACTACCCGGTCCCAGTGGTCGCGCGGTTTAAGGCGTGGTCCTGTGGCCACTTGCTTGCTGGGATTGTGCGTTCGAATCCCTCTGAAGTCATGGATGTCTGTCTCTTGTGAGTGTTGTGGGCTGTCAGGCAGAGGTCTCCGCGTCGGGCTGGTTACTCGTTCAGAGGAGTCCCACCGAGTGTGGTGTGTGTATCTGAGTGTGATTGTGAAGCCTTGGTAATTAGAAGGCCCTGGTACGTTAGGGGCTGTTGTGCCAGTTGGGGGGGGGGGGGGGGGACCAGGGGGTTAACAAGGGGAGTTTCGGGGGGGGAGGGGGAGATTTCCCCCCGGGGGGGTGGGGGGG
>Ga0123355_10006913_pt1 | contig 16894 bp, 17 predicted proteins | sample TergutEmb28metaG_3_FD_89872 | JGI IMG/M metagenome (GOLD analysis project Ga0123355, IMG submission 89872) | Embiratermes neotenicus P1 segment gut microbial communities from Petit-Saut dam, French Guiana - Emb289 P1 | ecosystem: Host-associated > Arthropoda: Insects > Digestive system > Gut ...
AGGCGGCGGCAGCGGAGAAAATAACGCCTATACGGAAAAACTCATCCTTGTATCGCCGGATGTAATTTTAGCAGCTTTTACAGCCGAAGCAGCAGAAGAATTACAAGCGCAGTCAAATATTCCCGTTGTCGCTGTCCGCTACACCAGCACAGGACTTGCAAACGAAACATTCTTTGCCGCCACACGGATATTCGCAGAGGTCGTCGGCGAGCGGGAGCGAGCCGAAGAAGTTCTGACTTTTATTGAAGAACTTAGAGGCGACCTGAGCGGGCGCACGGCTGATATTCCTGATGATGAAAAGCTGCGTGTCTATTCAGGCGCGATAACATTTGCAGGGCAGCGCGGTTTCGGCGGCACATATTCAAACTTTGGCCCGCTCACCGCTATCAATGCACTCAATGTGGCTGACACTGTGCTTGAAGCAGGATTTTACGAAGTAGATTTTGAAAAAATCCTTATCTGGAATCCTGATGTAATTTTCTTAGATCCCGGCAACATGAGTCTGGTAAACGCCGAATACGAAATTAACCCGGCATTTTTCAGATCATTACAGGCCGTACAGCAAGGGCGGGTATATACATTGCCTGCATTTAACTTCTCTGCAACAAATGTAACATATGCGCTGATGAATGCGTATTTTGCAGGAACGATTTTATTTCCTGAGCGATTTGCGGATATAGATATTGGCGAAAAATCAACGGAGATATTGACGTTTTTCCTCGGCATGGATACGCGCGATATCATGAAAGACAACGGTCTTTTCTTCGGAAATATAACAATAGGGTAACTTTAGAAAACTTGGCGGTAAGTTTTTGGAGGAGCCCAATAGGGGATAAGCTTTGAAGCGACTTAATCACAACGAATACATTCATTATGTCAAAAGAAAATGGATAACCCTTGCCGCACTTTGTGTTATTACAATCGGTGTAGGCTTGGTGTCGCTGGCTGTCGGGGCGGCGAGCTTGCCCTTGTCTGAAGTTTTGCGGACACTTGCAGGCAGCGGCGAGGACGTGAGCAGAACGATTATATTTAATGTCCGTCTTCCGCGTATTGTGACCGCAATCAGTGTAGGGATTGCACTCTCGATGGCAGGTTGTGTGATGCAGAATGTACTTCGTAATCCGCTCGCATCAGCCTCGACACTCGGAATATCACAAGGGGCCTCTTTCGGAGCGGCGGTTGCGATAGTCTACTTTGAAGCCGGGGTACAAGTCGGTGTTGCTTCGGGTGCGTCGATTGTGGCGGCGAATCCTTTTACAGTTACTTTGTTCGCATTTGCAGGCGGAATCAGCACAACTATACTGATTTTGCTGTTATCTTACCGAAGCGGAGCTGTTCCGGCTACGATGATTCTGGCGGGTGTTGCAATTGGTGCGATGTTTACAGGTGCGACGGCTCTGGTGCAGTATTTCGCTGATGATGTTCGGGTCGGCTCTATCGTCTACTGGACTTTCGGCAATCTTGGGCGAGCAGGTTGGCGCGAAATCAGAATATTATCTTTGCTGAATATCGCAGGATTTTTATACTTTATGCTCAATCGTTGGAACTATAACGCAATGGAAAGCGGCACACACACCGCTAAGAGCCTAGGTGTAAATGTCGATATACTGACCCTTGTGAGCATGGCCGTTGCGACTCTGGTTTCTGCCGCAGCGATCGCCTTTGCCGGAACGATCAGCTTCATCGGACTGATTGCACCGCACATCATGCGCAAATTCGTCGGCAACGATTATCGCTTCCTGATTCCCTGTTCGGCACTGATGGGAGCGGCTATCATGCTCGCTGCGGATATTGCTTCACGCATATTAAGGCCGCCTGCCGTTCTGCCCATCGGTGCACTCACGGCATTTCTCGGTGCACCGCTGTTTGTGTATATGATTATCAAAAAAGGAACTTTGGCAAAATGATAAAAGTAAAAAACATTTCATATGCTTACGGCAGCAGAGCCGGAAACGAAGTCTTGCAAGATGTCAGTTTTGATGTAAATCCCGGTCAGTGTGTCGGAATTTTAGGCAATAACGGTGTCGGTAAAAGTACGCTTATCACATGCCTCTGCCGGATCCGCCCGCCGAAAAGCGGCAGTATTTACATGGATAATCAAGACATCTATCAAATGAAACGGCTGGATACAGCACGGCGCATCGCCTATGTGGCACAAAAAAATGAGATAAATCGGATGACCGTGTTTGACTCCGTTTTGCTCGGCAGAAAGCCATATATGAAACTGTCGGTTTCTAAAGAAGATATTGACATTTGCGAACAGATAATAGGGCAAATCGGCATATCGGAATTTAAGCTGCGGTATGTAAATGAACTCTCAGGCGGCGAGCTGCAAAAAGTAATGCTCGCGCGGGCACTTGTACAGCAACCGAAGTTATTGCTGTTAGATGAGCCGACAAGCAACCTAGACCCGAAAAATCAACATGAGATGCTAAAGCTTGTGCGGAAAATCGCCAAAGAATCCGACATAAGCGTTCTGATGGTATTACACGATTTAAGCCTTGCACTGCGGTACTGTGACAGATTTTTGTTTTTAAAATCCGGAAAAGTGTATAAATACGGCGACGAAACTATCGTGACCGGAGAAACCATATCAGATGTTTATGATATCAGCGCAACCATCGCAGATATAAACGGTCATAAAACTTTGGTTGTCGATTAAGTTAGTGTCAGTAGGGTGCGACGCCCTCGGCGCACCGTACAGTGTAAGTAATTGTCATGTAGGGTGCGAAGCCCTCGGCGCACCGCAATTTGAATATAGTTAAACCGGGCCAAATGCCCGATAAAAATATTGCATAGGGGTGATTTTGTGACATTAGAACAGTTTTTCAAAGAAAATCCAAAGGTGGCACTTGGATTTTCGGGTGGGGTAGACTCTACATATCTTTTGTACGCCGGTCTTAAATACGGCGCGGATGTGAGAGCCTATTACGTAAATGCAGACTTCCAGCCGGATTTTGAGCTAAAAGATGCATATGCCCTCGCAGAGCAAATCGGAACAGAAATAACAGTGCTCAAACTTGATGCTCTGGTCGATGCGAGAGTGGCGGCAAATCCGCCGGAGCGGTGCTATTATTGCAAACTTGGTATTTTCGGATTTTTACAAACCCGTGCATTTGCAGATGGCTACCCTTTGGTGATAGACGGAACAAACGCTTCAGACGATGCCTCAGACCGCCCCGGCATGAAAGCCTTGGCTGAGTTAAATGTCCGCTCACCGCTCAGAGAGTGCGGAGTGACCAAAGATGAGCTGCGCCGTCTTTCAAAAGAAGCAGGGCTGCCCACATGGAACAAACCCGCCTATGCCTGTCTTGCCACGCGCATACCTTACGGGCGCCCGCTCACAAGAGATTTGCTTGAGCGGGTAGAGGGAGCGGAAAGTGCCTTGTTTGCACTTGGATTTTCCGATTTTAGAGTCCGTGTATACCATGATGCCGCACGTTTGCAATTTACCCCGGAGCAGGAAAAGGAAGCTCTAAGCAAAAAAACCGAAGTTATAAAAGCGATAAAACCATATTTTCCCATTATTTTATTAGATTTGGAAGGACGGTAAATATTAGTTTGAAAGAATTCAAACTAAATTCAAAGGGCATGTGCCACTTGCTCCCCCTGCAGGGAACCGCAAGAGATGCACGAAATGACCATTCCTTTTTCACGGTCGTTTTGTGTTTCAAGATATATGAAAGAATGATTCACCAAGCCACAGTATCCCTTACAGGGTAGCATAATGACCTTGGAGAGGGTCAATAAAAACTACTACTATATAATACGAGGAATGATCATTAACATGAGTAATCACAATGCACTGGAGATTCTAAAGAGTATAGAAGCAGGCACTCTTACCCCCGACGAAGCACTGCTTAAGTTGCGTATGCAGCCTTTTGAGGAGCTGGGATATGCAACGGTAGACCATCATCGTCAGCTCAGAACAGGCATCGCCGAAGTTATCTACGGAGAGGGAAAGACTCCCGAACAAATCAGCGGTATCGCATCTTCGATGGCAGATAAGAAACAGAGTGTTATTTTAATTACAAGAATGTCTAAAGAGAGTGCCGAAATCGTAGCAAAAGACCACCCCACAATGGTCTATCATGAGCTTGCACGAGTAGGAATCATCGGCAAAATGCCGAAGCCCGACGGAATAGGCTACATCGTAGTTGCCACCGGCGGCACAACAGACCTGCCGGTAGCGGAAGAAGCGGCGCTCACCGCCGAGGCGCTCGGCAATGAAGTTGTCCGCCTTTATGATGTCGGCGTGGCAGGATTGCATCGGCTGCTCGCAAAACTTGATATCGTCATGGGTGCAAGATGCATAGTGGCTGTAGCCGGTATGGAGGGCGCTCTTCCGAGCGTGGTCGGCGGACTCGTGGACTGTCCGGTGATTGCTGTTCCGGTAAATTGCGGATATGGGGCTTGTTTTAATGGCCTGTCTGCACTTCTGACTATGCTTAATTCTTGCGCCAGCGGTGTCTGCGTTATGAATATAGACAATGGTTTCGGCGGCGGATATCTGGCGAGTATGATCAATCACCAATAAGGGATATGAGGAATAATCAGATGAAAACTTTGTATTTTGAATGCAATATGGGCGCTGCGGGTGATATGCTGATGGCAGCATTACTTGAGCTGCACCCTGACCCGGAAGATTTTTTGAAGCGTCTGGGTGCTATAGGCATCCCCGATGTGGAGGTGGCAGTGGAAAAATCAATAAAATGCGGCATAATCGGAACACATATCACAGTCAAAATCTGCGGTCAAGAAGAAATCTCTCACGACCATCACCACGAGCATGAGCACACCCACAACGAACACGATAATCACAGTCACGACAGTTATCACGATATAGGGCATATGATAGACCACCTCAACATATCCGAAACCGTCAAAAAAAATGCTCTCGGTGTTTATCGGCTGATTGCCGAAGCCGAGAGCCACGCGCATGGCGTACCGATAGACAAAATCCACTTTCATGAAGTGGGCGAACTTGACGCAGTAGCCGATATCGTCGGTGTCTGTATGCTCATAGAAGAACTTGCACCTGATATTATTTTGGCTTCGCCGGTACATGTCGGAAGCGGACATGTACGCTGTGCGCACGGTGTTTTGCCTGTTCCCACTCCTGCGACGGCATATATCCTTAAAGATGTACCCATTTATGGCGGCGATGTCCGTGGTGAGCTGTGTACACCCACAGGAGCGGCAATACTGAAATATTTTGCGAAAGATTTTGTATCTATGCCTGTTATGAAAGTATCAAAAATCGGATACGGCATGGGAACGAAAGACTTTGAGCGCGCAAATTGCGTCCGCTCTTTTCTGGGCGAAACCGAAAGACACGAAGAAGATGTGACAGAGCTCATCTGTAATTTGGACGATATGACACCGGAAGCTATAGCATTTGCGCAGCAGCTTCTTCTCGATGAGGGCGCACTGGATGTCTACACAATGCCGATCGGTATGAAAAAGGGCCGGATGGGGATTTTGTTTACATGTATGTGCAGGCAGGATGAAAGAGACCTGATGCTTCATCTGATTTTCAAGCACACCACCACGCTCGGCATACGAGAAACTATCAGCCGCCGATACACTTTAAGCCGTAAGCTTGATGAAATAAAGACTCCATACGGCCCGCTCAGGATGAAAACAGCGCAGGGCTACGGAATCACAAAAACCAAGATTGAATACGATGATCTCGCAAAAATCGCCACCGAAAATGATTTGTCTTTTGCCCAAATCATAGACGAATTGAAAATCTGATTTTCGCTAATTTTGACTGCAGAAGTCATTGCTTTATCAGATATAATTTGGTATAATACTCGGAGTAGGATTTTTGTGCGGAGAACCATTGGCGAAAGAAACATTCCGGCTTTTAAAATGCGATATATCATATACCCTAAACCATACAAATACATAAATAGCATGGGCTGAAGCGCGTTATATTACCGAGCTTTAGCCTGTGTATTATTTTGTAGATAAAATCACCAACACCAACGACGGAGAAACGGAGTCAAAAATGGAAGCTATAAGTAATATTTTGCAAGTTTCAGGAGAAATAGAAAGAATCATCGTGGATTTTGCAATATTGATTTGCAATCTCATAGGTGTGGCCATTCTTGCAATTACGGTTGCAAAAAGCATTTGGAATTATTTTCATCGTGACCGCCACGTTAAGCTTATGCTTGCTCACGGCATTGCTCTTGCGCTTGAATTTAAGCTTGTGGGGGAAATTCTGCGGACGATTACAGTGCGTGACTGGAACGAGCTTGCTATACTTGGAACTATAATTGTGCTGCGCGGTGCGATATCGCTGCTTATCCACTGGGAGATCAAGTCAGAGCGGATTATAATAGAAGATGAGTTGAAAGTGCAGAAAAATCAAAAGCCGTAATATAAAATCTAAATTTTAACAACTCTACGAGCGATTATGTCATCCCTGCGGTGACATTTTCGCTCTGTTATTGTATCTTTCTTTTGCTTTTTCCTGAAAATAGTGATATACATTGCTTACTCAGGTATTGCTGCGGGTTACAAATACACTTGTTGTAGGGGTAAAATTTAATGAGAGACTTTACTGAGGGTAATATTTCAAAACAAATATTGTTATTCTCCATGCCTATGCTGATAGGAAACTTGTTTCAGCAATTGTACGGCATTGTGGATGCGGTTGTAGTGGGGCAATTTGTCGGCGGTCACGCTCTTGCTGCTGTAGGCGTCTCTATGAATGTGACGATGTTCCTGACAGCAATGCTAATCGGCCTCACAACAGGCTCTGCGGTTCTTATCTCTCAACTTTTCGGCGCAAAGCAATACGACAAGCTGAAAAATGCAGTGTCCGTCAGTATCTTGTTTTTAGCAAGTCTTTCGGTTCTTCTCACTGCATTAGGAGTCTTATTAGCTCCGCAATTGCTTCGTTTGCTCGATGCTCCGGCTGATATTTTCGACGATGCACTGCTTTATTTGCGGATTGTTTTAGCCGGGATGGTGTTTCCGATTTTCTTTAATATGTACACGGCCTATTTACGTGCGCTCGGTGATTCACGCCGCCCACTGTACATATTGATTGTTGTCTCGGTTTTTAACATGGGGCTTACTTTATTCTTCGTCGCAGTGATGGGATGGGGGATTGCAGGAGCAGCTGCATCTACAATCATTTCGCAAATGGGCGCAGCGGTGTTTAGTTACTTCTATGCCCGCCGCACCGCTCCTTTGCTGAGCGTGAAAAAATTCACCTTTGACTCCGCGCTGTTCCGAGCAATACTGCGATACGGTGCCCCCGCCGCGCTGCAGCTTTCTCTTGTTTCTTTTGCCAACTTGACGATTACACGTCTGATAAATTCTTTCGGTTTCGCAGCTATAGCCGGTATCACCGCCGTTACCAGGATCGATCAGTTTGCCATCATGCCTGTCGGAAATCTCAGTATGGCACTGTCTACTTTCGTAGCTCAGAATATGGGTGCAAGACTTGAGGACCGCGCACGGAAAGGCTTTCGCATCGCTCTGATATACATGTTAGTGTTTTCCGTACTCATGTCAGCCGTACTTATGATATTCAGCTCTCCGCTTATATCCTTGTTCCTGGATCCTACGGATGTAAGCGCTGCGGAAATTCTGAGTATCGGGCAGTCATACCTGAACATCATGGTTGTATTCTACTTCTTATTTGCGTTTTTATTCGCATTCAATGGATTCTTCCGAGGGGTGGGAGATGCTGTCATAGCTATGGTTTTCCCGGTTTTCAGCTTGACAATCCGCGCTGTGTCGGCCTATGCGCTTGTTTATTTTGCCGGAATGGGGCCGGAAGCTCTGGCGTGGTCAATTCCGATAGGCTGGGGGCTCAGCAGTTTGGCAAGTTGGATATATTACAAAAAGAGATTATGGGTCGGCAAGGTCGCTGTGTGATCAAGTTTGAATAATCATGTTACCTCTGTTTTCGTTTTTTGATTGTACCAAATCCCAATATTATGGTGGCAAATACTGCAATATTGCTGAGCTTTATATTGGTTGTAACCGGATAAGAATAAGATAATAAATTTTCATAAGAAATCAACTCATCAAGGTTTGCATCAAACGGCTCAGCAATAATTGGGGGATTTGGTGCAGCTTCGTAATTTATTAAATAGAATTCGTAGTAATCTTCGTTGTATATTGAGCCGTCTTCCATAATGCTGATGATTACTGTTTCATTGTCATAGACGGATTCAATATCAAACCCAAATGCAAACGCAACATCCAACAATCTGAAAAAACTATATCCATCAATGCTATATCCGTAAATGTTAAGTTCATCGTCTTCAAGCAAAACTCTTGCTGATATAGGAGTTGCCCATTTTCTTTCTTCCCCGATATTTGATATTTCCATGGCTGTTAAATCTGCATCATCGCTTAATTGTAATAACATATTTTCAGCAGAATCAAATCCAATGTTAAACTGAGCCGCTGTATCATTAAGTATGTAAGCAATGTCGGAAATATTGATGTAGTTATACCCGCGCAGATAATATGCCCCTATTGCAAACTCGTTGCCGTTTACTATTGCTGCCAAAGTAAAAGGTGATGCCTTGCTCTTTCCAAAACGATATTCTTCCATAGCAGCAAATCCATAATCTAACATAGTGGATGTGTCAGTAAACCTTGCCCTCCACGTTGTACCCATCGCGACCGTAATTATACGGATATCTTCACGCTCCGCAGTACCTGTAAAATGCGCTCCGGTGCTTGCATTTGTCCCGGTTTTAAATCCGTCAATGCCATCATAGACACCTAAAAGTGTGTTTGTGTTCTGCCAGGTGCGCCCGGCAAATGTTATATATTGGAGAGCCGTTTTCTCAAGCACTTCCGGAAATCTCATGATAGTGTTTCTGGTGATTGTTGCCATTGCCCTGGCTGTCATATTTGTGCCTCCCGGACCTCCGGTTCCTCCTGAAGCACTGCGGAACAACGCATCTATGTCCCACTGCCTCGCTTTGTCGTTCATCATTGCAACGAATCCGCCTCTGGAACCTCCAACAAGCTCCGCTAATGCTCTCGTTGCTCCGGCTGCCGATACTACAATTACAGCATCCAACAGTTCAGAGACTGTGTATGCGCCTGTTCTTGTTAGCGGAACATTTGTTTCCATCGGGTTGCGTGACACCTCTATCGCACCGTGGCTAATCGGTACAACTGTGTCTAAGCTTATATATCCGTTTTCTATTGCCTCGTAAACAAGATAAACACTCATCATCTTTGTCATGCTCGCCGGCCCGCGCATAGTGTCGGCATTATGCGCAAATAGTTCCATGCCTGTTTCGAAGTCAATGACGATAAATGACCCTGCCGCTATTCTGTCGCGTTGAAGATAAACGGCACTTGCTTGTATTTGTAATAGTGCCGTAAAGATTATTATTATTGCCGCCAAGGCAAAAATTTTTTTGAAAAATCGTTTTCTATACATTGAAAACCTTTCTTTTTAGCCAAATAAACGTATCGGCAAATGCTCGGCAAATATTTCAAAGTCTTTATCAGTTGTAAAAATATGCAGCCCGTTATTTACCGCAACGGCACAAATTAAAAAATCTGTGTGAGAACCCTGCACACCATTTGAGCGGCAAATATTGAAAAACTCCGCCGCCGTTTCATGATCTAATGTCTTAACAGGCATATCGTCAAAGGATTCCAACTTTGATTTCAGGTTGTCAAAAACCTTTTTATCCGAAATTCCGGACAGAAGTTCTTGGCGCACAGGTCCAATCAAAACCACCTGTGAGGTGACAATCAAGTTCATAAGTTTTTGCGAAATATCGTTCGGTTCTTGACGCCGCAACGCAAGTGACCAAACTGAGGTATCTACCAGAACTTTCATCACCTTGCCCGCCTTGCTTCCTTGTATTCGTAATCCGAATCATATTCTACTTTACCAAACAGTTCTATAATATCTGCCATCTTGCGCCGCTTAATAAACTCATATAATGCCAGATTTACAGTGTCTTTTTTACTTTTCTGCTTGCCGATTTTAAGAGCAGCATCCAGTAGCTCGCTATCTATTGCCAAATTAGTTGCCATATCGACACCTCCTGCCTATGTGTAATATTTTACACAACCATTGGTGTGAGGTCAAGCGAAAATATTTCTGACCGGTTCATTCCTCGCCCTAATAATGGAAAGCATCTCTCAATAATGCAACCATGTTAAAATGCCGGACGTGTCCGGCATTTATAAATATGTTTTTTTGTTATAACAAATTTGACAACCCTTAGAATTAAGAGTTGTCAAATGGGTAATCTGGTGCGCGGGGGGGGACTCGAACCCCCACGTCCTTGCGAACACTGGCACCTGAAGCCAGCGAGTCTACCAATTCCACCACCCGCGCAAATCATTAACCTCTTACCACAGAGCCACTGTCAAAAAGCATCGGCCATCGCTTAAACAATACCGTCAGCCACAACCACAACCAACTCTTTGTAAGTGGGATGAATATAGCAAAAAAGAACGCATTTGTCAAATAAAATTTCTTCTGCACTCACCTTGACAATGCACGTACCTTAATTTAGAATGAATCGAGATGGAATCAACTGATTGATAGGAGTGGTGATTTGTACACAATCGGCTTTGATAATGACACGTATTTGAAACTGCAATCCGAGAAGATTCTTGAGCGGATCGGAATGTTTGAAAACAAATTATATCTTGAATTCGGCGGCAAAATCTTTGACGATCACCATGCCGCAAGAGTCCTGCCGGGATACCTGCCGGATGCAAAAGTGGAATTATTAAAGACCCTTGCTGACAAAGCAGAGATAGTTATTGCGATAAATGCATCTGACATCGACTCAAACAAAGCAATCGGCGACACAGGCATCGCATATGATGACGATGTACTCAGGCTTATAGACGAGTTTCGGCTCAATGGCCTATACGTCGGCAGCGTTGTCATAAGTCAATACCTGGGCCAGTCCGCAGCCGACAAATTCAAATCCCATCTGGAAGATCTTGGAGTCACAGTTTACCTGATTCACTACATTGCAGGTACTGATTACCCATCTAATATACAACTGATTCTGAGCGATCAGGGCTATGGTCACAACGATTTTATCGAAACAACACGCCCGCTCGTAGTAGTAACCGCACCCGGCCCCGGCAGCGGAAAAATGGCAACATGCCTTTCGCAGCTTTATCACGAATATAAACGCGGCGTAAAGGCCGGCTACGCCAAATTTGAAACATTTCCTGTCTGGAACCGACCGCTTAAGCATATGATAAACCTTGCGTATGAAGCGGCTACGGCAGACTTAGAAGATGTAAATATGATCGACCCGTTCCACTTGGAAGCATACGGCGAGTCTGCTGTTAGCTATAACAGAGACATAGAAGTTTTTCCGATTCTAAATGCCATGTTTACAAGGATATGGGGAACCAGCCCGTATCTTTCACCGACAGATATGGGCGTTAATATGTTGGGTTATTGCATAAATGATGAAGTCTGTGCGGAAGCATCTAAGCAAGAAATAATCCGCAGGTACTTTTTCACACAAATGGAATACGCAAGGGGAAATATTCAAAAATCAACCGTCGCAAAGCTCGAACTTCTGATGAACAATTCAGGGATATCTCCCGGAGATAGGCAGCCGGTGCTTCCGGCTCTTAAAAAAGCCGAAATGACAGACGGACCGTGCCTTGCAATTATTCTGCCTGACGGAAAGCTCATCACAGGCAGAACTTCGGCGCTGCTTGGTGCTTCGTCTGCGGCACTTCTTAATGCGCTGAAGTATTTGGCGGGCATTGATGATAGAGTTCCGCTTATTTCACCTGTCGTAATTGAGCCGATTCAGAGACTTAAAGTTGGCTATCTCGGAAACGAAAATCCCAGACTTCATACTGACGAGGTGCTGCTTGCACTTGCGATAAGCACGGCGACCAATCCAATGGCTGAGCTTGTTCTTGAGCAGCTTCCGAGACTTATGTATTCAGAGGCGCATTCAAGTGTTATTTTGTCGCATGTGGATATAGCGATGTTCCGCCAATTAGGTGTAAATATTACATGTGAGCCTGTGTTTCAGAATAAGCGGCTGTTTCATAGGTAGGGTGTAAGTAATTTTAAACTCGGATTAGGTTTGTAGTCACTTTGACTACAAACCTAAAAATATGCCGTGTTGCAAACCAAGGCAGTCTTAAGCTGAGGAGAATCGAACCCCCTCAGCTTAATCTCTGTCGATAGAAGTCAAATTACTTAGATGCCATAACGTATTGTCAACTACCAACTATCCTTGCCGAACAACAATGGAATTTACACACCATCAAAAAACCGATTTATTGAAATGACATTTACATTTCCCTCTATGCTACTCAACTCAGTCTCGCCAAACTCTGCCTTGCTGAACAAATATAGATGAGTATTGTACTTGTCAAAAATATCTGCCCTCATTTTTAAGGTGCTGACCGTTTCGTTAATTTTGACCGTGTTTTTCCATTTGCACTCTCCAACAATCAGCTCCTTGCTATCCATCGACTCCAGTACAATATCGACTTCCTGCGGATTGCCTTGTTTATCTTTGCCCCACCATTTATCGAATGATTTAGCGACAAACGGCAACTTCTTACCTACATTCATACGGCGCAAAAATTGTCTTGTAATCTCCTCAAAAACATGTCCGATAAATTCGCTTAGGCCATTAAGAGCGAGCGAGTAGTAGACATCACCGTTTCCACGTTCTATTTCAGAACGAACAGAAAAAACATAACGATACCAAAAGGCGATGAAATTTTCGGTTATGTGATATTGACTTTTCTTACCTTTCAGCGGATTACTGCCAAAAGGAATAACCCTTTCAATATAGTTTAACTCTTGCAATGTCACCAAATATTTAGAAATTAAGTTAGTTTCAAGACGGGTAAATTGTACGATTTCATTTAGCGTAACAGCTCCGCCGGAGATTGCTTGCAAAACCGCATTGTAATTTGCAGGTTCACGAAATTCTTGCTTCATCAAAAGCGTGCCTTCGTTGAATAAATAACCGTTGATTTCAAAGTAAAGGTCTTGGAGATTTTCTTCAAATGAACGTGCAGGATCGATTAGTGATAAATAATACGGTGTTCCGCCAATTGTGGCGTAATATTTAATCTTTTCCTCAGAAGTCGCATTGGGGTAAAATTTCGCCGAGTCATAGTAATCAAGAGGATTTACTTTAATTTGACCGGTTCGCCTGCCAAATAGCGGACTCTTTTCTCCTAAAACATGGTTTTCCATAAAACTCATAGAAGAACCGCAAAGAATGAGGAAAATATTACTGTTTTTGAATGCATAGTCTACAACATGTTGCAAAATAGAGTTTAAAGATTTATTAGCATTCGCCACATAGGGGTACTCGTCAATTACTAAAACCAACCGCTTATCTTTAAAGAAATCGCCAATAATTGAAAATAAATCATTCCAAGCCTCGACACGAGGGAAATTTTCTATCCCAATCTCTTTGCCGAGTATTTTGGAAAATTTCTCAAGATTTAGGGACTCATTAACTTCTTCGGCGGGGAAGTAAAGAGCGGTTTTGCCTTTAATAAATTCGTTTAATAGGGAAGTCTTGCCGATTCTGCGCCGACCATAAACCACAGTCATTTGAAAAGAATCTTTGGCATACATTTTGTTAAGCGCACTGAGCTCTTTTTCTCGACCTATAAACACAATATTGTCCTCCAAGCAATGCGGAATTTTTACTACTCTTGATTATTATAATCTAAAGTAGTAAAAAACGCAAGAGGGTAATCAGTGTGCAGCCTCGTTGTCTTTGGAAATTGAAGTGCCATTTAGCAGAAATACAGCCAAAGCGAATAAAACGAATCGCTTCGGCTGTTTTTTCATGAGTAGGGCGTGGCATGGTTCGCAATTTTCCTTAAAACTTGCTGTGGTAATCTTTGCCCATGTGTGGTATTATTTTACATATTTAGCAAGGAGCGTGATGATCATGGCAATTCCAAAAACAAAAATTTCACCGCCCACGCAAGAAGAAATCGAAATTGTTCGTCAAGAACTGTGTGATAAACTGGAAAAAGCAGAAAATCAGCCACTTTCTGAAAAGCGTAGTGCTTCAATCGTTTTTTCTGAAAAGAGAGAAATGTTAGAGGAGTTACTGAGTGCAAGAGTATAATGTCGTACTTTCAGAAACTGCTGAAAATGACTTAGACGAAGTTGTTGAGTATTTAGGCAACTTTTCTGCAAATATTGCTCGTAGTTATTACGATGAAATTATGGTCAAGGCTTTCTCATTGGCATTCATGCCTCACCGCTGTTCTTTTGTTCAAGATGATGCTTTACGAGCAAAAGGCTATCGGTGGCTGTTTGTTCGCAATTACACGATATTTTTTGTAATAGATGACACAAACAATGTAGTAGATATTCAAGCGGTTATGTATTCGGGCAGGGAGTATACAGCACTACTGTAGAAGTGTAGAGCTACAAAAAAAGTCGCCGTTCCTCTTGTCTTAGAGAAACGGCGATTTAGTGCAGGTTAGCTCCTGTTGTCAGTTAATTTTTCTATACATCTGAGATAACGGCAAAGCGTTTTACAAACAAGAAAGCTGGCTTTGATATGTGGCAAACATCGTACTATGACCGCATTACACGTTAAAAGCCCGAACGAATGAGAATCGAAATACTCTCATTTATTCGGGCTTTACATTCTGTTGCCTTGCCCTCTTCGGCTCGAAGGGGGTGACTTCGCAGAAGTCGGGGGTTGTCCCTTATCTTAGGTTGCCTAATCTATCTAATCATTGCATTGGCAAAAGCGATATGTACACCATTTTCTGCCGGTTGCAGTCGAATGTTTATTTCAATTCTTAAAATTGAAACTCCACTAACATCTACTGTAATATCTGTAGGGCGAAAATCTCTGTCTACATTAAACGAAGCTATTTCTGTGCCGTCACCTATAAATCTGATAGTAGAAACGTGGGAACCTCCCCTTCCGTCTATGCGCCCCAAGACACCTGTTAGGGTATTAAATTGTCCATTAAGATTGTGATGTGACCAACCATTATTTGTCATTGCTGCATTTGTAACCAGCGCTTCAGCATAATGGTTGCCCAACATATATACACCTAATGGTGCTTCCCACAAGTGACCATGTTCAAATATAGGTGCAGCAGTCAAGAGTCGCTGTGCTGTAGGTGCGGGTGCGGGTTGCTGTACAGGTGGTTGTGGCGCAGGTGCAGGTTGTGTTGTCGGCGCACCACCACCGCCACCTGTTATATGTACTGTAGATGTCGCCGCATCCCAACTAACTTCAGCACCAAGTGCCTCTGCTATGCCTCTGACAGGCAGAAACACCCTACCGCCTGATTGGAACGGTCTCATATCATCGGTAAAAGTTTGTCTTATGCCATTAACGATGACATTTATGCCATATGTCACACTGATTGTCTGCGATGCTGCGAATGCGACTGTTGTTGTTCCCAACACAATCACCGTCAGCAAGATTCCCATTACCATTCCTTGAATACGTTGTTTCATTGTCTTTTTGCCCTCCCAAGTTTTAATTTTTATAATAAGGTCTACCTTTTGATAGTCCCGGCACACTATTGAGCAAGACTAAAAAACCGGAAAATGTCACACAGATGTCACAAAATCAACAAATTTTGTCATTATTAAACCCGTTTTTGCCCTATTGCTAAAATTCTGTTGCAAAAGTCCTCGTAGTTGTGATAGAATTCCCGAGAAATTCGGACTACAAAAAAGTAGACATTTTTATAGCAACTACGCTTTTCTTCCACTCCGTGACTCCCTTAAACGATTGTAAAAAGTAGCTTGTTTAAGCCCCGTTTGTATTAAAGCGTCTCCGAAATTGATATTTCCACGCTCCCAAAGTTTTACCACCTCGGTAAAATTTGCAGGGAGCTTTTTTATAGGACGTCCAAACTGCACACCTCTTGCTTTGGCAGCGGCAATGCCCTCGGCTTGCCGCTGATGTATAGTTTCCCGCTCATTTTGCGCTACAAAACTTAATAGATTGAGCACAAGGTCAGCAATCAGAGTGCCAAGTAAATCTTTGCCGTTGCGTGTATCGAGCAGGGGCATATCAATTACAGCAATATCAACACCACGTTCTTTGGTAAGTATTCGCCACTGATTTTGTATCTCGTCATAATTACGCCCCAATCTGTCAATGCTCTTGATGTAGAGCAAATCCCCTGTGATTAGCCTTTTGGTAAGTGCCTTGTATGCCGCTCTATCAAAGTCTTTGCCCGATACTTTGTCGGTGTAAATATTGTCTTTGTGAATTTGCAACTCGTTCATTGATATAATCTGTCTGTCCTCGTTTTGGTCGGCTGTTGATACTCTTACATATCCGTATATTGCCAAAAAATCAACTCCTCTCAATAAAAAAGACGAACGTTCTTTAGAACCCCGGCGGCTTAATTTCGGGTATTGACCACCCCGCCGCTGTGCGGCACCCCTCCGCAGAGGGGAATTTTGGCCTTGCGGAATCTCTAATTCCCCTCTGCGGAGGGATGCCCCAAGGGCGGGGTGGTCATTTTCCCTAAAAGTAATATAAACAGGAAATAATGTAAAATATATTTGACATTATTTCCTGTTTGTGTTACATTAACAACAAAGAGGTGAGTACATGGGCAAAAATTTGCGAGTTAAATCCGCACGAGCTGCGAAGGATATGTCACAACAAGATTTAGCAGATGCGGTCGATGTGTCAAGACAGACTATTCACGCAATAGAAAAAGGCGATTATAATCCATCTGTAAATCTTTGTATTGCGATTTGTAAAGCATTAAATAAAACACTTGATGAGCTGTTTGGTAACGTCAAATAATCTATGAAAACAGTGAGAGAGCGAAAAAGCGAAAAGGACGAAGAAGAGGGCATTGAAGATAGAGAAGTATGAGGCGAAATGGGGCATTGCACGCAATGCCG
>Ga0123355_10006914_pt1 | contig 16892 bp, 14 predicted proteins | sample TergutEmb28metaG_3_FD_89872 | JGI IMG/M metagenome (GOLD analysis project Ga0123355, IMG submission 89872) | Embiratermes neotenicus P1 segment gut microbial communities from Petit-Saut dam, French Guiana - Emb289 P1 | ecosystem: Host-associated > Arthropoda: Insects > Digestive system > Gut ...
AGTTATAGCTGATGAGTACGGCCTTTCAGTATCTGATTCAGCCGTGCCTATTTTCAGCCAATCGGGTGATGAGAGATACACAAATGCGGATAAAATGATTTTGAAAAATTCGGATGTTCTTCCTCATGCGCTTATCAATAATGTGGATTCTAAGCTTGGTGCAAACGGCGAAAAACTTGCTGAGTACGTTAAATGGCTTCGCGATCGAATAATAGAAGTACGCACCGATGAGAGCTACGCTCCGATTCTTCATATTGACGTGTATGGTACATTTGGCCTTGCTTTTAACAACGATTTCCCGCGCATCGCTGACTATATAGTCGAACTTGCCAATATTGCTAAGCCTTTCAAGCTACGCATTGAAGGTCCGGTCGATATGGGCGAGCGCGAAACGCAGATAGACGCACTTGCTAAAGTTCGTGAATTGGTTGAAGCTAAGGGTTCAGACGCTGAGATAGTTGCGGATGAATGGTGCAATACTTATCAAGACGTTGCCGACTTTACGGATAAAAAAGCAGGACACATGGCGCAGATTAAGACACCTGACTTAGGCGGGATCAATAATACAATTGAAGCCGTACTTTATTGCAAGAAAAACGGCATGGGCGCATATCTAGGCGGCACATGCAACGAGACGGACAGATCGGCGCAAGTATGCGTACACATAGCAATGGCTACAAATCCTGATCAAATGCTTGCAAAGCCTGGCATGGGCGTGGATGAAGGCTATTTGATAGTTTATAACGAAATGCAGAGGATAATTAGTTTGAGGAAATAGTATGCTGCGGTCGGGCATGGAAGCCTGACCCTACAGAAACTATGTAGGGTGCGGTTTCCATGCCGCACCGATTTCATACACTAAAAGGAGTGTGAAACATGAAAGAGTTATGCATATTGTCGCCAACGGCGATTTTAGGCTATGGTTTCCCTGAAGCAAGCTTTGAAGCAGCGATGAAACTTAACCCTGACGTTATAGCGGTTGACGCTGGCTCAACTGATCCGGGCCCTTATTATTTGGGCGCAGGCTTGTCGTTTACTGATAGAAACGGCGTAAAGAGAGATCTGGAATACATGATTCCGGCGGCTCTTAAAGCAAAGATTCCTGTAATCATCGGCACAGCCGGCGGAAGCGGCGCAAAAGCGCACCTCGACTGGCAAGTGGAGATTATCGAAGAAATCGCGAAGGAAAAAGGGCTTAGCTTCAACATGGCAGTAATTCCTGCGGACGTGTCGCAAGAAGAAGTGCTTCGCAAGCTAAATGAGGGCAAAATTACGCCTCTTTTCCCGGCTCCACAACTTACAGAGCAAGATATCAAAAACAGCGTGCAAATAGTCGGACAAATGGGCGCTGAGCCTGTTATCACTGCACTTGAGCAAGGTGCGGATGTAATAGTTGCGGGTCGCGCTTATGACCCATCGGTATTTGCGGCACTCGCTATTAAAGAGGGTTATGACAGAGGCCTTGCGACGCATTTGGGTAAAATTCTTGAATGTGCGGCAATCGCGGCATCTCCAGGTAGCGGTAGCGATTGCATGATCGGCTTTTTAGGCAAAGATTATTTCCGCGTAGATACGTTATCTGATGCGCGTAAATGTACGGTTAAATCAGTTGCGGCTCATACTTTGTATGAAAAAACGAATCCATATATCCTCCCGGGCCCTGGCGGCGTGTTGGACTTGACCAATACCGTTTTCACACAAGAAACTGAGAGCGCGGTAAAAGTAACCGGTAGCGTGTTTAAACCAAGCACGCCAAACTATATCAAGCTCGAAGGCGTAAGAAGCGCTGGCTTTAGAACAGTATCAATCTGCGCGACTGCCGACCCTGTAATGATGTCACAGATTGACGATATCATTGTAGCGGTTAAAGAGCGTGTTAAATCAAACTTTGCAAGCATTGGCGAGTTCGCACTCGACTTCAAGGTGTATGGTAAAAACGGCGTAGCAGGGATATTTGAAGCAGGCGGCTTCCCGCAAGTTAATTCGGGCAGCTCTCCGCACGAGTTTTGCATCATTATAGATGCTCTCGCTCCAACGCAAGCTCAAGCAAATACCGTTTGCTCGTTCGCTCGTTCGACCTTGTTGCACTATGGCTATCCGGGCAGAATATCGACTGCAGGTAATCTCGCGTTCCCATTCTCTCCATCTGACTTTAAGGTTGGCGAGGTTTATGAGTTCTCGATTTACCACCTTATGGAGGCAGACCCTGAGGAGCATTTCAAAGTTGACATGAGGAGGTGCGGCAAATGAGACTTATAGATGCAGCGGACGTTATTCGCAGTAAAAATTCAGGTCCTTATGAGCTTACTTTTGACGTGATATTTAAAACTCGTGAGCTTTACGATCGCGTTTGCGAGAAAAAGGCTATCAATAAAGAAAACTTTGCCGCGCTTTATGGAATCCCGGTTGAAAGCGTGATGGAAGTTGTGCACTTCGATCCGGTAGGCGCTATAAAAGTTACGATAATCCGCCCTATACCATCAGGAGCTTTTGGCGAGTCTGATGTGTACGGAGCGCAGCAACATGCCCCGCTTATGGGTATGGTGTTGGATATATAGAATATTGCGGGGCGGGCTTTCATGCCCGTCCTTGTTCATGTAGCGGGTAAAATTTCGTGCCAATTTCAGAAAAACAAGGAGGAGAACATGCGAAAAATTAACGTCGAACAAATAATAACAGCTGTCGAAGCGCTCTGCTTGGACGCAAACTACAATCTAAGCGACGATATTTATGGCGCCATGAAAGACGCGGTTAAAACTGAGGAAGCTTTAGGCGCTGAGGTGCTTAACATCTTGCTAGAAAATGCCGATTTGGCGCGCAAAGACCAAGTAGCAATGTGCCAAGATACAGGTATGGCAGTCGTTTTCGTAGAGATTGGGCAAGAAGTTATGGTCGAGGGCGGAAGTTTAACGGACGCGATAAACGAAGGCGTTCGCCGCGGCTACAAAAAAGGCTACTTACGCACATCCGTCGTATCCGACCCGATTGAGCGCAAAAACACTAATGACAACACCCCGGCCGTCATCCATTATGATATCGTGGAAGGCGACAAGCTAAAAATCACCGTGACGCCTAAAGGTTTCGGTAGCGAGAACATGGGTGGACTAAAGATGCTCGTTCCGTCCGACGGCATTGATGGCGTTATGGATTTTGTGGTTGAAGTAGTCAGAAGGGGCGGTCAAAACGCCTGCCCACCGCTCATAATCGGCGTTGGCGTTGGCGGAACTATGGAGAAAGCTACTTTGCTTGCAAAAACAGCACTCGTTCGCCCTGTCGGCAGCCATCATCCGAGCGAGGCATGGCGCGATGTTGAGCTTAAACTCAAAGAGCGCATAAACGCACTTAACATAGGCCCGGGCGGCTTTGGCGGCATAACAACTGCACTTTGTGTAAATATCGAAACATATCCGACGCACATAGCAGGCTTACCCGTAGCAGTCAACATCAACTGCCACGCCACACGCCACGCTGAAGCGGTTTTATAGAAGGAGGACAACCATGAAAGCGATAGAACTAACCACGCCCCTCTCCACCGAGGCGTTATCACAGCTCAAAGTCGGACAACAAGTTCTCTTATCCGGCACAATATACACCGCGCGCGATGCGGCGCATAAAAAACTCGTAGCCGCCATGCAAAACGGCGAAGACGTAGACTTCGACCCAAAAGATAAAATCATCTACTACGCAGGCCCATGCCCGGCAAAGCCCGGTAGTCCAATAGGCCCTGTCGGACCAACAACCAGCGGTCGCATGGACTCATTCACGCCATATTTGCTCGATAACGGTCTCAAAGCCATGATCGGCAAAGGCTACAGAAGCCCGGCAGTTAAAGAATCACTCGTCAAAAACGGCGCGGTATACTTTGCTGCAATCGGCGGAGCGGCGGCGGTTATTATGAAATGCGTAAAAGAAGTCGAGCTAGTAGCTTTTGAGGAACTTGGCCCTGAGGCCATCAGAAAGCTTACTGTTGAGAAGATGCCGCTTGTAGTGGCTTTGGATTCACACGGCGGAGATATCTACGAATAATAAAACCATTAAAAGGCGGCATAAAGCCGCTTTTTTTGTTGCTTCAATATAGCCCTCTCAGGTTAAGGTTGCAAAAATGCTATAGAAATGATACAATTATTACAAATAGTATATATATATATATATACTAACAATATTTCTAGGAGGTATAGGTCTAAATGAAAAAGAAATTAGCTTTTCTTTTAGCAATGATTATGGTTGTCTCTAGCGTTCCCGGGGTGAGTTTGGTGGCGAGTTCGACTAATCGTATTTCTCGCACGATGATAACCGGTAACAACACTTTATGGTTCGAGTACGGCATGAATGTTGGCTCGGGTACGTTTTCGCGTACGCATACATACGAACAAATTCAGCACTGGCAAGATGGGGTGAGTTTGTTAATTGAGCTTAATCATCCTATAGGCTCCGGGGCGCGGTTTACTGTTGACCTTGATGGGGCTGCTTGGTATTTTAGGCAGGGTGGTTTGCGAGAAATTGCATATTTAGGCGGCGCGCCTTACTGGCATTTTGACCCTCACCCTGGTCGTATAATTACCCCCGTGGGCGCAATGGAGTTTAGCGTAACCATACCGACAGGTGAGTTTGACCCGGATGAGTTTTTAATAGGTGGTATCGGCGAATTTCCTGCGACCTCCCCTATTCCAACAGCTATAGTTACAAACCATGCTGATTTTACAGCGAACTTAGGGCGTCATTATCTTGAAGTTCCACCTGTTCCGGACGATAGCCCCGGACACTACATATTTCCCCTGATATGCCCGGAATATAAAAGTGAAAGGCTTAATTTATGGGTTAATTTCAACATGCTTTTTTGGCTGAATCATCCTATATGGAGTTGGTCTGATGGTCTTAGTGTTGGCGATGACCTAGTGTTGACGGCAGTTGTTCCGAATGAAGAGCAAGATACGCTGATAGGGGTATCTGTTGATTGGTTTGCGTGGAGGCACTCGTCAAGCTATAAATTTGGTTACTCTCAAACGGTAGATGGTCCCGGTCTTCCTTTCGGAGCGATTCGAGAAAGAGCGTATGATTGGACTCCTGAAAATTTACACTACGCAATGCCGGCAAACACCTTCAACTTCATCCCACGTGTTGATGATGCCGAAGGTCAGCCTATTGGCGGCAGGTTTCTTGAGTTTTGTGAAATAACGCAAGTAGCGAGCTTCTATAACTTTGAAGATGGCGTACCTTATAGGCTAGCCATCGTCGGCGGCAACTGGCAAACACGTGCTACAATAGAGCTCCTTGAAGATGCCGCCATCGGTGATGTAATTACGATTCCTCTTGTCGCTCGTACGACAAGGGGGGATGATATTAGGTTGCGCGTATCTGCCGGTTTCCCTCAAATTACTAACACTACTCATATAATCGCTACAAACATTGACAGGAGAATAAACGCTTCTTTTGAAGCAGTAGCTATAACGCCTGAACAAATCGACATCGGCCGTTTAGCACTTACCGAGCAAAGACCTGGGTCAATACCAAATACTGCATGGAGATTTGAGCTTGTCGCCCCACAAGGTTTCCAGTGGGATGCACGTGACGTGACTGCTATTGTAGATGCTCCTCTTAGATGGAATATTGACGGTTTCCCCGAAACCGGTCAAAGAACTTTGACGGAGCTGGGCATAAATGCATATACGTCTACTTACATAGACACGCAGACCGGCGAATTATTAGCATCAAGTTTTATCGTGCATATGCCACCTGGTGTAATTTTCCCTAGCACATCAGGCCATGGCGGCACAATGTTTTTCCCGGGTTTGCGGCTTATCCTTGCAGACGATAGTGCGTTTGTAGACGGAAGACGGCTTTATGCAGGGCTCGTAAGCGATCTTGACGCATTGAGGCATCCCATTTACTCTACTGTTATTCATATCGGCACGATACGCGTCGAACAAGGTAACAACAATAACAACCAAGGCAACAATCAGGGCGGCACGAATCAGGGCGGCAACAATCAACCCGAAAACAACCAGCCCGACAATCAACCTGACGACACCAACAACGACACCAACCAAGCCTCTGGCGACGGAAGAGGCAGCTGGGGCGGCGGAGGCACTGCCACCGCAAGACCACCGGCTCAGCCGTCGGCTCTGCCACGCGACCAAGCAGCGCCTCCAAGTGAGCCTGCTGCACCGACAGCTCCACCTGAACTACTGCAACCAGTAGCCGACGACTTCCCGTTCACTGACGTATCAACTTCAGCTTGGTATTATGAGGCAGTTCGCTCATCATGGGAAAACGCGCTGTTTAGCGGCACTGCCTACAATCAGTTCAGCCCTCAGCTTCCAATGACGCGCGCGATGTTTGCGCAAGTTTTCGCTAATCTTGCAGATACAAATTTGGCAACTCGTGCAAATAGCGAGCCTAGCTTCGGAGATATAACCCAAGGTGCGTGGTACTTTGCAGCTATTGAATGGGCGACGGAACTTGGCGTCGTAGTCGGAATGGGCGGAGAGCTTTTCGCGCCACACGATAACGTAACTCGCGAGCAAATGGCAGCAATGCTATATCGCTACACAGAAATCATGCAAATTGAGCTTTCGCAAGGCGATGCCGCTCAGTTTGCAGACCAGCAACTAATATCGTATTGGGCAGTGGATTCGGTTATGGCGATTCAAGGCGCAGGCTTGATAACTGGCCGTCCAGATGGCAGTTTCGACCCACAAACAATCGCAACAAGGGCAGAAGTTGCGACGATTCTCGCAAGGCTTTTAGCAATACTATAATCAACTATACAAAAGTCCCCGAAAGGATGAGTTTATCAGACTTTCGGGGGTTTTTGTTTGGATTGGATGTGTATAATATAAATATTTCCTAATACGACACTTCCGGCGACCACCATCCAAAAAAACCATCCCCCACCCCATTGCATTTTCAACTCCATCCAGCTATAATATAATTAGCGAAGCTCGCTTAGACGAGCTTTAAAATACATAAGGAGATGACAAAAATGATAGCGATTAAAGGCGGCAAAGTAGTAACTATTACAAATGGCGTTATTGAAAACGGCGTAGTTTTGATTGACGGAACCAAAATCAAGGCCGTAGGCGCGGATGTAGAAATTCCGGCAGGCGCGCAAGTGATTGATGCGACGGGCAAATGGGTAACTCCTGGCTTTATCGAGGCTCATAGCCATATTTGTACTTTTAATGAACCAACAGCGACGCAATCGCCGGGCTCAAACGACGGTAACGAAGTATCCGGTCCTGTGACTGCACATATCAGAGCAATGGATGCGATTAATCCGTTCGACATGGGTATTGAACATGCGCGAAGAGGCGGTTTTTCAAGCGCTTACACGCTTCCAGGTTCAGCGAATGTAATCGGCGGTCAAGGTATCATGCTTAAATTGAAAGAAGCTTCAACTGTATTTGACTTGATAATCCCCGGTACTGAGCATATGAAAATGGCTTATGGCGAGAACCCGAAAAGGGTTTACGGCTCTGAGAGAAAGCTGCCTGTAACACGCATGGGTCTTGCATCTGTTATGAGAGAAGCGCTCTTTAACGCAAAAGCTTATGCTGATCAAAAAGACCTAGCGAACGGCGATCCTGCGAAGATGCCTAAGCCTGACTTTAAGCTTGAAGCTCTTGAGCCGGTAATTCGCAGACAAATGAAATGCCGAATCCATGCTCATAGAGCGGACGATATCGTGAGCGCGGTTAGAATAGCGCAAGAGTTTAATCTCAAGTTCGCGATTGAGCACGCGACTGAAAGTTATAAAATACTTGACTTCCTAAAAGAGAACAATGTTGAGTGTATCATCGGGCCTTTGACAATGGGTTATGTTAAAATGGAAATTTGGGGACGCAAGCTTGAGACACCGGGCGATTTAGAGCGCGCAGGTATCACTTTCTGCCTCTCTGAGGACGCGGCTTCAGCTACTAAGTATCTTCCGACCCATATCGGCTATTGCATCGCACGCGGTCTTTCTTTGGAAGAAGCATTCAGGTCTATCACAATCACTCCCGCAAAGATTCTTGAGCTTGACCACAGAATCGGCTCGTTAGAAGCAGGCAAAGACGCGGACATCGCTATTTGGAACGGCAATCCGTTCTGTAACATGACGCTTTGCGAAAATACTATTATCGACGGCGAAGTTTATGACAACTCGGGTGAGGAGCCGGTTTACTTCGGCAGAGATGTTCAGGTTTAAGAAATGTTTTGGGGCTGTCTTGTTTAGCAAGGCAGCCTTTTTAAATGGAGGTGTGATATGGATGGAATTATAGTAGCGGATGAAAATACTCTCAAGGTATGGACCGAGCTTGCTCTATTGCTTTTTCCGGATAGCTCTTTTGATGATGAGTATAGTTTTCACCAAAACGTGCTAAAATCAGAAAAAGAAGTGGGATTTTTGTATAAGAAAGACGGGAAATATGTAGGGTTCATGAATCTATCCGTCCGCCATGATTATGTAAATGGTACGGATTCATCTCCTGTTGTTTTTGTTGAAGCGATTTATATTTTGCCGGAGTATCGGCAGCTCGGCATCGGTAAAGAGTTCATTGACTACGCAAGCGATTACGCTAAACAAAAAGGAATCGCTCAACTTGCTTCGGACTGCTTGATTGATAATAGCTTGAGCGAGGAGTTTCACAAAGGCTGCGGCTTTGTGGAGAAGGAGCGAGTTATTTGTTTTGTTAAGGATTTGGGATAGCGAGATATGGTCATATATAGTCGTTTAACTTGAAAAAGCACACAAGAAAGCGCAGGTAATTTTTTGTCAGATTAGGAGAGCCTTTGCCGCAGTACCCACAGTGGTACAGTGACCGAGAGAAATCGGCGGCACGCTTAGCATTTGTACGCTCTTTTACAAATGCTGTGCCGTTTTCGCCGTGTTTTTCGGCGAAAATTGTGAGAGTGGCGAAGGCTCGACAACATATGGCGGAAAATTAACAAGTTTTATGTGGGGGTTTTCAAGTTTAGCGACTATAAATACAAAAGCAGCGACGTACTTTAGAGATACGTCGCTGCTTTTGCATTAAAGGTCTTTAGCCGTTAAACGGCGTTTCAATCGTATTCATGTACAGTGACAAAACATCACCATTTTCTGCGTCAATTACAAAGTGGAAAAGCTCATCTCCGGGCGAATGTGTGGTTCTATCTTCACAGAAGATGTTTCCAATCCAAGCATTGTCTTGCATTCTTCGTACAAAGAACATATTGCCGTCCAGCCCGCCAACACAAACGCCGAATAGTTGATATATCGCATCTGCCGCAAGCCCTGCTGCGACTTCAAAGCTTAGATAGTTATCCGCCAAAGCCGGATAAGCCTCACTAAAGTACGGATGCACCAGTTCAACGCTTGCATTTTGGCGTTCAAGCTCGATAGTATAGACCTCCGCGAACCTCGGTTCTATCACATACCCAACGTCTGCTTCCAGCGCAGGATGCTCTCGTTCCTCAAGTCGCCCCTGCGCCGGAACAATCGTTGGCACGCCCACAACTTGCATAGCATCCATACCCGCAAAATACGCGTAAGGATCTACTGCAACGCCGCCAAAACGCACTTCAAAATGCAAGTGATTCCCTGTCGAGCGTCCTGTTGAGCCAACAAAAGCGATAGTCTCACCTTGGTTTACAAACTGACCTTCATTCACGCTAATACGAGAAGCGTGGGCGTACAAGGTTTTATATCCATTGCCGTGGTCAATAAGTACGGAGTAACCATTGCCATCTTGCCAGCCTGCGAAAGTTACATAACCATCCATAGCCGCTAAAATAGGTGTGCCAAACGGCGCCGGTATATCTATTCCTGAATGGAACTCTTCTCTACCGGTTACAGGGTCACGCATTGACCCAAACGGAGTAGTCACGCGCGCATGTTCCGCAAGAGGCCACTGGAATTGCGTTTGAACTATTTCGTTTTCTTGCAAATCTTCTTGCGCTACGGCGTGAAAACTAGGTGCATCATTTTGTACGGGAGTTTCATAGACATCACTAAACCCCACTGCCTCAACAAATGTAGGAACGTTCGGCATTGCCGAATCTATCATGCCCGATACAACAAATCCTCCGCCAACAACCAACACTCCCGCAGCTAAAGCTAGAGCTACAACAGATTTTTTCATCTTTTTCGTATTCATCATATTTATCAATCTCCTTTTAAACTTTTTCTTGGAATTGCACAAATTTGTAGCAAAGGCAACATTGCCGACTAAGCCTATTTGCGCCGTGCTATGTCTTAAAACTTGTAAAATGGTCTCGCCATAAAACTTCCTGCTACCGGCGTCCATTTCTTCCACCACTTTTTCATCGCAGGACAGCTCACACATTGTATCTAGCTGATTATTTAGCATATACGCCGCAGGATTGAACCAATGCACGGCGTTCACAATCAGCATCAGCATTTTTATCAGCAAATCCTTGCGCCTAAAGTGCACCATTTCATGAGCCAAAATCATCTCCAGCTCCTCATCGGAAAAATACATATCCGGCAGAACGATAACCGGCCTCAAAAGCCCCATCAGCATAGGCGTATGAGCCGCGATACTTATAACTATTGGAATCTCGCTATCGATATCTACACTTCTCGCGCTTTGCATAATCAAACGGCGATATTGCAAATACTCTTTTGTGCTGATAGCGATAAAACCAACCGCGCCCAAAGCCCAAAGCGAGAGTATAAACGGCGTAACCGCTTCAAGATGAGGCAAAAGTATGCTCGTAATTGATAGAGAAGCCACGTACCCCTCCCCCACTTCAGCTCCGATAATCGGCGCGTTAAGCAAACCATTAGCTTCGGGGAGCATAAAGAGTTCGCGAGTAAAATTCGGCGGCATTTCATAATAGATAGCTATCGGCATTGCCAAATGGCCAAACCGCTCAGCTTGCGGCAACAAATCCGCCAACAGGGCCGCGACCTGCGTGCCGCCAAGCAAGAAAAACAGCGGCACAAGCAAGCAGTAATAATGCCACGCCTTTGAAAACACTCTTGTTGTAATCGGGCGAAGTGCAAGTAGTGCAAAAAATACTATGCTGCCAACCATCGTGCTTGTGATTAAGCCAAAAATTATGTTCATCTCGCATCACCATCCCTGCTGATACTTTGCTCAAACCACTCCTGTAGTTCTTTTACATCCGCCTCGCTCATACCGCCATCATCAGCAAGGGCTGCCATAAAGCTTTTAACACTGCCGCCGTAAAGCGACGATATAATATTGCGCCCTTCCTGCTTTTGATAGTCCTCAAGCGAAGCGACGATAATATAATGATTCGCCTTGCCTTTCATCTCTTTGCGAATGAAGCCCTTTGATATTATTCTGTCCAACATCGTTGAAATAGTTGAGTTTTTCCACCCCTTGCTATCCTCAAAAATGTCGAGTAACTGCGCAACCGTTACGGGAGCAGCTAATTCCCATATCGTTTGCATAAGCTCCATTTCCACATCCGAAAGCCTGCCTAATTTATTCATGCGCGCACCTCTTGATTAATTGATTGTTTTACTCCGACAAGTCGTAGATACAAATTGATTGTACGACAACCCGTAGGAGATGTCAATAGTCCGTAACAAAATTAACAAGTTCATAATAACAATGGAGCTTTTACACAAAATCCCTCGTCGCAAAAGCAAATTGATTTTTTGCGTGAATGGTGGTATAATCAGCATGATGAAAAGGGGGCAGATTATGAACAGCATGGAAAAAAAGAACTTATTAGGCTCAAAATATGTGCAGTTTTTTATAGTAGCGGCTGTTTTTGCAGGGTTTATGTTTTTCGGCACGCCGGGCGGCAGCTCTAATGTGTGGGGCTATGAGTTTAGAGGCCATAATGATTTAGCAGTTGTTCATGGGAGCATAGTTGTTGAGGGAAGCAATTTTGAAAGGTTTTTTGGCGGCGTTTTGAGTTTTAATGAGGCGATTTCTGAAGCGACCCATATGGAGTATAGCTTTTTCTTTTATGATGATGGAGTTCGCATTGGCGTTTTCTCGACAAGCTTCCCACTCGAGCCTGATGAAGAGTATCATTTCTTTATGCTAAGCAGTTCGAGTTCTTCGATTACGGGTGGACGTCTAATTTCTCGTTTAAATGATATGGCTGATTCATTGCATTTTGAGATGACTATAACTTTTGCGAATGGCGCAGTTTTGGATTCGGCTTTTGCAATGGAAGCAATAGATGCTTTTGGATTTTAATGTAAGCAGAAAGGAATAAATTATGGAACTTGTACTGCGCAAAAATGGCGCGAAAGATACGATAATAGAGGCGGTATGCAGCCAGATAGGTAATGGCAACTTCGGGCTTATCGCAGGTCCATGCACGGTGGAAAGCGAGGAGCAAATCAACGAAATAGCGCGCGCAGTGAAAACATCAGGCGCTAATTTTCTTCGCGGCGGCGCGTTTAAAGCGCGCACATCTCCTTACGACTTTCAAGGGCTTGGCGAAGAAGGGCTCAGGCTCTTATTAGAAGCGAAAAAACTAACTGGCTTGCCTATTATCAGCGAGGTTACTGACATACAAAGCCTGCCGCTGTTTGAAGATATCGACATAATTCAAATAGGTGCCAGAAACTCGCAAAACTATGAACTCCTGCGCGAAGTTGGGCAGCTAAACAAGCCGATACTACTTAAACGTGGGCTTGCAGGAACCATAAAAGAGCTACTTTTGAGCGCGGAATACATTATGGCAAGTGGCAATGAAAATGTGATACTTTGCGAGCGCGGAATACGGACTTATGAGAACTCGTACACTCGCAGCACGCTTGATGTTTCGGCTGTTCCTGTGCTAAAGCGGCTCACTCATCTGCCGGTTATAGTTGACCCAAGCCATGCAGCAGGCCGCGCAGACATTGTGCCTGACATGGCTTTGGCAGCAGTCGCGGCAGGGGCTGATGGTATTATGGTTGAAGTGCATAATGACCCGGCCAATGCTTTGTGTGATGGTCAGCAATCGCTTGATTTGGCTCAGTTTGAGGCGTTGGCGAGTAAGATTTTTAGGGTGATAGAAGCTATTGACAGAAAATAGTGCGTTTTATCCATAAACCACACAACCTTCGTAGGGACGGAACTGCGTTCGTCCGCACGAGTGTCTTTGGAAGTCAAATCTATGTTTACCCGAGCGACATTACATGCAAAGCCCAACAAAAACAAAAACCACGATGGAGAAAATCACATGAAAATAATGCTACGAATGATAATCATAGTAATATCAATAACCACACTAACAACCACCCCACTAGCCGCACAAGCAACCGAAACATACACCACCCATGAAAGCACTCGCCCCGCCGGACGCAGGCGAAATCTGCCACCTGAACCACCTCTATCCAGAGTAGACCCAACAAGGCCAATGATTGCCTTAACATTCGACGATGGACCGGGGAGGTACACTACGCGAGTTTTGGACGTTTTTGAAGCGCACGATTCAAGGGCTACATTTTTCGTAATGGGCGATAGCATAACCTATTTCTACGAGACAATCGAGCGAATGCATGAAAATGGCTTTGAAGTTGCAGGTCATTCATGGAATCATCCTGAGCTGACCCGATTGACTAACGATGAGATAAAATACCATATTATCGGACCTCACGATAGGATTGAAAGCGTTATAGGGCCAACACCTCGAATCTTTAGAGCTCCTTTTGGAGCCACTAATGACAGGGTGCTGCGGATTGCACGTGAAGCCGGGTTCGCGCTTATTGGATGGTCCGTTGACCCAAGGGATTGGGAATTAAGAGACGCGCAAGAAGTAACGCGCAATGTTTTGCAAGACTCACGAGATGGCAGCATTGTCGTGCTGCACGATATACATAAAACAACGGCGCAAGCAATGGAGCGCGTAGTGCCAAAATTAGTTGAGCAAGGCTATCAGCTGGTAACGGTGAGTGAACTGTTCTATTACAGAGGCATTCCCCTCAATCCGGGTCAAATACACCGCAGCGCACCGCCGCGGAGTTGAAACATTGGAGGCTTCCATGACAAAAATCAATGTTAGACTAGGCCAAAGCTACGATATAATTATAGCCCCAAAAGCCATCACGCTGCTGGGCGAACAAACACGCCTACTTCTGCCGGAGGCGGCCACAATAGCCATCATCACAGACAGCAATGTAGGCGAGCTTTATTTGAGCGCGGTTGAACTGTCGCTATCCGCGGTCGGATTTAAGTGTGTGTCGTATTGCATAACGCCCGGCGAAGCCTCAAAAAGCGCGTCGATATACATTGATGTGCTTAATTGGCTCGCCGCTTCAGGGCTGACCAGAACCGATGCAGTGCTCGCTTTAGGCGGCGGCGTGGTTGGCGACTTAGCAGGGTTTGCAGCAGCTACTTATCAGCGCGGCGTGCCTTTCATTCAAGTTCCGACATCGCTTTTGGCAATGGTCGACTCGTCCGTTGGCGGCAAGGTCGCCATTGACCTTGATGCAGGCAAAAATCTGGCAGGCGCGTTTCACCAGCCCACTTTAGTGGTTTGTGACACGGATACGCTGAACACTTTGCCACAGCGATTTTATAACGACGGCATGGCGGAAGTTATTAAATATGGGATGTTGGGCAATGCGGATTTTTTGAACCAAATTGTGCAATTGCACGAGGATAAGGATTATGAAACGCTCATTTCCACATGTATCAAAATGAAACGCGATATCGTACAAAATGATGAGTTTGACCGAGGCGAGCGCAGGCTGCTCAATTTCGGGCATACAATTGGTCATGCGATTGAGAAGTTGAGTAATTATGATATCTCACATGGCTCGGCTGTGGCTATTGGTATGATTATGATGAGCCGCGCGGCGATTAGGCAAGGGCTTTGCCCGCCTGAATGTCTTGATGTGCTTTTGGACTTACTTTCGTATTTTGGACTACCAACAAGAGCGGATTATAGCGCGGAAGCGATTTATGAAGCAGCACTTGGCGATAAAAAGCGCGGTGGCGAGTTTATCACGATAATCGTACCGACAAGCTTGGGTAAGTGCGAGCTTAGGAAGATTTCGGTTGGAGAGTTAAGGGACTGGGTAGAAATGGGGTTTGAGTAAAGTGGATTATGTGCGACTGAAGGGCTTACTAAGCAGCGCGGATTCGGGCGAACGCCATTCGCCCACACCAAATACAAACAAAGTAAACATCAATATTTCTGCTATTCCATCAAAATCCCATCTACATCGCTTGCTTATTTGCGCGGCGCTCTCGGATAAGCCAACCTTTATTAAATGCGCCCACAAAGCACATGAAGGTGCGGACATAAAAACGACGATTAATTGCCTCCTAGCCTTGGGTGCGCAGATTGAGCGAGCAAATGGCGGATACAAAATCGCTCCCATTGACAGAGCAAATTTACCCGACAAAAGCATCCTGCCATGCGCGGAAAGCGGCTCTACACTTAGGTTTATGTTGCCAATTGTATGCGCACTCGGCATTTCTTGTGAGCTTCAAATGAGCGGACGACTACCCGAGCGGCCGATGAAACATTTGGAAGATGAGCTTATCCGCGGCGGGATTCACTTATGGCGACCTCAAGCTAATGTCCTTTGTTGCGAGGGCAAATTAGGCACCGGCGAGTTCCATTTACCGGGAAATATTTCCTCACAATATATAAGTGGCATGCTGATGGCTTTGCCTTTGCTTGATGAGCGCAACTCTTTACACGTAAGCGAGCCGATTGAGTCGGAAGGTTATATCGACATGACGCTGGAGGTGCTTCGGGCCTTTGGCGAGGTACCGCAAAAGAGCCGCACGCTTTATGAAACCGGCGACGCAAGAGGCTTTAGGAGCCCCGAAATAATAACTGCTGAGGGCGATTGGTCAAACGCAGCATTTTGGCTTGCGGCGGGGGCTTTGTCGAATGGAAATGTGAGGTTAAGTGGTCTAAACCTTGAAAGCACGCAAGGCGACAAGGCAATTTGCGATATCTTGGCGCAAATGGGCGCGATTATAAGTTGGGATGATGACTTTGTTTGCGTTTCGCATGGGCAGCTGCGTGGCATCGAGATTGACGCGTCAAACATCCCCGATTTAGTTCCGATTCTTGCGCTCGTAGCGTCAGTTAGCGTGGGTGAAACCTTGATTTACAACGCTTCAAGGTTAAGACTGAAAGAATCCGACCGACTTGTTTCGACATGCTCAGTTTTAAACACATTAGGTGCAAAAATAACAGAAGAAGCGGACGGACTGCGGATAGAAGGCGTGCCACATCTAACAGGCGGCGTGGTGGATTCACATAGCGACCATAGAATTGCTATGATGGCGGGGATTGCGTCGCTGGTTTCTATGGGCGATATAACAGTGAACGGTTCGGGGGCTGTTGATAAGTCGTATCCGGGGTTTTGGGAGGAAGAGCTTCTCACGAGAACGCGAGAGGTATAGAGATTAGTATAAAGGAGACGCAATGGCGAAACCGCAAGGAAAATTAATACAATTAGATAGAGGCAAAATGCACATCAGGCAAATGGGTGCCGGAGAAAAAACAATTGTTATACTGCCGGGTTTAGGTTGTCCGCTCCCTACTATAGAATTTGCTCCACTTATGAGAAAACTATCGGAAAAACATACTGTATGCATTATCGAATTTTTTGGCTATGGCTTTAGTGATAGCACTGATACACCACGCACGAACGAAAACTATGTGGAGGAAATACGGGAAACTTTGAAGATAGCTGGATTAAAACCACCCTATGTGCTTATGCCATATTCTGCTTCGGGTATTTACTCCGAGTATTATGCCGCAAATTACCCAAGTGAAATTGCAGCGTTGATTTTGCTTGATAGTACACCAACGGTTGAAGCATTTGCCAAACTTAGGCTCTATGCTGATGAAGAAATAGAAGAATTGAGTGCCGCCTATAAACAAGCCTTAACCGAACATCAAGAAGAAGTGTCAATCGACGAAGAAGCTATAAATGAAATCTATGCCGAGTTTTTGACGCA
>Ga0123355_10006915_pt1 | contig 16892 bp, 9 predicted proteins | sample TergutEmb28metaG_3_FD_89872 | JGI IMG/M metagenome (GOLD analysis project Ga0123355, IMG submission 89872) | Embiratermes neotenicus P1 segment gut microbial communities from Petit-Saut dam, French Guiana - Emb289 P1 | ecosystem: Host-associated > Arthropoda: Insects > Digestive system > Gut ...
AAATTTTATCTTATTAGAAGAGAGGGGGAAGACTATATTGTGGGGACTCGGTTGAAACCGTTGCTTTTGGGGGGGGGTTTTCCTGCACGTGCTGGCCATAAAACCGAGTTTTATTCGTTACGCTGGGGTCTACAGTTAAAAGGCTGAAAAAGCGGGGGGTCGCAAGTCGTGTCAAATGTCTGTAGGGGAGAGGGGGGGGGGACTGTATGTAAAAACAAGCGAACCAGAGACGAGTAATGTGAAATATTGCCCAATCTACATTTCTGTATTATACCAGATTGAAGACAAATATTAATTTTTTGGCATTTCAGTAATCGCCACTTCTTTACGTAAACATGCGTTTTTGTAGATGTTTTACCGGAATTTACTGTTGCTCATTCTGCACAGTTTAAGTGGTGTACGGTTTGCTGTGTGTACTGGGAGGGAGAGGTGACGTTGGTGGCAGCAGATCTGCTGTGCCCGTGGCACGGAGCCAGAACTGGGCTGGCACCGTCCGCCAGGCATTGGACCAGCCAGCACCAGATTCCCCTCCGTCACGTAGCTGAAGTCTTTACTGTGATTACGCCGTAACACTGACCGCGAAGGGGAGAAATGTTACTTTCTGTTTCCTGTATCATACTGCGAACTTAACAGATAGTAGACTCGAAGTAATCTTGCTAGTATGTACGATACATTTAGGAGCTTGAACTTCATCCAGTGGCATGGAAAATTTCGCTCTGCCTCACAGAAAACTGTCACCAGTTAGAGAGAGTAACTGGCTGATGGCGATGAGGGATATAACGAATATGTATTTTGATAATTACACCAAACATTTAATCGTAATCCATAAGTAAAATTCATAGATTTTAATGCTAGAGGAGTTTGATATTTTAATCAGTATGTATAAGGTATCAAAGCGTTCTGTGAATAATGGGAGAGGGCTTGCATTATTTTCGAAATCATTTTATCAGTCATCTTCGTTACTGTATTGCAGTTACTATATTTATTGGCGATATTATTAAAAGTTTGTTGTGTTTGACGACAATACGCATACCAGTACACGTATGTCACGGTACAACGGGATGGATCCGGTTAAAATCGTTACTGTAAGAGTAAACGTAATTTTTTAATTAGAGTGTTATTCTCTTTTTAAGTTTTGGCTCCTGTTCTTATTGATTTTGACAAGGAAGACGACCTTAAGGGATTCGAAAACGGGTACTTGGTTTTTGTGGTTTGTTTAACGACGTCATTAGACAGACTGTATAGCTTCGAGTAATGGGATAATTAGTGAATAATTGACTGAAAATTATGTGGAAACGGTTGTATCGTAATTTAAATAGACCTGCTACCCCGTCTTTTGTGTGGAAGGTACTTGGGTCGAACCCCAGGGCATCCGATCTCCGGGTCCAAATTTAAATACGAGATAGGCCAAACACAGAGGGTGCTTGCTGTCAACTTGATCGCGACGTTCGGTTTGTGACGGGGATGCTAGCGGATACATTGTCGTGACAGCGTTCGGCAGTAAAGAATTGATCATTAAATTAACGCAGTAGTTAGACATTGGTAATCAGTGGCTGGCTACGCACCAAGTAACTGCGTGCACTAATTAGAAAACAGTAAAACAGATCATTAAACGCACTTCATATTATGTGTCAGCTCCTACATGTTTCGGCACCAAGGTGCCGTCTTCAGGGCGTCTATTAAAAACGCGTATTTTAGGTGCCGGTCAACCTCAGTCATAACAGTTGAAAGTCTTAAAATATGGAATGCAAAAATATGCATGGTAGAAGAACATAAAATTTTAATTGTTCTTTATTAAAACAGCTGGTAGCTATTTTCTTCCACTGTACCTTGAAAGTTCACGTGCAGTTATGCATGAAATTGTGACGTGGCCTGGTAGCTAAACCGTGTAATTTGTTGATTTGTGTAATCATGCCTGTTTGTAATTTTGTGCATAATCGGGTGAAAACCGGTAGCTTAGATAAGGCCCTCGCACAAACCGCGGCGCGGGGGCCCCGCGGCCCCCCCCCCCGCCCCCCCCACCATCAAACCGTGCAATATACTGAGTTTGTTGTAAGGTTACATACAATAATGACACCAACAACTGCACACATATGTACTAAAATTAGTTTATACATGCAATAGACTCATACATGTTTTGGCTATGTGGCCGTCTTCATGGTTGTAAAATTCGAAGATCGGGTCCGTTAAACCCAACGACAAAAATAAATTAAAAGTTTTGATGTTTTGCTGGCCGTGCATCTCAGTATAATCCTAGTAATTAACCAACTTGATGCACAATCTTGTTTTATAATAAGTTTATTATATGCCTGTACATGTTTCTAGATGTGCTAGAAACATGTAGAGGCATTTAATAAACTTATTATAAAACAAGATTTTGTACATCAAGTTGGTTAATTACTAGGATTAAAAACTAAAAGTTTACAAAAATGTAAAATATGTCAGAACCAATGCAAAGGTGTAATTACAATCGTTTGAGGCAATGGTTTAAATAATGCTTAAATGTGTGAGAGTCTTGATGTTATTTGGATGGTGTACGTAGACGATTCAGTTAGCATTTCACCACCCGAGAGACGTTACTGTGTTGTGGAGTGTACGGTCAACCGCACTGTACTGTTGCGGGTTCTTTCGGTCTGGATTCCGTGTTTCTGACAGAAGGCAGCATTCTGGATCCATGTTACGTTATCTCGGAGTAAAAAGGGGTAAATTTGATCTTAGAACAGGCCACGAAAACCCGCAGGAGGAGTAGAGGTATAGCTCTATTCTTTTTTTAATCTCGGCGCTTGATGGGGATGGGTGGTCAACGCTAGGCCTCGGCCGCTTTACCCTCGGGAGACACCCGGTACCCATAGTGTAGTAGGCTGGGTGGGCGCCAGGGCCGGTCTGGACAGTTGCAGAAAATCACGCCTCCCACCAGAATTCGATCCCCGACCGTCTAGCCCATAGCCAGTCGCTGTACCAACTGAGCTATCCCGGGAGTAACTTCTGTAATAATTATTAGGGTTCTTTGATTATAGAGTCTGGGATCGACTCAGCCTCCAACAGAAATGAGTGCCAGGTGTATCTCCTGGGCGGTGAAGGCGGTCGGTGCATAGGACTGATAGCCGCGCCACCTTCGTGTGTAGAATGTCTACATATTCTGGGAACCTTAACATGCTGAAACCGTATGGACCTGTCCACGCCTCTGTACGGATTGCTTTACGTGTACCTTTGATTTATAGATTTGGGGGCGCCTGGACTGATGGTGTACGCCTCTGGAGAAAACGTGAAGTTCCATATTCCTCTTGAGCGAGAAGAGCAAGGGTAGTGATTGTATTGACAGCTGGGAATTGGAACCCCCTTACATGAAAAATGCTTTCTGCCCTACACTTCCTCATGGATCAGGTGAAAACTGATGCCTGTAATGAACTGAAGACGGATAATTTAATATAATTGATGCTCTGAAGAACGGCACAGGAATAGAATTGATACAAAAAGAGATGGGCTGACGACGCTGAGTAGGCAGATGTTACTGTTTAAAGGTGAACGGGCGCCGTGACTGCATAACACCCTTGTTTTGTTCGTGTTCTTCGTTTTAAAATCAGAGGTTCGAAGTACGCAGTACACGGCCAGACTTGCGGGTTTTGAAATTTGAATTTGCGACGACTTTTTCTGGCGCGCCGGCAACGAAATTTTATGGCAATTTCGCCAGTTAGTGTCGTGTTCAGTTTGTGCGTGTGTCTTTTATCGTAAGCTGCCCTGGAAACGCTAAACGGATTTTCGTGTGATGTGGTAGTGGGTACTGTCGCTAAAATATGTCCGACGTATTCCGATTTTAGTTAAAATGTATCATTAATGAAGGTCCCTTTGAAGAGGTCTTCATGAATTTCTGCACTCATCTCTGGAGTGTGACTCGTTAATCATTTAAAGTTTATTTTAGACACCCCATTTTGACACTTACAAAGAAGGTAATATATAAACTGCCAGTCACAACACATTTATGGATTTTTTTTTCCAATTCCGAACATACAACATGTTTCGGCCCCAAAGGACCATCGTCATCAATCCTCTAAAAATACTTGGAGAAAATTAATGTGAAGATCGTATTAAGAACAACATCTTATTCGTTTACAAATCGTAAAATTCCCGTTGCAATTTCTTCAAAACGTCTGGAGCTCACGTTAAAAGTGTATAGTCTGTTTTATTATAATTACAAATTTAAAACTGTAGTCTTGCAAGCCATCGGTTGTTTATTTGTATTTTTCTTGGTGATGTTGGGTGTTGTTATGGGGGGTTCTTAGACGCATTACGACGTTCTCTGGTTTCTGGTACACTGTGAATTTTTTTACCAATTTCTGAATAATTGGGGAGGGCCGGGTAGCTCAGTCGGTATAGCGACTGACTACGGGCTGGACGGTCCGGGATCGAATCCCGGGGGGACGAGATTTCCACCCGTCCAGACCGGCCCTGGGGCCAACCCAACCTCCTGTACAATGGGTACCGGGTCTTTCCCGGGGGTAGAGGCGGTCGGGGCGTGGGGCTGAACCCTCCACCCCTATCTAGTGCCGAAGTCCCAGAAAGAGTAGAGCTATACTTCTACTCACCCTAAGGGCCCTCGTGGCCTATAAAAAGGGTGAAAGCCTACCTGAATAATTGGGCATGTTTCGGAGGATAGTGTGCATAGAAGAAAAGCAGCGTTTGCACCGTACACACGCTCGCGGTTTTGAGTGATGTGACAAACGCGTATTGGTAGTTATGGTAGAGCCTGATGGAAAACGGGGTGTATTAACACGTGCATGTTGTGTTGACCCTGACTGTCACGTGACTGGGTCGTGGCGAGTAGTAATTCATACTAAGCCATTTGAAGAAGTACGAGTCTCTGAAGCAGAGAGGTCAGGCTTTTTGATTTCTGCACGAAACACCCCCCCCCCCCCCTTCCCCGCAAACTACGTCCCAGGGCCGAAATGTCATAGTGCCTAGTTACTTATTATTGTCAATATTCGAAGGGTCCCCAATTCGGCCCTCGATTTTGGCAAGTTGATTAGTTTCTCCAGTTGAATGCCGGTATGTATAATTGGTTAAAACAGGCCACGACTGTCTCCTTGTTCATTCTTCTCATCCGTTTTCATTAGTTTGCGGTATGTCACTGTATCTCGATGTGACGTACTGTAACGTAAGGAATACACAAAGTGACCGATAAAACCCGTTCTCTGATAATAACATGACGGAAACGTCTGGGCCAACGGGTGTTTCCGGAAACATGGTCGAAGAGGATTCACAAGTGATAGAAGTGTGACGGTCAGAACGACCGCGCTGTATCGCTTGTACTCCTTTTTTGCCCCTCTAACAATAGGTCGCTGGTTCGATCCCACGCGGGGCAGGGATGGATGGATGCGTTTTTGGGCATTTTTGTTGTCCTGTGTAGGTACAGATATTGCGACGGACCGGTGCCCCCTCCAAGGAGCGTTACCACATGTCTACAAAACCAGACTGATAAACCCGGAAAACTGGAGGTCTTGCCCTCCGTTGGTCTGTTGCGACTTGGAGCATGCTTGGTAAACATCTTTTTTTTGTTAAGTGCCATAAAAAATGGCGTGAAATTTTTTTTTTTATTTCGGCGCGGTTTTGAATGGGTCATGTTTATTGGACGGACAAATAGAAGGATGGGAGCGCAGTAGGGCGAATCTATTTGTGCCCCTCCCCTTTGGGCATATCCGCTGCCCTGTTTCACACTTCATTGTGTGATTTTTGGCATATCCGCTGCCTTGTTTCACACTTCGTTATGTGATTAGTCTAATATCGGCGACGCATTTGCCCAGTAATTCCTTCATACACTTACCCATTCATAGTCGAGATTTATTCATTATGAGAAGATAGCGATTTTCCCAAAACAATTCGGTTTTCATAATGGCGATGAAGTCTGTTTTCAGTGAGGCTGGAGCTGAATTTCTGAATTTACGTGTTTAGATGAACTAAACGCTTCAGAGGGGTGAACTTCTATAGAGTAGTATTCTCTCGGCTGCGATGTGAAGCCCCATCCGTCCAGATGTGTCGTGTACATGCTGCAAGTTGTTCTGTGACCTGAGTGTACGGCAGCACGTGCTCTGAGCTATCTTTAGCACGCGCCCCCTTCCAGCATCTGTTGCTTGCAGCATCCTGTGTGACGACATGTCCAGCCAGCTCTCACCTGGAAGAGAAGCCGACACGTTGCTGTTACTCTGCGGTCCCAGTAAGCACTGCATTTCGAGGACTAAGCCGATGTCTGTGGGTGAGCTTCCTTCCTCATTCGTATCAGATTTCCCGATAAACCGGACGTTGGAACATCGAATCATCAGCGTCAGAACTAAAGACATGCTTATTCAGATTCACTTCTGGTTAAAGGACATTGCTACTTCCTGAATAGCGATTTGAAACGTACATATAATTTTCTGTTCTGTCTTCTCAGAATGCCTGGATGAAATTCATAGAAATATTGTAAACTACATTAGAACTCCACTTATCCGGATTGAACGGGACGGCGAGCCATCCGGATATGCAGAAAATCTGGATAATTGAATTTTTCTTTGAAAATGGGCTACATTGACAGTACGAAATTCTGCTGTTACTATTTGCAGTATATCTGCATCTAAATATTTCTACCACGCCCGATTTGAAGTTCTAGAAGCCATAACACTGCACTGTACTTGATCCGATAGCCGGTAATTTCAAGGTCAGTTAGTTTTGTAGAATCCTCGACAAATTTACCAAAGGGCCAATCCGATCTGGATGAATGGTGATCCGGATAACCAGCGTCCGGATAAGTGAAGTTCTACTGTAAATAACGCAGTATCATGTCCACCCTGTTCCAAATATGTTGCCCGGCGATCAAAATATTCCGGCTTTTATCCCTCTACATGTCACTGACAGCCAATCAATTCATGCCACCCGAACGGACAGACACCCCGCAACCGTCAAAGTACGCTACGGGCTTGGGGTCGTAATACACCTTTAGTACGCCTAATATACTGTATAACGTAAATGCGTTTTACAGAGTACCAGTAATAAAAGGGCTCGCGCTTGTTCTGGTGCCCTTTTATGGGGGTGGGTGGGAGGTGGGGAGGGGGGTGTTTCGGAAGGATTATGCCACGTATGTTTAGAACAGCTGTTGTGGTTTTTGTGTGCTTTCCTCCCTACAGTTAACACTTTCGTCTTTGCCAGGATCCACCTCAGGGATAGTGTGAACGCACGCCAGTTTACCTCTAACTGCGTCTTAGTTGTGGCAGTTCCCACTCGCTGCAGCATAGTTGTGCTAATTTTCCGCTCACTACAGCATAGTTGCCCTAGTTTGCCACTCATTACAGTGTAATTGTGTCATTGCCTCTACTCCTTGCAGCGTACCTGTTTCTTCTTTCCATATCTACAACGTACGTATGCCACGGCCACCACAGCTGATTGATTGGAATGAGTTGTCCAGCTTTCCGCTGTTTACATGTATATCATCGTAATGTTACTTTGCATTACACTTGTATATTTTTCAAAAACTTCTCATCTTTGAGTTATTTCAATTTAGTTCCCCGCCGCACGTGTGCTTGGTTGTCATGTTGGTCTCTGTCAATGTCAGGTGATAGGAGGTTGAAGATACCAAAGCAGGTTGACCCTACGTCAGTCTTCTTAGTTTTATTGTCCGTGCTGTACGTGTTAAGATTCTTGTTCAGAATTTTGCACTAATTAGATTAATGAAGATGTGGCGTCTGCATTTGATTGCTTCAACCCTCCGTTGGCAGCCCCAATCTTTTTGATCCATATGTTTTGTGTTTGGTTGCTAATACTGTGACATTATTATCCTCCATGCGTGTGATATGTTCATTCCGTTCCTCGCGGTTTCATCATTCATTCAATGAGATGTTTATATTATACTTAAAAATTTTAACGGTAAGTTGGGTTCTGATTGCATTGACTTGAATCATTCCGGCCGCACTGTGGCCCTGGGGTCGAATCAACCTATAACAGAAATGGGTACCATCTCCTTGGGTGTAAAGGCGGCCGGTGTGTAGGGTTGACAACCTTGCCACGTTCATGTGCCGATTGCCTATAAGTTCTGGGAGATGCAACCTCCTGTATCCCTTAAGAATCTCTCCAGGCTTATACAGGGACGGGTTTTTTTTTTTAAAAGTTTGGATCTATGTTATTTCTTGTATTATACAGAATCCAGTCACTTTTCTCAAGAGTTTCACGTATGCTGTGTGTAATCACCTCCGATGTTGCTATGTATCTTATACTTTGGTCACGATTTAAAGATTCCTGGCCTCGCATTGACATAGCAGTTCCTGTTCAGGCAGAGAAATGTAGCGCTTTTGTCAGATTTTCATTTCATCTGCCATTGTTGGCGCTTGCAGTGGTCGCAGTACTTGCAGGTATGTCAATAGACGGAAAGAATCGTCGATTTGGGGATTGAGTTTTTCCGGGGTATAACGCTGCGTCATAGAATAATCGAATCCCGCCGTTTCTGGACAACGCAGTTTTATCATCAAGGCCCGATTGGCTTTAAAAGAACGTTGCGTCGGAACGTCGGAATCCGATTACGTGTTGGCGGAGGGTCATATTCCAGAAGAATGGAATTCTCAGCTACCCCACTGCGGAACACTCGAAGACTCGCCATCATCGGATTATTCTACCAGAGACTTTGTTTAACATGTTCAAGATTATGTCGGATAAGAAGAGAGAATAGAGGGACCTTGCTATCCGCATCGCAGATAGTACGGCCGAAAGCAGGCAATGTGGGAATTGGCAATATTGATACACGTACTTGTATGGGGTTCCTTGTAATAGGACAGTAAGCTCCTCACCTCAGGGATACACCATTAGAAGGCCGAACAGGGGCACAGCGAACAGCCTGGGCGAAGACACAATGCGCAATGCTACGCTGGAGGCGACGTACCAACACGAGAGAAAATTCTGATGTCACTTTATGACGTTTCTTCACTCGCCGGACGTCATTTGCTCATATACTTCACTTCCGTGGTTTCGGAAATAAAAATTACGGTATTCGAAAAGTTTTGTGGCAGAGACGAGACAATGTTGCTTTGTCCGTTTTATTGCAAAATGGCTACGAACAGCTTTGACAGGTTAATGTTTTCTGATGAGATCTGAATAAGTGATAATCATGTTATTTCCAGCATCTGGAACTCTCCGACAGCCAGCAGAAGAGGTGGTCTTATTGTCGTGTGTCATGTAGGATCGGTCCGAGTCTTTGTATCTCCTGCTCTTTGCACATTTACTTGGAATAAAACTGGAATTCATAACGAAGTAGTGGCTGCAAAGGTCTGTGCAATGGGACTTGAAGAAAAACTGATATGTAGTAGTCCTGCCGTGTCAGGTAATATGATGGACAGTGCAACGCACCATTGAGCACAGTTGGACAATGCCCCAGCCTTGGCAAACAGAGAAGATAAGCTGATAATAGGTTTCAACGCTGCTAGAGCTTGTGAAAATTTACGAGCATCGGCCTTCTCTGTGCACATTGGTCGAAATTGCTTGCCAAACACGTCACACTGTTGTACACTTAACGCCCCATCACTGTAATGGGACCTAATTTGGGCACGTGTGAAATGTTTGTTGTAAGAAACAACACACGTCCACCGTTCATGCAGTCCAAGGTGCTGGAGTCGCTGCGGCCAGCTTTAACTGAACTTGCGCCGACAGTGACGGTCAGCGGCGGAATGAATAAAGAAACAAGAGGGGCTGGAGGAAGTGGAGTCGAAAAAACTGACTATCGCAGTGGAGCAAGAGGAAGACACTCTGACATCAGCAGTTCTCATGGTCCTCCTGCAGCACAGGAAGTTCCAAGCACCAGCTCTGATTGCCGAGATCTTGCGGGGGAGGCACTGTTTCCTGATTGAAATGGTGAGTTGGAGAAGACATTTTACGTTTGGTTGGTCACCGTAGAATTTAGCATGCATGGGGCCCCATTTTGCGAAGCACTAACACCGTTAGAATAAATACAGCTGTAGCTTCCACTAACACCGGTCTGCAGTTTACAAGAAGTGGTGATGACGATAATAATAATAATGATAAATAATAATTATTATAATTAATATTTTTCCCGTTATTAGACAGTCCTAGAAGGCCTAGGTCTAGCCTCAATAATGAACAATCTAAAGATTGCTCATTTTTGAGGCTTCACGATCACTTCCAGACACACCACACTCGGTAGGACTCCTCTAGACGAGTGATCAGCTTGTCGCAGACACCTCTACCTGACAACTCAACACTCACAAGAGGTAGACATCGAATGTCCCCGGCGGGATTCGAACTCGCAATCCCAGCAAGCGAGCGGCCGCATGCCCACGCCTTAGACCGCGCGGCCACCGGGATCGGCAAAATTAATATTAGACCTGTTTAATATTCGCCTAGATCTATTAGGCATCGGACGTGGCGGTCGAGTGGCCCTTATATAGGCCTTCGTCATTGAGGCTTTTCGGTGTTTTTCTCAGGTCTTTCAGATAAGCGCCGAGTAGTGTCTTAAATAGGCGATGACCATTGCCTTACATGTTTTTTTCCAGTTCATCCTGTCATTCGACGCTGTACAAGCTATTTAGCTACAGAAACGGTATTAAATTTCAAGAGACTCAGGTCCGTAGCAACGTATAAACATACTAAATGTTTGCAGTTTAATAGAGCGCAAATTCAGCCACGAGTGTTGTGGTCTGGAACAGCGGTGGCAAATAACACATACTCGTACAACTTGCGAACAAGTGACTGTCAGTCAGTGCTGTTTCGAGGTGGACAGCACCGATTGCTGATAGTAAGTTACGGTAGTCTGTGTAGGTTTTGTAAGCCCGAACTGACAGAGACCTTGTGTAGTTTGGTTATGTAATTTATGTGTAACAAAGTACATATTATGTATATGTTAACTTGTGTAACATATTGAAAGTCAATATGAATTTAATATGTTCCATATCATTGCATTAAAGGCATATTTACACTTACTGTGTATAGTAAGCCGACAAATGCACGCAGGTAGAATATGTTGTTTTCGTTACAGGGTGTATATAATCCGCATGTACCATACAACATAAACACACCCAGTTTTGTTTTTAACAACAATGTAAATTCTGTATTTAACAGTACATAATCTGACATTTTACAGCAATAGGGAGCGCTTGATTTAAGCACTTTAACTTCAAGTGGTTTTACTTACGCATTTGGGCAGTTTGTTTATATTTTATCAGTACTCTTGTAATAACATCCTGATGATGGTCATATAACGGACGGAAACATGTAGTCGATTAATAATATATGTTAAAGTATTTAATGTTGTACAGTTTCTGTGCAGCTGTATAACATATTTAAAATTTAACACCAGCTTGTTGCACAACGTTTGTAGTTGTTAATGCTCCGAAATGTTTCGGCCTTAACTGCTGGGGCCATCTTCAGAGAGCTCGTAATTTTTTAGCATATGCAGCTTATGTTCCAACTTAAATGGTAGGGATTCTACGTACGATTAAAATTGTTATTGTGAAGACTGCACGTTACAATCAGTGTTGTGGCTAAAATACAGTTAAAATGCAGTGTAAAGTTATTCTGTTCTTGTTTTAAGCTTTCGCCGTGTTCTAAACGTAATTTGTTCCTTTTTGGGTAATTCCCCGGCGTCTGAGTTCTAATTGCCGACGTTTCGGAACTCTATCGGTTCCATCTTCATAGGCATACTTCATTCACCTGCCTATGAAGATGGAACCGATAGTGAGTTCCGAAACGTCGGCAATTAGAATTCAGACGCCGGGGAATTACCCAAAAAGGAACAAATTACGTAAAGTTATTCTAATTTGCCCTTGATGTAATAGTTGCTTCCAAACATTCGCGTTTCGATCTTTCTTCAAATGAAGTAAGTTCTGTAATCGGATATCCGTTGCCTTGTGTTCGCGGTATGAATGAATGCTGTCACGTGACCACAAGACGCTGCGTATTTGATTCCAGAATTTGCTTCGCTTTAAGATGTTTGGACCCAAAGTTACATCAACAGCAATTTAAAATAATTTTAAAGCGTATTTTAACGGCGTTTAACCGTATTTCAGCCACAATACTGATTTTAAGAATTATAACGTATGATATGCATAGTAGTAATTTTAATCGTGTGTAGAATTTCTGCCATATAAGTTGGAACATAAGCTTCACATGCCAAAAAACTCCAGAGCTCTCTGAAGATGGCCTACAGTTCCGGCTAAAACATATCGGAGGATTAATTAGCCATTAAAAGCATTGGTGTTGGTGTTAAATTTCACGTATGTTGAAGAATATTTTACCAGCTTGCATTTGTTGGTTTACTGCTTAAGTGTGAATATAAATATTTACTAGTTGAGGCAACGGTGCGTCATAAAGTACAGAATACAAATTATAAGTGGGGCTGCATCCGCTGTCACCAGGTTTTTTTTTTTTGCAGTGTTAGGCTCTGTACTGTATATAGTGTGGTTTTAAGACGAAATAGTTCGTGAGTGTGTCGCTGACAAAGACTGGAATTTCTGAGTAAATAACAAACCCTTCCATCATCGGCGCAAAGATCCTTTGGCGGCAATAAGCGTAACGATGAGACTCGGAGTTTAAAATATCGTTATGGCCGAGACGAGCTGACTCAAGTCACCAAGGGACTCGGACTCGGACTTGGGCAGTTCGGCTGATTATATGAATATGTCCGTCCGTCATCTGGTTAAGCCACGACTGGTTTGTGTTTGTATTCCTTGTGTTCTTTTACAAAGTAAAGTCATACAGTCCATTACTACGTGGGGTCACTAAACTCCTAATTTGTGCGCGGTGCTACCCACCTAGATTGTCATTTGGGGGACCTGGAAGATTCGGGCATTGTGTGGAATCTTGTTTCATTTAGTAACAATTAGTAAGCATTCATTAGTTTCGCTCGAACTGGAATATGTAACACTGACTGATATTCTGGGCATAGGGATTCATACCATTTGCCCCCTCCCTACCATTAATTGACTGTATCAATTTATATGTTCTCCTATTTTTGGAAATAGTATCGCGGTATTAGCTGTTATGGTCTTGACGTGCCTAGACAACTTTACCAGTTTGGTCTCCTAGAGAAGTAACACTGTGCAAGAAATTTGTTCCTGAATAAAGTATCGTGTGTTTTTATTGTCTTGATTTCTGATGACGTGATGAATGAAAAGCGGTGGAAGTTTTTTTTTAAGGCTACGCGGTGTACTGTCATCGTTGTGATTAATTTTGTACAGTAGACTCGCCTTCTGTATTGGACTGGACATGTTACAACTACACATTTTAACATAATCTTTGAAAGCAGATTTGCGGGTCTGAAGACCATCGTAGATTTCTTGTCATTAGTTTACAATCGTACGTAAATAAGCCATTGATCATTACAGAATGTGATCGCTAGTTCACCGTTTCGTGCTCTGTTCCTTTTGCACGGAATACATATGTCACACGCAATGAACAAACAAGCGGTGTTTGTTGTACGCTTTAAAAGCACTTCTGAATGGAAAGCAGATCTGAAACTGTACACATAAACGGCCATGAATTGGTGCCGAAATGGGGAGAATAAAAAAGTAAAATTGCAGGGAGAATTGGAGTAGAACAGGACGATTATTCGCTTTCTACATTTTTTAATACGAACTGACGAGATTTTCCAATATCCAATGATTTTATTTTGAAGTGAAGTGAAGTGAGTTACGTTCAAGTTCTTGGGGACAGAAGTACCATGCACATTAGGGTGACCTTATACCGAAAGTGCTTGATTGTATGTGACTATTTTATTTGGTGTGTATCTTGTACTGTGGTTGTTTTAACGTGTTTTGTTATGTGTGGGTGTGTGTATGTGTGGGTTTTGTAATGTGTGGGTGTGTGTATGTGTGGGTGTGTGTATGTGTGGGTGCGTGTATGGTTGGTTTTGTAATGTGTGTGTGTGTGTGTGTGTGTGTGTGCGTGTGTGGCTGTTTTAGTAATATGTGTACTTGTATTTCCTGTGTTTTGTATTGTTTTGTTTATGCATATTTATTATTATTTGTTACTAGTGTAAGGACTACTGCCACAGAGTGAAAAATCAATTGCAGTAAATAATAATAATAATAATAATAATAATAATAATAATAACTTTTTAGTTGGGTTTACACGTTTTTGAAGGTACGTGAATTAGATGAGTTCTGATGTGTTTGCGGCAGTGAAAATTTGTATTTTGGTCTTCTGGTTTACGGAAACATGTAGTCTGACAGATGGTTACCATCGTTTTGGAGACGCGTCCAACCTCCGTCTTCAGGATCTGTGTTACAGGTCATCGGTTCTGAGATAAAGGCAAGTCATTAAGTGAACTGCAGTGACGGTGAAGCGCCGTCGAAACCGTAAATCGGAGAGAAAATGTTTCATTATTTCACGCTTTCAACATGAGAACGGAAGTTTCAACATGAGAACGGAAGTTGTTGAATTTATATTTACTGGGTACTCGGAAACTGTGTTAAACAAGAGATGCGTCTTGTAAACTAAGAGTCAGAAGAGTGACAATATATAAACAGTGACAAGTACGCCTACCGTTCTTCGCCCCAGATATGGTTCTCAGTTTCACGTTACTTGGGCTAGTAGCCTACATTCGAGGGAAGGAGTGACATCCAAGTTAAGAAACTAAATTTTACACACGCAGTTAAAGAATATTGGCAATAAAGATTTTCGAATCATTCCCTAAAAGCCTAATGCAGTATTGGTACGTCGCCTGATCAGCTGTCGGTACCGTACGTACTGGCAAGAGTACAGAGTAATTTTCGTAACGCATTTGTGTCCTCTGTATTAAGCGTGAAAGACTGGGTACATGATGGGCGACGCGGAAGTTGGGTTCGAGTGTTGGCAGGAGTAGAGCTATTTCTCTACGGCATTCACACCGGCCTTGTGGCCAATCAGACTTCTTATCAGATGCGTTGCTCTACCGGGGTTCTGTCCCCAGTAGTAAAGCTAGTTCCGAAGTTGAGACTGTGTGGAACTGCACTTGAATTCTCTCATAGTTTCTCATCGCATGCTAAACGCGGACAACTTTACTTTGCAGTGGTTGCCATCCCATGACTAGGAGTGGGTCGAAAATTATAGCTGTATAACAACAAACGAATAGCTTTGTCGGACGGAACATTGATATATCCTCAATGACTGTTAACTTTTTTTATTACTTTTCCCAGCCTCTTACGTTCGCGGTATTAACCTTTTGGCGCCGGAATTTTTTTTTTTTAATTTTAGTACATTCTGTATATAAAATGTGAATAAAACAGGAACCAAATACGTTAGAATTATGAAACAAACTGCATTTTGAAGAGAGAGAGAAAAGAAAAAAAAGAAAAAAGAAAAAACGGAGAGTATATACCATGTTTAAAATATTCAGCACCTGTATTTGTTGAAAAAATATATAAAATGCAACGTTTAGAGGTTAGCGGTGCGGTACGACCACTATAGTGGTCGTTAGGCGTCAAAGGGTTAAACAGCAAACAGTACGGTTACATTCTGTGTCCCTTCTGCGACGGCAGTCTCGTGGACCTTAAGATGGTCGTTTTGTAGTGGTATACCCACATTGCATATGAATCGTTTCCATTGGTCCGGACAGGGTTCTGTTTTCCTTCCATGTTTCGTAGATATTTCCTGAAACTTACCTGTGTTGCCTACCGCATTCGTGCCCTTCTCATTGAGGCCTTGAAGATGGAGGCAGCACGTTTCTTCGAAACGTCAGTATATGCCGAAAACATTACCCAGAAGACTCTAGTCTGACTTCACCCCGCCGTGAAATTTTTAAACTTTGCACGACACCATGTAGACCTGCATTAGACAGTACGCTCTCCACCCATACGTATTTTATGGAAAATGTATCGGGATATCCCATACTTGGCACATGTGGACTAAATGTCGACTTATTTTAGGTATCACTTTGAAGGCTTTATGTTACGTCAAGGGAAACGCATCTTACGAGAAATGAAGTGTTTTATTTTAAAACTCCAGGATGAAAGAAATGTGCTGATGAACTTAATTAAATGAGCATGTAGGGGATTAATATATACATAGTTGCTGGCGTTAAGTGAGAGTTCAGTACATCCAACCGCAGGGAGGTTTCAGAAGGCGTTTCAGAATCTCAGCTGAAGAACGAAAGCAACGAGCACCATAGTCTGATTAGGAATATTTGGGATTTTTAGGTCGGAGGAAGCAGGCAAAAATGTAAAGGCTACAGAATCCAAACGAAATTAAGATAATGTGAACAATGGAATATGTGAAACGAAGAATTTCATGGACAGAGAGCGGGAATGCTTGCAAGCTAAAGTTAATGGGCTTGAAACAGGACGAGAATGCTACAGAGTTGTATAGGAGTCATAAATGACTTTGAGAAGGGTTACCAGCGTAGATGTTGCCTCACTAATGTTGAGAATGTCGATCTGCTTGCTGAGTTCCACAGTGTGTTAAGTAGGTCAGTTACGGAATGTAGCTGCACGGGGTTAATGATTTTAAGCAGACTGAAATACTTGCAGTTGAGCCACTAGTACCCGCACCTAGTGTCTTTGAGTTTGAGATGGCTTTTGAAAAGTCGAAGAGATCTTGGTCAAATTCAACGTAGGTTGAAGAATAAAAGACCAACTTGATATCACTTGCTATTTTATTTCACTTCTTATGTACTCAACATGTTTCGGACATTAATATATCCATCGTCAGGAGCTTGCGACTGTGCTGTTGAATTACCACATCTGTCGTTTTGTTCTCGGTTCGTTGTGTGTTGGAGATTTGGTGCGGCTGGAGTGGTGTCCGTGTTGCAGGCTTGCAGGCTTCAGCCTGCAACACGGACACCACTCAAACCCAGCCGCACCAAATCTTCAACACACAACGAACCGAGAACAAAACGACAGATGTGGTAATTCAACAGCACAGTCGCAAGCTCCTGATGATGGATATATTAA
>Ga0123355_10006916_pt1 | contig 16890 bp, 9 predicted proteins | sample TergutEmb28metaG_3_FD_89872 | JGI IMG/M metagenome (GOLD analysis project Ga0123355, IMG submission 89872) | Embiratermes neotenicus P1 segment gut microbial communities from Petit-Saut dam, French Guiana - Emb289 P1 | ecosystem: Host-associated > Arthropoda: Insects > Digestive system > Gut ...
CCCGGTGCCGCCAATATCTGCAGCAATTCTCTTTGTACCCACAACCCTGCTTACATCATATTTCTTACCGTCCAAAAACAGAAAAAGCGGAGTGACTATCCCCTCTTCACTAAATTCAGCTATTACTTTAATATATTTTTTACCCACATAAATTATTATGTGGGTATTTTTAGTTTTAATAACATTTTTCATGTTTGAGAAGTTGGCACACCACAAAAGGGGCGGCTTAGCTAAAGCCGCCCGAACCGCATTTATGCGGCTTTGTCACTTTAGATAACCAACTGGAAATATTACATTCGTCTCACTAGGGTTGAAATCTGTTAAACCCTTATCTAAATGCTCTATTCCTCTACTTATAGCAAATTGTCCGAAGCGTCCTCTAATACTTTTTATAGCTAAGTCAAGAGCTTCATTCTTTATCACATCTTTCGCATCAATAGGCTTTTCGTCAAGCATATCAAATATGCTTAGTTGCTTATTGGTTACGATATCAAAATTGCTTGTTATATCTGATAGAGTTATACCTAAAGCACGAACTGGCTGTGAAAAATGATAAAAGCTCTCAAATAATTGCATAGCAGTATCAATTATTTCTTGAGACAAATTTGTAGACTTTTTAATTTTTTGCTGTTTGCCCCAGCCTTTGAAGTTTTTATCTCGCACCCAAAGATGCACCACCTGCCCTTTTAGATTTTGTTCTCTTAGCCTTGCTGAAACGCTTTCAGCTAAAACAGTAATAATCATTTTAATATCATCTAATGTTATTAAGTCCCTTGCACAAGTGGTGCTATTGCCTACGGACTTGGTAGCTGATTCCTCTATAAAATCACTTACTGAAGAATTATCTAATCCGTTAGCAAATGTCCAAATCAATTCACCATTTTTGCCCATTAGCTTTTTAAGGAATTCTTTATTAGAGTTTGCAAGCTGCCCTATCGTATAAATTTTATACTCATTCAATTTTGCTTTTGTAGCTCTGCCAACATACAATAAATCCTGCACTGGCAAAGGGAAAATTACTTGCTTATAATTCTCTCTTGAAATAACAGTAGTAGCATCAGATTTTTTTATATCGCTTCCTAATTTTGCAAAAATCTTATTCCACGATACTCCAATACTCGCCGTAATCCCCACCTCGTCTTTTATTTGCTGCCTTATCTCATTTGCAATCCTCTCCCCATCTTTAATATCCAGTCCCCTATTTGAAACATCAAGCCAAGACTCATCAATGCCAAAGCTCTCAACTTTATTTGTATAACCATAATAGATTTGATTTACTATTTTTGAATACCTAATATATTTTTTATGATCTGCCCTAACTATAACCAAGTCAGGGCATTTCTTTTTTGCCTCCCAAATCACATCACCAGTCTTTACATTAAATCTTTTTGCCAGTTCATTCTTCGCCAAAACAATACCGTGCCGCTGTTCTGCGTCCCCGCAAACAGCCACAGGAAACCCTCTCAATTCAGGGTTTTCATGACATTCCACACTAGCATAGAACCCATTCAAATCCGAATGTAAAATTATCCTGTCCATCTTAATTTAATATATCAAATTACTCCTATCTTGTCAAAGGAAAAATAAAAGATATCTTAAAACAAAAAAGCGCAGAACAATCTACGCTTTTAAGGTTTTTAATATTTAGTTGCGAGGTGAATAACTTACTGCGCCTTCAACTCTTGTCGGCGGAATTCTGTTCCCAGCCGGCACATATATTTCATCCAATATTGTTCCGCTAGAATCCAATATGTCAAAAGTCATATCCGTATCTACTGTATCTCCTGGCTTATAATTTGTAGTTGTCATTTATTTTTACCTCCAAAGTGTAGTATGTGTTTTATTATAATATACTATACATTTGGATAAAACAACCGGCTTATTACTATTGTAAGTTAAATGAATATGCCTTCGCTACTTTTTGACTATAGCCAATGTAACAGAACCACATCTTCCCTGTCAAAATACTGTGTAGTATGAGTGATGAGTAACACAAAAAGAACAAGGATAAATTTTCCTCATTCTTTTTGTGTAAATAGTAATTAGCAATAAATTGGATAATACACTTTACATTTTGTAGCTTTAATAAATATCTAAAATGTCATCATCATCAACATCATCGCTTAGAGAAAAAAACGCACGATAATTGCCTATCTCACTTACATGATTATTATCTTTCTCGTGATGAATTAGTAGTGAAACTGTTGCATGGCTATAATCACAGCTAGGCCATTGTGATGACCTTAGCCCTATAGAATGTACGAAAATATTACAATCATCTATTGAAAAATCTTTGAATGTTTTTTTGTAACTCTTGGGAAAATCTTTCCTCCAATTATTAAAAGCACGCCAAAAATATTCTATAGCTTTTTCATGCAAATTATTTTCCGCAACATATGCCTTTAATTGTTCAACCATTTTATCTTTCATATTCAACCATTTTATCTTTCATATTCAACCATTTTATCTTTCATAATAAACTCCTTTTAATGTAATGCTCTAGCAAAAACTTCAAACCAAAAACCACCATTTCCTGTGGAATTACCGTACAATCTCCAATTAGCATAAGACTTATCAAATTGATTATAATTAAATTGATATTTGTATGCGCAGGAGGATTTCTCCGCCTTGAGTTTGCGCAATGCGTAGAAGCTGTGTCATCTCCGTGAATGATAAATTTTTAGTTATTCCGTTTTCAGTTATACTTGTTGGGTTTTCACGAAGATTTTGCGTAACATTCCCATATCCAAATCTAGTTATAAGTTTTCGGCTATCCGGGTCAGTCATATAAATAAGTAATTTCAAGACTTTTTTAAAAGTTGTATATAAAATCTATACAGCAGTCCAAACTGCCCAAAGTCTTTGTCCGTTTTGTGCGGTATGAACATTAGCAGCATTTGCAATTGCGACAGTACCGCCCTCAGAAAGCGCCCAACCGCTAAAAACATATCCAAAACGAACAGGAGCAGAAATAGGATAATTACCTGGATTAGATATACTGGCTGCAGTTCTTAAAAACGACACAACAAAGGTATTGCATACAGACAATACACTGCCCCAAATGATTGGCCGGTTACTTGGGTTAAAACTTGTATTTTGAGTTAAGTTCCAACCTGCAGGTCTAGCAGCTGCCTCAGCATAGATGGTTAAGTTTGAATATCCTTCAGGATCAGCAAAAGCGCTTATTCCTATGGTAGTTATAGTGTTAGGTATTGTAATACTAGTCAAAATAGTCCCCATAAACGCTCCGTCTCCAATAGTATTTACACTAGAAGGTATTTGATAAGGATCCGATTTTGCTTGCGGAAAATGTATTAAAGTAGTATGATTTTTATTAAATAGCACCCCGTTAATTGAGCTAAACACAGTGTTTTGAGAATCTACATTTATTTGTGTCAACCTAGCAGTATCCGAAAACGCCAATGCTCCGATACTGCTGACACTAGCAGGAATATCTATTTTTTCAATATTCACAATGCCCCTAAACGCATTATCTCCAATACTGGCAACCTGACTATCGCTTTCAAACACAATACTATCAAAATCAGTCCACCAAAACGCATTATTACCGATATAGGTCACGCTATTTGGAATAATCAATTCACCTCTAAGATTTTCAGCCATTGCAAACGCCGCAAGATTTATATGGGTTACGCTGTCAGGTATAGTAATACTTGTAAGTCCTGATGCTTGAAAAAATGCTCTTTGTCCTATTGTTGTTACTGTAGAAGGAATATCAAAGTGACCCTGCCTTCCAACCGGATAATCAACTATCCTTGTCATGTCTTTGTTAAATACTATTCCGTCAATTGAAGTAAAATTAGGATTGTCAGGATGAATGTTTATCGCTGTTAGGCTAGTCGTCCCTACAAATGCCAAACCTTCAAAATGTGACAGTGTTTTAGGCAGGGTCGATAGATTAGTTAATGCTCTTGCATTAAAGAACGCCCAATCATCAATCCTTGCCAACTGACTATTTTCAGGGATTATGAAGTCCGTAAGAGTGTCGTTATGACCAAAAGCATCTCTTTCTATCCTAACAACTGCCGCAGGAATAGTTACTCTTGTTAATCCCGCACCTTGAAATGCACCGTTTCTGATATGGTTGATGCTTGCGGGCATATAAATACTTGTCAGCTCTGTGCGTCCCCAAAAAGCATTGCCGCCAATTGCAGTAACAGGTCTGCCTTGATGGGTATCAGGGATAATTATACGAGAGCCTGTTGAAGTGCCGCCTGACACCATAAATGCAGTATTATTATTAATCGCAAAAAAACTTAAACCTTCAGTTGCCGGCTCAATAAATGTATGACTTATTGGGGTCGACCACAATGAGTTTGAAAAATTCACATCATCTCCCACTGCCCTAACTCTTATGTATTGAACACCGCCCACACCGGCAAAACCTCCTGCTATAGAAAATTGAGCGATTGGCGAATTATATTCTGTTCCTGCAATATCAATTATGTATCCTTGTGAATTTGGCACAAGACTCCACCTAAGCATAGCGCCGTCAACTCTTAGATTTAGAGGAGATGGCAGCCTTGGCAATGACGGGTCGGGCTCTGGCTCTGTCGGACCTCCAGGATGCAAAACATAAATCAACACATCCGACCATGGTGAATCTAAGAAATTAATTCCGTCTCCTAAAGCCCTCACTCTTATTTGATAAGATCCCGGTATAACAAGATTAACAAGTGAAAAACTCGTTGCATCCGACGGGACAATGTCCGCCGCGTCTCCGTCAATTTCAATAATATAACCCGTTGCGTTTTCAATAGTACTCCATGTCAATATCGGACCATTTATTTGAATTTGAGGTGTTTCAAGCTCAACAACTTGAGTGCAGGCAGAAAACAATAACACAAACGCTGCAATACAACTCAATGCCATTGTTATCGTTGTTAATTTTATAAATTTTTTCATTTATTTGTCTCCTCAAAAAAATATATTGTTTAGACTTTTAAAAATCTAGACCGCTCTCCAAACAGCAAACAAAACAGCTCCGGCTTCTGCATTTCTTATATCATCAGCTGAAAATATTGCCAAAGTACGATTTGCACCCCATCCAATAAAATGATAGCCCATGCGGTGCGGCGCACCTATACCCCCGAGTGCATTTGAATATAGTATTTCACCCTTAGTTACTGAATCAATATAGTCACCATTATCTGACAATCTAGCATTAAAAACAACAGGGCGCCGACTAGAGTTCCACCTAAGATTCCATCCTCTGGGAATTGCCGATGCATTAGTGTAAATAGCCAATTCCGAATCTCTGCTCACACTAAAAGCATGAGCCCCGACATAGGCTAGTGAACTAGGCAAAAAAATTGAAGTCATATAATTGTTCCCCCTGAAAGCAAAGTTACCTATACTAATAACACTTGCAGGAATAATTACACTCGTTAAACCAGTCATCCCAAAAAACGCATAATTGCCGATTGTTTCAACACCATAATGCAATATCAGCTCTGTCACGCCACTAGTGTTATGAAAGGCATACGCTCCGATGACCCTGACGGATGAAGGAATTTCTATTCTTTCTATGTTTGTGTTGCCGCTAAAAGCATAGCCGCCTATGTATGTTATTGAAGATCCAAAATCCACCTCTTTTAATGCAATATTTCTAAAAAATGCACGATAGCCAATAGATTGTACAGTATTGGGTATATTTAGATTTATTAATGCCTCATTTCGTGAAAATGCATGATCTCCAATACTTATAAGGTAATTACCTAAATCTAATTCTTCTATTCCAGACCTAAAGAAAGCATGATTTCCGATAGTTTCAACCTTCGTATTTGATAAGTCCAGTCTAGTTAACGATACCGTGCCGTTAAAAGCTGATCTTCCAATGTGTCTTAAACTTTCAGGAAGATAAATATCTCTAAGGGCAGCCGCACCGGAGAATGTAAAATCCTCTATCCTTTCTATCTCATCATTTAATTCTATCCTTCTTAAATTTGCAGCCTGATAAAATGCCGAACGATTGATGTGCCTGACATTAGAAAGACCGGTAATAAATGTAAGCGTTGAAGTATCGTCAGCTGCAAATCCTGCTCTTAAAAAGGCATGTTCACCAATACCTACTGTACCTTCCCTAAGCTCAACCTGTATCGGCAAATTGCCGTTAAAACCAACTACCCAATAGCCGTTTGCTTGATTTCCCACATACACAACATTACCCTCTCCGGGACTATTCCACATACCTGTTCCTCTAAAAGCATATCTGCCAATGTTTCGGACACTTTGAGGAATGCCTCTAATCAATCTATCACTTGCATTGGTCAAAAGTACACATCCGCTAAAAGCACTCGTGCCGATTGTTATAAGCCCCTCGCCAAGTGAAAGATTCATTAAATCCCTTTGTCCTGCAAAAGCTGCCGTTCCGATATGCTGCACACCGTTGTCAGGCAATATTACGCTCCATAAACGAGGTCTTTGGGGTAACTCCGGCTGCTGAGGGCGCGGCGGTATATCCGCAAAAAAAGCATGGTCTCCGATATACCTAATTGAATTTGGCAGACTGACAGTCTGCAAATTATAAAAACCTATAAACATGCCGCATCCTGTAGGCAAAGCGCTGCGCCAATCAACGGCAAAAACTCCGTCGGCTATGCCCACTGTATGAGGACGGAATGATTCGGGTGAAATTGACTCAAGAGCCGCTCTGTCAGATCTAGACAAAGAAAAAGCAACCAACCAACGATCCGCATAAACAAAAGTCTCACCTGCCGCTATTGTGTCGTTATATAGCCTTGTTCCGAAAAATGCAACCGCGCCTATGCTTGTAACGCTGTCCGGTATATGAATTTGATACAATCCTCTGGCATCATTAAATGCTCTGCCGGCAATACTTATAAGACCATCAGGCAATATTATATTTGCAAGAGCATGGCAGTGTGCAAATGCAAAAGATTCAATAGAAGTAAGACTGCTATTTTGATTAAATGAAACATTTTCTAATAAAGTATTTCCGGAAAAAGCACCAAATCCGATTGTGGTTAAACCACTTCCGAAAGATACTGATGTCAATGAACTGGTATATCTGCCGTGCTCTACTGCAAATGAAAATTCCCCGATGCTAGTCACGCTGTCCGGAATCACTATCTGTGTCAGAGCAATACAATTCAAAAATGCCTGGTCTTCAATAGTTGTTACATTATTGCCAAAAATCACCTCTGACAATAATCTGCTGTTTGCGAATGTGTTGCGCCTTATTATAGAAACACCATTGGGTATACGAATACTTCTTAGTGATGAATTACTAGAAAAAGCATATGCACCGATATAAACAACAGAATCAGGAATGTGTATATGTGCTAAATTAGTCGCACCTAAAAATGCTTGTTCACCGATAGACCTTATGTTGGCACCAATAGTAACTCCCGTAAGCCTATTGTTACCGCGAAAAGCCCTGGCTCCGATCTCAGTTACCGGTCTGCCTCTATACTCATCAAGAATTGTTATGTCACCTTGAGCATGGCTTGCACTGACTATTCTATATTCAGTATTGTTGTTAAACAACTCAAAAACAACACCCTGATTGTCATATCTTCTAAAGCTAAGCCGACTGGACCAATAGGATTCTCTATGGACTTGTGTATCCATAGGCACAGCCATAACTCTTATGATGTACTCTCCTGCGTCTAGTCTTGCAAGCCGCAATTCCGGTCTTCTTGTAGTAGTTTCTTCTATTTGACCGGTGGCAACATGGTATACCTCTAAAACATAATTACGAGAACCGTCAACCCCATTCCACCTAACAAGATAATCTATATCTATATTTAATCCGGTGGGTGTGTCAAGCCTGTCTCCGCGCTGGCAGGCAGCGATTACTGTCACCGTAAGCGCCACCAAAACAAGCACAAAAAAAACTGCTGATTTTTTTATATGTTTCATATTTTTATCTCCTTTATGAATACAAAAAATCCATATATTATGCTAAATAAAAACAACTGCCCTGCCTAATTTTTCATATATGCCTTTTGTCTTTCAGCCTTTTTTACCATTCGCTGTCTGTATATCTCATGAGGCCACTTAAATTTGAATTTTCTGACGGCAATATCCAGCAAGAATAATACAATTGCCAAAATTATAAACAGTGTCCTTGGGTCAAACTCTCTTTCTAAATGAGTTCTAAACCCTAAAAACACTTGATACGGCTCATCAAATCCACCGGGTCCCTCAATATCCTCAATTAAAAATCCGCCTGCCCTGTTTGCCAAAAGCAACATCCTTGCTCTTATTTCGTCATCTGTTTCTTCCCAAAAGGTATTATATTCTTGTGAAAACGAAAATGTCTTGAATATTTGGAAGCTGGTCAATTGTGTGAAGCCGTCTTCATCATACTTTATCAATAAAATTTTATATACTCCGGGTTGCCTAATGATAAAATGGGTGCGGCTGAAGTCATTTGCAAGCGCCCAAGTCGTAAAATTTAGGTCTCTATCATCACCGACCGTATTCAATGAAAAGCTGGTTCTGTCCGGACAAGACATATTAATAACCTCACCTCTAATCGTTTGCCCCGGCTGCAAAAGCGTCTGTCCGTCTCTGGGGAAGATGCTTATTTGGTTTATATAATTAAACTCCCTGAAATTGACCGTTATTGCACTTGCCCTGATGGTTGAAAGCGGCATTAATCCATTAACAACATTCAAAATAAATTGTTGCCCGTTCTCATCATGTAAAAACTCCTCTGACCAAGAATTTGCCCGTCCGATCAGGTCAACCGAAAAACTGCCTACCATACCTCTGCCCAATCTCCACTGAGCATAAATAGGAATATCATGCTCACCGGACAGTATTAATTCAGCTCCGGGTCTCAGCCTCACCCCATGAAATCCACCAAGCTGCACAGTCATTCTAGGAATCTCTATCTCTACATATGTTCCCGGGTTTTCAACATCAACAACCAACATAGTTTGCCTTTCTATGCCGTCTAATAACGGCGAACCAAAAGCATTGATGTCCGGATAAAAAGGTATATGATTATCTTCATACCATGCAACTCCTAACACATGCTCTCTAATGATTGACGGCAAACCAACGCCCCCGATACCTGCCGGATCATGCATAAAATGAATATGTCCCCTGCCGCCGATTATTACAAAGCGCGTCATCCTTTCACAATTAGTAAGCGGTCTGCCGAGTGCTTCTGCACAAATGTCCTCTAATCTAGAGGTTCTGTTAAAGTCAGTATTGAGTGATAAACCAATCCCGATAAAAGACATCGTAGTTCTGTCTCTTTGATGAAAGTCTCTTAGCATCGGTTCTATTTGAACAGTTTGATTTAAAGGTATTTCTCCGTCAGAAATAACCATTATATGGCGTCTGGTGAACCTGTCATCAACTCTTAACAGCATTCCCGCCTGTCTAAGCGCCTGAGGAAGTACGGTGCCGCCCATCGGAGTAGTAATTTGGTCTATAGCATTATTAATTACATCTTCCCTAGTGACGGGTGTAAGCGGCAAAAGTAATATATGCTCTCCGTCACTATGCCACAATATAATACCAAGAAAATCTCTATAATCAAGTGCATGAAAAGCCGCTCTTGCACCAATTTGCGCATGCTGTATGCGCGTTCTGCCGTCAGCAGTTGTCGCAGACATAGAACCTGAAACATCCACCAAAAGAAACAGTCCTAAGGGAGGCGTAAAATCTATCGCTTCTACCGGCAACATATCCTGAAAATTTGACCCGAACATATCCTGTCTGCGATATGCATCCGAACCTCCTACAGTCAAAAGCCCGCCGCCTAACTCTACATATTGACGCAATAAAAAGTCAAAGCGAAAACCTGCAGGCAAGTCTGGATTAGTGTCTCTGCTCAGATGAGGATTGTTGTGTCCTGTCAAATTAATCTGTGAAATATTAAATAAAATGACTTGGTCAAAAACCACAAGTTCTTCAAGAGTCGTTGGTATTTCATCGCTGGTTATAATGCATAAAACAGTAACATAATACTTTTCATCTTGTATAAGTAATGAAACTATGCCGTCTGATTCTCCTACAAAGCTCTCTAATATTAGAATATTATTAAATTCATCCAAATAAAAATAAGTTATATACCGTTTGTTTTCTGTTCGAGAGAACTCATAAACATCCGTCATCTCAAATATTATTTCATGAAACCCCTGCCGATAAAAACTATGTACAAATTCTATTGTATGCACTCCCGGTCCCGTCTCTACTCTTTTTCGTCCATTGTCCGGACACATCACACCATTGCTATATAGCTCTATATACATAGAATTATTGCCTCTGGTTTGAAATGAAACACTGACAGAAAATTCTTCATCCCTTGATAAATTGCGGTTAGGAAATTCAACCCCTATAAACTGTGCATCGTTACCCCCAAAGCAAGACGGAATGAATGCAACATCCACTCTTATCCCATGGGCAGCAATTATACGGATTACTTCACTGGCATACTCATCAGTTTCCTTTCCGTCAGTAACAAGCACAATTTTGCCGGTTTCATAATTTTCAAACAATCCTCTAGCAAAAGTCAATGCGGCAGCAATATTTGTTGCGCTTGTATCAGGCAACTCTGCCCTAAGATATTGATTGAAGGCTTGAGTTACATCATCTAGTGAATTTATATGTCTTAAAGGAACAGCCTCAACTTGGTCAAAACCAAAAGTAACGATACCTATTTTGAAATTATCAAACCTGCCTTGAGCTAAGATTGTCTGCACAAAGTCATCTCTTATTCTAGCCGTATCCACAGAATTCTCCCCATCGCCGGTTATTCCGTAATTCATTGTTCCTGAAACATCAACTAAAATGATTATCTCATTTTCAGGATTCAAAACGGTATAATCAAACCTCATACCCGCAAGCACAGATACTGCAAGCACTGCCACCAATACATGAAGTACCATTGAAATAACTCTGTTTCTCGTTCTTCGGTATCTTTTCGACATCCTAAAATAGGGTATCAACATAAGCGCAGCAATAGGAATTATCAAAAACATCAACCACCATGGATTATGAAAACTCATAATAATAACCTCCTAAATTTTATCACGGCTGGCAAGCCATCTTTCTAAGACAATAAGACCTAAAAGCACTGCCGCAATATATAATAACAGGTCTCTTAAATTGCTTTCCCCCTGCGACACAACAGCCGGACGCCCGACAGCCTCTTCAAATCTGAAAATATTACTCTCTGACGCAGGAATCGTAACAAAAATATAATCTATTATTTCTCGTTCAAAAAATGTAGTCTGCACTAATCTATAGACACCGGGGATATTGATAGTTATTTCATTAGGAAATATACTAAATCTATATATTCCTCTCTCACCAACTGACATTTCATTGAAAAACACTCCGTCTCTTCTTTCTCTTTCATCAATTCTTTCATCCCAATGCGTATATAAAAAGTCCTGGTCGTTCAACTCAAATAAATTACCCGCACTCTGCGCAGCAGAAACTAGATGAAGCCTATCACTTCTTGAGTTGATTCTGATATTTTCCCAAGCTCCGAAAGCATTGTTAGATATTGTGTTGCAATTGAGACATGTTCCCCATGCACAATTACCGCAACTAGACAAAACTGTCGGAGGAAAATAATGTCTAAACATATTAAGCCAGAATTGAGACCATTCTATTCTGTGTACAAAATTGGAAAAATGCACACTAAATGAAAGTACAATAACCTGCGCTTCTTCAACATTTTTCACAGTAAGCATCGGCCAGCTATTTGCCCCTCTGTCATGTCTAATCAGCGTCTCATATAACGGATTAGTAAACGCAAGTCTTCGGTATCTAGAAACCCCTATCGTAGAAACATCCATATGAGCAAGCAATATATGGTCTGTTATATTTTGTATTACCGGCTGCATTTCAAGCCGAGGATCTCCGTGATGAGGGTCATACCCGCCTTCAGGATGAAAAAGAACCTCTTGCCCCATCACATTAAAGCCTGCCCCTATGGGAGCACGATTAGGATTAATTAAAAACGAAACCCCGTCTGCGGGCAATCTATTCGGCATGATACTAGGCTGCAATAATAATCCCCTATGATACCTGTCTTCAAAAATATATAAGTCATATCCCTCTGTAGCAGGAGGCGATGTATTAGTCCTCGTATCTATAAAGCTAATCCGAATATCCCATAAATGTCTATGATAATTTCGTAAATTGGCCAATATAGACTGAACAAAAATATTCGGCAGCTGTGACGCATATTGAATTCTTAAAATTTGTTGCTGTCCGCCATAAATGACAAAAATATTATCATAACTTAATGAGTCGTTGACAGGCACTCCATCTATTAACAATGAAAAGGTTGCTATTTGAAACGAGAAAACCATATCCTGCCCTTCTAAATGGTGATAAAAAACATCTTCTGTTTGTTGACCTCCGCCTATGCCCTGCCGGCGTGAAGTAATCCTAACAACCAACGGCACACCGTCCTCTAACGGAACATCTACTGAAAACCTAACAACAGTACCCGCTTCCTCTCTGCCACTTGAATTAGCACCCTGCAAAATCACATCAAGCGTAACCCTTTGATGTCTTCCATGGAGCGCAAGGTCTACCTCGAAATTATACCAACCGTCAATTAGCTCTGCTCTTGCATCCGTTATGCCAACATTCCAATCATAATCATCCCTAACACACCTATGTATGATATTGTGCGGAACATAACCAAACCAAACATCTGTATAAAGGTATACCTGAGCATTTTGATTATCTATAAAGATATTCTCGGATAAAGCTATAGCCGCATCTATATTTGATACTCCGAATGAAACAAAAGTTTCCTCATCAAATATAAGCTCTCTTAGATTATTTATCACCTCTTCTCTCTGATTTCCAGCCACTCTTTCCGCTAAAAAATAAGGATTGTTGTCAGCAATAATTATTGAAACAAAGCCGTCTCCTGAAATTGACTCAATGTCATTAATGAGCAAATTTATTGCTCTTTCAAAACGAGTCATTCCGTCAGTTTCAGCACGCATACTTGCTGAAGAAGAAACTATAGCAACAAAATCTTCTTGCTCAGGCGCCTCTCCGCCTGCTACAAACGGCTGCGCGAGTATTATTGCACAAATCGTCAAAATCAAAACTTGACACAGAATTATCAAAATATTTCTGAGCTTATTTATCGGTATTCTTCTTTTTTTATACTTAAGACTTAATCTCCACACATGAGTGCTGCTAATTTCCTTTTGTATGTAGTTTGGCTTAATAATATAAATGATCAGCCATACTAAAAGCGACAATAATGCCAAAAGTCCTAAGGGTACAAGTATAGTCAATAAATCCATTTTCAACACCTATAATAATTTATGTTATCATAAATTACACCTAATTATTTTTTAATGTTTAACATTACTAATCAAAACGCTTGTCCAGTATATAAGCCTAGCGAACCAAATAAGTAAGCAAAGGCAAATCGTCCCTGATGGATTAGACCCATATGAAACAATTTGCCTTGATTACTTTGCCTAATATCACTGCTTATTTAATTAGTTGACTATAAAACTATTGTATCCCGTCAAAATAACCGCCATGGAAACCTGAATCAGGGTTGCCTTGCGCATCTTGACCGGCTTGATTGGTAGCATTATTAAGCGAATCGCCACTGCTGTCTGTTGCCCCGTCATTAACTGCATTGTTGTCTTGTATGATAGGAGGATTTCCTGAACCGCCTGAATCCGGAGGCTGCGGACCATCATCACCGTTAGAATCGCTATCTGACGAGCCTGAGTCACTGTCACCGTCACTATCGCCGTCACCATCGCCGTCGCCTTCTTCCATTTCTATGAATATGGCATATACAAACAAATCTTCTGTGATTCCGCGATCCCATCTTTCCGGATTTTCATACCCGTCAGACCAACGGTCAAAAAACCAATAATCATCAGCTACCGCCATAACAGGAGTTGCGTCCCGCCCATAATCAACAAATTGGAAAATATCGCCATAAATAAAGCCGCCGCCCTCAATGTCATACTCAACCATAAACTCTGGCACTGCATTTGGATTAAAGCCCGGTCTAAACAAAGGATCACCTTGATTACGCGACCTATACTCAGCACCCACAGTCAGTCCGGAGCTTAAAATAAGTGTCACACCCAACACGATTATCAATGCTATCGGAGCAGCAAATTTCAGCAGCTTTGCATTGACTGTTTTCAATGCTGATATTGTGTCTTCTCGTTGCACTTTGGCAATATAAGAGTCGTTGCTTTCTAGTTCATTCATTGTCAAAACTCTCTCTTCAAGACCCAAAGCGTCAATGCGTCTGATTGTCATTTTGATGGTAGGGCGGAATATCTTTAAGAAAAATATCGGGGTACTGCCGGCGGCAAACACACCAAATACTATAGCACCTATCCAAACCGGGTCAAGTGCCAATATCCAACATACCAAAGAAAACACAGCCAATCCTGCCAATCCTACAACGATGCCCATCATTGCAGCTTTAATCCAGCCTTGTTTATTAAGGCGTGAACTATACTTTTGCAGTGTTCTTTTTGTTTCCATTTTTATATACCTCCGTATAAGTGTTTTTTATTTTAAATTTATTTTGCATACTTAAAAATCTTAATCATCCGCGCATTCTTCACATTCACAATACTCAATCAACCAAGGAGCATGTGCCCAATTAAAGTTCCAAACAACATTTGCATTGCTGTCCGTATCCCATGACATAGAACTAGCACCTAGTCTGCTGGCGTTATTAAAAGTCCAAGTAATCAAAGCAAAGTAGTGCGAAGTAGCAACATAAATAGTTTGATTTGAAGTCCAGCCGATAAAAACTCTGTCTCTAACTTCAACACCTTCCGGCAAGAATATTCTGTCAAGATTAGGTGTATGAGCAAATGAATAGATGCCGACTATACTCAAATTGCACGGAAGGATAATCTCTCTGACCGCACTGCCTCTAAATGTCCCGGTCCCGAGTGTTCTAACATCTCCTAAAACATATATTGACTGCATAGAAAGAGACCCGTTAAACATATCCGTTGCCGCCAAGGGCGCATCTGATAAAATAGTTACATATTCAACCAAAGAGCCGGCAAATAGATTGCTCGCATATGTGGTCATTGATGCAGGAAGCACAATGCTTCTAATAGCAGAGCCTGTTCCGTACTCAGCAACCAAATTATTTGCAGTGCCGGTAAAGTATCCGGCAAATGCTGTCGCTCCGATAGTCAAAAGACCATAAGGAAGTGCGCTTCCATATCCAAAGTATATGCACTGTCCGTCACCAAGGCATATATGAGTGCATAAAACTTTGCAATACTCATCGCACTCATTAATACAATCACACTTACAACGACAAATATACTGGCACTCTCTTCTGGCGTCTGTATAATCACGCCCGGTATAAGTTATCTGTCTAAGATTTCTAGTGTGTCTAAATGCATTTGCAGCAATTGATTCTAGCGTTGACGGCAACACTATTCTCTCAATATTTGACCTTTCAAACGCATTAGCGCCAATAGCCGTCAAACCCTCCGGCAACACAATCTCTTGAAGCATACGAGTATCTGCAAATGTTGAAGCAGGCAAAGCAATAATCCCCTCATTAAGCACAACATTACTCAAATACACACTATTTTGAAACATATTAGCACCTAATACTGCTCCTAATACCTCAATTGATTGTACTGCACTTGAATGAAACATATTAGCGCCGATATCCGCTGTCGCCGCTCCCTCACCATCTGCAGGTATCCCAAGCGTCTTAGGAAGAATAATACTTTGCAGATAATTTGTTCCTCTAAATAAATCAGCTCCCGCCCATCTAAAACCCTCATTAAGCTCAATATCCCTAAGCGCACTGTACCTAAATGCATTTGCCTCAATCCTTATAGCGCCACTGATATCAAGCTGTCTTATACCGCTCAAGCGGAATAGGTCAATGGCTAAATGTCTAAGACTTTTTGGCAATCTGTTTTTGAATGTCCAACTATCGCAATAGCAAGCGTCATTGCAAATATGTGTACATTCAGCCGCACACTCACATATATACTCACAAAAGCCTCTGCCAACGCAAACATAGTCACATTCAGCCGTACACTCACACACATACTCGCACCAACCTGTCTCAAGATAATACGCCCTTCCGTGATAAGTGATATGCCTCAAACTTGGAGTGTTATTAAATGTTCTTGAACCGATTGTTTGTAAACCGCCAGGCAAGACAACGCTTCTAAGGTTTAAAGCGCCGTCAAAGACACCGGCATTATCTGCGGCAGCAACAGATGCGCGGTTTGCAACAGCCGCAACCTCAACAACCTCACCGGCAGCATTGCGTACAACAGTCCCACCCATATGCACAACCGTATCAGGGATAACAATCTCCTCTATACCACTGCGGGCAAATGTACCTTGATTAGCGCCCGTGCCCCCTACTGCTCCAATAAATATCAATCTTTCAGGCAGTCAATAGATCTAAGAGATGTCGTGCCCTCAAACATTCTGTTTCCTAATGCCGTAATATATTGAGCATCACCTACAAACTCTACGCTTCTAAGTGCCGTTGCATCTAAGAATATAGAATGCCCGAAGTTGATTATATTGCCTTGGAACACAACCTCTTCTAGTGTTGTATTTCCGCTAAATACACTATTGCCCATTGTCGTAATATTTTCAGGAATAATAATCCTTGTCAGGTTGCTAATACCAATCAATGCACTAGCCGCAAGATCAGTCATTTCTCCCGGCAATGTAAGCTCTGTTATTTGCCAAATATTCCAAAACGCATTAGCCGCAATTGCAGCGGCGCCTTCATATAGAGCAACAGATCCTGCAATATTTCTTTGCATTCCAATCAGCGTCCAGCCGGCTGCCCTATAGTGGTATAATCTGCCGTCAATCAATCTTAGGGCCTGATTGCCGACATCAAGTGAAAGC
>Ga0123355_10006917_pt1 | contig 16886 bp, 12 predicted proteins | sample TergutEmb28metaG_3_FD_89872 | JGI IMG/M metagenome (GOLD analysis project Ga0123355, IMG submission 89872) | Embiratermes neotenicus P1 segment gut microbial communities from Petit-Saut dam, French Guiana - Emb289 P1 | ecosystem: Host-associated > Arthropoda: Insects > Digestive system > Gut ...
AAGCTATACCATATTTAATAACTTCACGATACCCCTCTTGTGTAAGTTCTTCTACATACTTCTTTTCTTCAATCTGATCTAATGCCACTTGAGCATCTTTCTCTAAATCTTGCATCCGCTTGGCCACCTTAACTTCAATCACAATGGCAGGTTTTCTCATGGATAAAGGTCTCACAAATAAATCTCCACGCCCGTTGCCAGATTCACGATTAGATTTAACAATATAGCCTTTCATGCTTCTTAGCATTCCTGTTAAAAAGCCATGATAAAAATTTTCGTGTGAATCCATGAAACTAATGGTTTGGATCAATGTTTCATTTAACTCATCAGCGAGGACGTCCACATCTTTTTCGAGAAGTGCTGTGTATAATGGTTTTAAATCAGTCATATCTACTCGTTTATCAAACCATTTTTTTATGTGCTTAACATATATGTAAAGAGTTTCTTTATTAGGTATCTTCAGCTCGAAAAAATTTTCAACATCTACTTGCGCTTTAGACACTTTTCTTAAATAGCCAGTGAAATATAAAAAGTTCCATAAATTATCCATGCTCTCTTTAATTTCAGCATAAACAATATCCTCGTTAATCGGCTTCGTAATTGTTCCTCCAGCAATCAGCATCTCAATTTCTTTTTTCACTTCACCATCAGCAATTTCAATCAAATCTTTGATTATCGAATTGGAGCTAGTATTCGACCAATGAGGAACTGGCAAATAAATCTTGCCATGTATTTGATCATACAAGTACTTAATGCTACTCCAAGGATTGTAAACGATTGTCTCTCCAAATAAGTAACCATTGTACCAATCACGCATTTCATCAGTTTTAGCTGTTAATTCATAATGATCTAACATTACATCGACCTCTGGCTGAGTAAAGCCAAAATACTCCCCAAAACTATCCGATAAAATTGATACAATATTTAAATTATTCAATCCTGTAAAAATACTTTCCTTACTCACTCGCAAACAACCTGTAATCACTGCAAATTTCAACGAATCGTTAGTTTTTAGGGCATCATCAAAAAAGGAGCGGATAAATTCGACCATTTCATCGTAATAACCGTTAAAATGAGCTTTTTCTAAAGGTACATCATATTCATCTATTAAAATAATGACTTTTTCCTGATGATGTTTTTCTAAATAAGTAGATAAAGCCATTAAGCTGTTGGCGTATTCATCATAACTTGCTTTTCTATCAACAATTTTTTGATATACTTCTTTTTCAGAATCAAGCATCGTATCACATTCTAACAAATACAAATGTCGCTTATATTCTCTCGAAATTATCGCCTTTAACTTCCTGAAAGCATTCTCAAACTTATAAAAATTGGTTCCTTTTAAAGTCATTTTAATAACAGGATATCGATTCTGATGGATAAAGTATTTTTCAGGGGCCTCTAAAATCTTAAGCCCATCAAATACATGTTTTTTATCTGCCATCTGCTTATCGAAAAAATACTGCAACATACTGATGGATAACGTTTTGCCAAAACGCCTGGGACGGGTAAATAAGTTTACATACCCCCCCTTATCAAGTAAATCTCTAATCATTAGCGTTTTATCTACATAATAGTAGTTTTGCTCTTTCTCAACCATTTGCTCAAAATTTTCAATGCCAACTGGTATTGCTTTAAACTTCATTAAATCCGCCTCCTTATCTACGTCAAAGTCTCACGTTCCTCCATTGTACCATAAAATGTCGAAAATTCAAAGCATTTATGACCAATCTTTTTCTAAGTTTCCAGACTCTCATTTTTTTTAATCTAATTCTTAAGCAGTACCATATTTTTGCTCATTCGTCCATTTATAACGAGAACCAAAAACAAGCACATTACTGCGGCGTGCTGTTTAATAATGTTTTGAACGAGATCCATTTCATATTCACTTACGGCTATCATAATTTAGATTCTAATGTTTTAACAAATCTTTCAAATTCAGGGAAAAACACTTTTGCAACTTCAGCAACCTCATCTGCGACTGCTTCATCATAAGTGTGGGAGGTTTCATTTCGTGCCTCTGTATATTTGACCCATTCATCAAAGTCCTTAATCAATTCCATCGCTAAAGATTCCCGAAAAATATTTCGTTTGGATAGACCGACATTTACACCTTCTCTTTCAATAAAGCGTTTCATGAATTTCCAACACAATTCGTAACTAAATTTAAAATGTTGGCTAAGTGCCGCTTGTATTACATGCTCTTCGTACTCATCAATTTCCTCTACTGGCTTAGATTCCATTTTATTCATGAATGTTATCATTTTTCTATAAGCTTCTAATGCGTTCTTTAATGCTGTTATATCTAAACTGTCATCAAATGTCATACTAATTCCTCCGTCGTTTAAATGAGTCACTAACCAAAAACAAGCACATTGCAAGCTGCGACGCTAAGTTTATTTCTTAGAATGTTTGTTGCATTCCAAAGGTCATGTTTAAATTCAATTTTTGCATAAATTTTAGTTGCCATACGCATTACCTCACGCTCTTCTTATCCTTCAATTATAGCAGTCTTTAAGCTTTTTTGATAGTCAATTTCACAGAAATCTGTACTTAAATTCTCAGCTTTACTCTACTAGTATAGTGAAATATAATTGATCAACCAATAGTAAAGCCATCTCAATTGCTTCTGTCATATTAGTCCAACTTCATTTTTTTTAAAAATTTTTCCTCACAAAAGGAAGTCAGAGTTCCTAAATCCCAATTGGATTGCATAGCAATTCCATCTTACCTTCTTTTTTGATTTTTTTCGAAAAAAAATAGTTTCGATTACTCCTAAACCCAAAAAGATGGGGTTCTTCCGCAACTTTGGTTGGAAGTGTCAGAAAATAGACTAATTGTAAACTATTCCAACTGTTCGTCCCTGGTTTTTGCCGTCCGTCTGTTGATCACACAATTTAGACCGTCTGCTTTTCGAAAAAAATTCAAAAAGCAGACGGTCTTGACGTCAATCCGTGGGCTAAGCTGCTCAGAATGGCAAATCAACCTGGAAAAAGGCAAAAATTCGTCGGTTTTTGGCGTCCGTCTGTTGATCACACAATTTAGACCGTCTGCTTTTCGAAAAAATATCAAGAAGCAGACGGTTCGTAGGCTGGGCTGTTCATAATCAGGAAATGTCGATTTTGGAAAAAGCCTCTTTTCTGACACTTCCAACCAAAGTTGCGTAAGAACCAAAGATGGCTGCTGCTTCCTTTTTCTTTGATTTTTTTTAAATAAAGGGAAGCCAAAGATTCCTCAGGCTTTGGCCACTTTAAAATCCTCAGAGTACTAAATAATTCTATACATTAATCGATTATTTATGCTTTTATGCTCTAACTAATTATTTTGAAAAGTCGTAAATTGCTTATAAGTCGGCGTTTGTAGTTGATAATACCCCATCTGCTTCTTTTAGCCAAAAAAAAGAGAACCGCAATTGCAAGTTCTCCTTGTAGTATTCACTATACTATTTTCTTAAACATCTCAATCGTTTCCTCTTTCGTAGGCATAAATGGATTCCCACCTGCACAGGCATCTTTTAGCGAAGCTTCAGCTAAGCGATCTAAATCAGGATCTTCAATTCCGAGCTCTTTTAATGATTTTGGAATTCCAACTTCATCACATAGTGCAACGATTTTATCAATCACAAATTCCGCGCAGGCTTCTGGTGTCGCATTTTCGCAATCAAATCCTAACAACTTAGCGATTGGGCAGAATTTTTCTGGTACATGCTTCGCATTTTCTTTTTGCACAACTGGAAGTAATATTGCATTACATACGCCGTGGGCTAGGTCGTAAAGACCACCTAATTGATGTGCCATTGCATGTACATAACCGAGTCCGGCGTTACTAAATGCCATTCCAACGATGAAGTTTGCGAAAGATAGTTGTTCACGTGCTTCTAAATCATTTCCATCTTTTACTGCCCGTGGTAAATAATCAAAAATAACCTTCACTGCTTCAAGTGCCATTGGATTAGACACGGTATAGGCACCTGGCGTCACTAAACACTCAATTGCATGTGTTAATAGATCAATCCCGACAGCTGCTGTTAATGCTGGTGGCTTGCCAACCATTAACTCTGGATCGCTTACAGTCATCGTTGCCACACTGTTTTTATCAACCATTACCATCTTAACGAGACGATCCTCATCGGTGATGACATAGTTCATCGTAACCTCAGCTGATGTCCCTGCTGTTGTATTTACCGCTACAACTGGTAAGGTTATGTTCTTTGACTTATGAACCCCTTCATAATCACGGATATCTCCACCATTAGTAGCTAATATTCCAATTGCACTGGCACAATCTTGTGGAGATCCTCCACCAACTGAAACAATAACGTCGCACTCTTCTTTTTGCAGGATTTCAAGACCTGTATGAACTTGCGCACAAGTTGGATTCTCACTTGTATCAGTAAACAAAACAAATTCAATCTCATTTGCTGCCAGCTGATCTGTCACTTTTGTAACAATCCCCAGCTCAGTTAAAACCGGATCACTTACTACTAATGCTTTTTTGAATCCTAATCTCACTACCTCAGCGCCGAAATCATTCAGACACCCTGCTCCTAGTAAATTAACCTGTGGTACAAAGAAATAACGTGTTGCCATTTTACATTCCTCCTAGTATTTTTTATGGAAATATTGAAACAAGTTTCATGCTTTTAATTTCACTTATCGTACCTCCTTTTTTTTAAAGAACTTTAATGGCTCTGGTAAAACTTGCACAGCTGATTGTTTGATGATGATTTCTACAAATTCCTTTTTTATAGAGTATAATCATCCGCTTCCGAGCCATCAAAAAACTCTTTTCATGCGCATGAAAAGAGCAAGCAAAAAAAGATATTGCAAACTCCTTTTCAAACACGGAAGGCGAAACCGTTTCCAGACCCACCCACGCCCTCAAACCATGGCTAATGCTGTAGGCTTTTTGGGTCGGAGAATATATTTTGTTGATTGTTTATTATTATAAAGCATTTTGTAGTATTTGTCAAAGTTTTTTTACATAAAAAGTAAATTTGTGACGAGTCGTGGTTGAAAATATCTATATGCCTCGTATCATGCGTGAATGGCAGTGGTAACAGACAAGCTTAATACAATACCTTCTCAGACAATTCCACATCAAACTCCACCGCCAACTCACGGAAATTCTCCACCGTGATCGTTTGGCGTTTGCCACCCATGGATAAGACCTTAACCAAAATCTCAGCTGCTTTTTCAACAGTATGCATCAAGCCAAAGGCTCGGTCAAAATTCTCACCAGAGCAGAACAAACCGTGATGTGCCCAAACTACAATATTGTGTTTCTTCATTAGCTCACTAGTTGCAACGGCAATCTCTCTACCTCCTGGAATCATCCAGGAAGCGACGCCGATACCTTCAGGAAATACAATCGGACATTCTGTCATCGCCTCCCATATCTCACGGGTAAATACTTCATCCTTAAGGGGCAATACAAAGGTTAAAGCAATTAGATTAGCTGGGTGGGCATGATAAATAACACGATGGACACCATTTGTCGCAAGCTTCTTTACTTCATGATTCATTAAGTGGGATGGTAATTCACTTGTGGGACGACCACTATCACATAATCCCCAAACAATACGATACTTCTCTCCTACTTTATCAACTTCAATAATCCCAAGACTTCCTTTTGGGTCACGTTCCACATTATTAAAAAACTTGCCACTTCCTGTTACTAGAAAAAATTCAGATCCTAACTCAGGGACAGTTGCACCAATTTCGACCCAATCATTATCGTAATTCAACTGACTTTTAACTTCAACTATATCAACATCAGTCAACCGATAGCTTAAATTTCCCCCATTTAACTCATGCCAGCCCATTTGATAACCTTCTGTTGCCATCCTGATAAACCCTTGGATAAATCCAGCTTCCAAAATATTCACTTCAACACCATCCTCTATCAGCTACGCTTAAGTAGCACATCTTTCTCATATCGTTTCACTTCTTCGAACCAATCTTCTTTAGCTGGTACATCATTTTGCTTACAAAAATAATTCCATACATCTCCGACTGGGTATAATTTGAATTCTTCCTGCAAAGCAAGCAGCTCAGTGAATTCGCCATTCTCTTGTAATGCAGCTAATCGATCATGAGGTATAAGCAGTGCATTTAAAAGTGCCTTTTGCATATTTCTTACACCAATAACCCAAGCAGCAATCCGATTTACACTCCCGTCGAAGAAATCAAGAGCTAGTAGGACTTTCTCTGCCCCATGACGAACAATCTCCTTAGCAATCTCTCGTGTTTCATCATCAAATGAAACGATATGATCACTGTCCCAACGAACAGAACGTGTCACATGCAGCGCAACTTTCGGGGCAAATAGCAACATAGAAGAAATTTTATCCGACGTCATTTCCGTTGGATGAAAATGACCATTATCAAGTAAGCATAATATATCGTTCTTCGCTGCATAGTTCATATAGAACTCATGAGAACCAACAGTATAACTCTCCATCCCGATTCCGAAGACTTTCGATTCGACAGCTACATAAACCTTTGACTTATCATAGGGAGTTGAAATAATCTGATCTAACGAATCCTTCAACCGAGCACGGGGTGCTGTTCGGTCAGCGGGCGTATCTTTAAACCCATCGGGAATCCATATATTGAGTAACGATGGTGTTCCTAATTCAGTGGCAAAATATTCAGCGATTTTAAGACAGCACTGACCATGACGAATCCAAAATAAGCGAATATTTTCATCCGAATTTGATAAAGTACCCATCTCAGACTTCGAATGCGAAAAATAAGTCGGATTAAAATCAAGTCCCAATCCACGCTCTTTTGCAAAACTAACCCACTTCGCAAAATGCTTCGGCTCTAGTTGATCACGATCAACAAAGCCATCATCAAAAATTCCATAACTGGCATGAAGATTCAGACGATGTTGCCCTGGAATCAAACTAAGCGCCTTATCAATATCAGCCATTAACTCATCAGACGTTCGGGCCTTCCCAGGATAATTTCCCGTGACCTGAATCCCACCCGACAACTCCTGCTCACCTTCAAATCCACCAACATCATCACCTTGCCAACAATGAATGGAGATTGGAATCCCTTTTAATGCTGTTAATGCTTCATCTGTATTAATGCCAAATTTTGCATACATCTCTTTGGCTTGTTCATATCGTTCTTGTAACATGTTCATTTGCTCCTTCAAAATGTTATTATTAAGTGCCACAGACACCCTTTAATATCTGTGTGATTTTTAGTGATGGATGTCTTTTTTCACCCAAGGGCATAAGTCCAACTAACCACTCCTTCCTCGTGGAGTTGGGCTTTATCCATCACTAAAAATCACACGCTGTAAGGCGAAAGCCGCGCGCCCTTAAGTCTTCGCATTTTAATGCGATATAGACTTACAAGTACCCTTGGGGTGCAAGGTACGTTGCACATAACTTTAGCAGTGATCTGAAAAAAACTAAAGGGGTTTCTCTAAATGGTCACCGAAAGGGTTAATCTCGTACTAAACAGTAACTTCAAAATGTTTAATCTCAAACGAGTCGTAAATACACTTCCTCGCTTCTTTCAAATCAGAAAACTTACCAGTCGCCAACATTTGCACCGCAATGTTTCCAATTGCCGTTGCTTCTATCGGGCCTGCATAAATAGCTTTTTTTGTTTTTTCCGCTGTAAGAATATTCAAATAATCAGCATTAGCACCGCCACCCATAATATGAATCGATTGATAGCTCCTCCCAGTCAGCCTCTCAAGCTCCTCCGCCGTTTTTGCATAACACTCAGCCAAGCTATTATAAATAACCGCAGCTAACTCACCTGGCGTTTGCGGCACAGCTAATTGATGTTCTTTACAATAACTCCCTACAGCATGTATCATGGAATCAGGTGCTAAAAACCGCGGATCTTGGCAATCGACAATCGACGAAATAGTTTCCTCGGCTGCCAACTCACATAGCTTAGAAAAGGAGTATTTATCATCAAACTCTCTCTTTACCTGCTGAATCATCCAAAGTCCCATAATATTTTTCAAATAGCGGTATCGATAATTATAGCCGCCTTCATTAGTGAAACCGCACTCCATACTTGCATCAGAACAATCTGCCGACCTTCGCTCAACACCCATCAACGACCAAGTCCCAGAACTTAAATAAATCACATCATCCTCATTACTAGGAACTGCCACCACTGCCGAAGCCGTATCATGAGCAGCTGGCAATAAGACTTCACAATTAAACCCAACCTCTTTTTCAATCTCCTCACTAAACATACCAACCGCATCCCCCGGCTTTGCGATCTTTTGAAACAAACCTGACCGATAACCAAGCAACTCCAGCAACTCAAAATCCCAGTCCTTAGAATCAGCATTCACCAGCTGCGTAGTCGTTGCAATCGTATACTCCGACACCTTTTTCCCAGTCAAAAGAAAATTAAAATACTCAGGAATCATCAACAAACTCTCAGCCACTTCCAACTGATTAGGTTCATTTGCTTTAACAGCCATCAACTGATAAATAGTATTAAATGGTAATTTCTGAATCCCAGTACGACTATACAACGCTGGAAGGGAAATCTGTTGATAGACTAACTCATCCATGTCCTTGGTGCGATCATCTCGGTAACAAACTGCATCACCGATTAACTGATCATCTTTATCAAGGAGCACAAAATCAACGCCCCAAGTGTCAATACCCATAAATGTCGGAACTTTACCAACTTCTGCACACTTTTTCAAACCGTTAACAATTTCATTAAATAATTTTTTAATATCCCAACAAAGTGTCCCATTTCGGTTCACCATTTCATTAGGAAACCGATACACTTCTTCAAGCTCTAACTTTCCTTCACGGAGATTTCCCAGCATATGTCGCCCACTGGACGCACCAATATCAATAGCTAAATAGTATTTCAACGCTTTCACCTTCCTTTTATTTTATACTTTTATTTTAGCAGCAAATTCATACTTACCTGAGCCAATATTGTGGATTATTCCATCAGGTAAAGTGACAATTGCTGTTGTATTAACAGGGATTTCAACATTTAATTTGAATTTGTCCTCTTCTTTTTCCCAATGAGAACTTACCGTTCCATAGGGTGTTTCCAGTGTCCCTCTAGCAAACTTCAGGCTACCTCCTGGCTTGGGTGCTATTGAAATTTTTTTGTACCCTGCTTCAATCGGCGTTATTCCTGCAACTACTTGATATAACCAATCTCCAACTGCACCGTAAGCATAATGATTAAAGGAGTTCATATCAGGACTCCACATACTTCCATCTTCTTTGATGCCATCCATATGTTCCCAAATAGTTGTCGCATCTTGCTTTACTTGGAATAGCCAAGATGGATATTCTTCTCTTTCGAGTAATTTATAAGCTTCATCAAGCTGTCCATTTTGGCTTAAAGCATGACAGAAATAAGGTGTTCCTAAGAATCCCGTAACGAGATGACCACCATTATCCTCGATTAGTTTAACCAATCCTTGGATAGTGCGGCTGATGAATTTGTTTGGTGTTAAATCAAACATTAGGGATAAAATATGTGCCGTTTGTGTCGGTGCAGCTAAACGTCCGGATGGAGTGAAGAATTCATCTTGGTAGGCTTTCACAATATCTTGATATAGATTTTCATAGTATATAGTATCTTCATCATAGCCTAGGTCAGCTGCTGATTTTGCAAGTAAGCCTGTACAATGAGCATAAAAAGCAGTTGCACATAAATCTGTTGGCGTTGCTCCAAAATAGCTTCCCTCTTTTGCATCTAATGCTACCCAGTCAGCAAAATGAAATCCTGTGTTCCACAAATTATCATTACTTTGACTTTTAATATATTCGACCCAAGCTTTCATACTTGGATATTGCTCTTTTAACAAACGATTATCGCCATAATACTGATACATCGCCCATGGAATAATAACTGCTGCATCGCCCCAGCCACAAGAAGAATGATCGACACCTTCTGTGTTGTTTTGATCGGGCTTTAGATCTTTCAAAATATTAGGAATAATAAATGGCACACCACCCTCTGGTGTTTGTTCTAAACTTAAATCTCTTAACCATTTACGGAAAAACGTTCGTACATCATATAAATAACTTGCTGCATGAATAAACACTTGCGCATCGCCTGTCCATCCCAATCTTTCATCTCGTTGAGGACAATCTGTTGGAATGTCGAGAAAATTACCTTTCAAACTCCAGGTGATATTACTTTGCAATTGATTAATTAACGGATGATCACAGGTAAAAGATCCAGTAGGTTTCATATCCGAATAAATCGCAATCGCTTCAAAATCATCGGGATTAATTTCACCTGGATATTCATCTATACATACATATCTAAATCCATGAAAAGTAAAGAGAGGTTCATAAGTTTCTTCATCTGTACCTTTTAAAATATAAGTATCAGTACATCTAGCATTTCGCAAGTTATCCGTGTAAAAATTCCCCTCAGCATCTAATACTTCAGCATGACGGAGGACAACCTTATCTCCTTTAGCTCCACGGACATTAAGCTTCACACGACCGGCTAAATTTTGCCCGAAATCTAGGGCATTTTCGCCTTTAGGTGTTGTTAAAAATGCCACGGGAGAAAAAGTTTCTTTTCGCCTTACTGGCACACCATCAAAAGGAAGAATTTTATCGCTTGTCAATAGCTTTGGATGATAAATTTCTACGCACTTCCAATCAATAGGTTCTCCGCTTGCATCGTATACCTCTCCGTGGTACAACTCGCTATAGAGCACTTCACAATTAGCATATTCGAAAGATGTATCAGTTTTGATGATCTCTTGTTCATCATCTTCATAGGTAATGTGAATCTCAGCAGCAAAAGCCATCTTATTACCATAGTGATTTCGTGATACTTGATATCCTAAATCACCTTTGTACCAACCTGCTCCTAAATGAACTCGTAGCTCATTATCTCCAGTTTTAAACAATGTGGTCAGATCAAATTTTTGATAAAGTAGCCGATGCTCATAAGCTGTCCAGCCAGGGTTAAAACAAGTATCTGTAATAGGTGAACCTTCGATAACTATTTCGTACAATCCCAAGGCTGTTGCATAAATAGAAGCTTGTTTAATTGCTTTTTTGACATTGATACTTTTCCGTAAGGCAATCCCTTTACTATCTTCGGCTTCATCATCGCCACTAACGAATGGAGCGTCGAATGTTTTAAGCGGGGTGGAAAAAGTAGAATACTCACTAAAAGCAATATCACCACAGTTAAGCCATACCCGCACACGCCATTTGTAAGTTTGCCCGTATTTCAATTCATCGCCACCGTACTCAACCAAAACAGAAGCATCACTTTCGACTATCTCACTATCCCAAACTACTTTTTCATTCATGTCGATAACTTCTATTTGATATTTTTCTTGATAGACATTTTGCTGTTCATCTGCCTCTATGCTCCAACTAAACCTTGGTTTTGATCCATCTTGATCACAATATCTGTTTATAATTTTCATCATCTTTTTCTCCTTCGTGTGTTCTTTTAACCTTTCACTGCTCCACTCGTCATACCAGCTACGATTTTTTTATTAAAGAAGATAAACAAAATCAATGGTGGGATTGTAATGAGTATTACATTAGCAAACAAGAGATTCCATTGCGTTGCAAACTGACTCATAAAATTGTATAAAGTTAGCTGCACAGTCACATTATCCGCACCTGGTAAAAAGTACAATGGTGTCATAAAATCATTAAAAACAGTAACTGCGGTTATCACAATGACAGTAGCATGTACTGGCTTCAATAAAGGCCAGACAATCGATACGAAAATTCGTAGTGGTGATGCCCCATCAATTAGTGCACTTTCATCTAGCTCACGGGGAATTCCAGCAACAAAGCTGCGGTACAAGATCGTCCCAAAGGGAAACTGAAGTGCCGCTTGCACTAGTATAAGTCCCCACATTGTTGGAAATAAATTAAGACCAAGCAATACGCGAATGGTAGGAACGATCGCCGGTGGAATCATCAAGCCAGCCAAAATAAGAATCGAAGTTAAATTAATGATTTTTCCTTTTCTGCGGCTTAAAACAAAACCAGTCATGGAACTTATCAAAATAATAAGGAGGACTGTCATCGCTGTTATAAAAATACTATTCATAAAAGCTCGAATCACAACACCATTATTTGTTTGCAAAACTTCTGTATAATTTTCAATAATATAGAATTGACTAGGTAGGCTAATGTTTCGCTCAGCTGATTCTCCCATATTTTTTATAGAATTAATCAATACATAATAAAATGGAATTCCAAAGACAATCAAAGCTGCTATTATGCTAACGATCTCAATTGCAAACATTTTAAGTTTTCGTTTCTTTTTAAATGTTGATGTCGATTTCATTAGGCATTCACCTCACCTTTTCGCAAGAAGAAATATAGCGGCATTGCTAGAATAGCAACACCTAAAAACAACAAGACATTTCCAGCAGTTGCTAACCCATAAAAACCAGAAGCATATTGTTTATAAATGATAGAGGCTAAAACATCACTAGTAAATCCTGGTCCTCCACCAGTCATCGTCCAAATAAGTTCAAAGCTCCGTAAGCCACCAATAAATGATAGGATGATAACTGTATTCATTGCTGGTCTAGTTAAAGGTAGAATAATATAGCGAAACTTTGCCCATCTACCACCACCATCAATAGCAAGGGCTTCATAGTACTCTTCTGGTATCGCCATGATCCCTGCCACATAAATCACAGTAGCAATTCCCAGACCAGCCCAAACATCAACTAAAACAATTGAATATAAAGCTAAGCTAAAATCCCCTAGCCAATCAGGGCCAACTAGCCCAACAACATTTAATGCTGCATTAATGAGTCCTTGGCTTGGATGCATTAAGTTCGCAAAAGCAGCCCCAATAGCAACTGTACTAATCAAGGTTGGAAAAAAAACCATTGAGCGTAAGAACCCACGACTTTTTAAAGGGATGCATAAGAACATCCCTAAAAGTAAGCCGAGTACAACCTTACTGCCACTTGTTAAAATCGCATAAATGATCGTATTTTGAAATCCGATATTGAAAGCTCTAACATTAAAGAACATGCGGAAATTTTCAAACCCAATCCAATCCCAAGTGGTCAAATTCCATCTAGTAAAAGCGAAGAAGAATGACATCACGGTCGGGATTAGAAAGAAAATCCCATAAACGAGTGCCGCTGGTAATAAAAACCAAAAGGAATATACTCGTTTCTCTGCCATATTATCACCAACCTTCTAACCCTAATTGGGTAGCTTGCATTTCTACATCTAAATCATAAGCCTCTGCACCAGCTACAGCACTCGTGATTCCCATACCAACCTCAACTAAAATTTGCTCCAAACTCGGTCCTTTAAGTGGTGTTAAAAATTCTAGTGCCGGAACGGTTCTGCCAGCTTCAATATACACTTGCATGTCTTGTACTGCAGGTAGGATATCATCTGGCATTGACACTCCAGTAATAGCAATTGGGCCATCTGGACTTTGTGCAGCCATAAAGATCTCAGCACCTTCAGGACTTGCGAAGAATGATGCCCATTGTAATTGTGCTTCCCGATAAGGGCTATCTGCGTTTAGGTAAATTCCTGCTGGTGTCCACATTGTTAAACCTCTATCATGACCACCATCTCCAGGCTGACCGAAAATTCCGATGTCATCAACATAGTCTGGAAATAACTCTGCCACTTGTGCTAATGCAAAGCTGAGCATTGGATAGTGTGCACCTTGACCAGTTGCCAACAATTGCAGAGCATCATCATAAGTTGTTGCCATTAAATCACTATTAAAGAAACCACTTTGACCTAATTCATATAAGCGCTCGAATGAACGTAGTGCTGCACTATCAGCTGTGCTTGCTTCATTAGCAGTAAATCGATCCGCAAAATCTGATTCTTGCATATATACGTTGTAATAGTCAGCTAATACTACAAGCTGTGCTGTCCAACTATCAGCAAAGCTGGCAATAACAGGTGTTAACCCAGCATCATAAATTACCTGATTATTCGCCATAAGTTCTTCCCAGGTATTAGGAACACTTAATCCTAATTCCTCATAGACTCGGCGGTTGTATAGCCAGCCACCACCCATTGCATACTGCGCAGGAATACCAAAACTTTGTCCATCAACTGTAGTTGCTAGTCTGAATCCGTCATCTATGTATTGCATAAATGATTCATCTGTAATGTCAACAAAGAAATTTTCGGGCTCTAAAGCTGCAAATAATGCCCCACTATTGTAAAAAACCAGATCACTCATTACCCCAGTTGCTAAACGAGTACGTACAATATTATCTCCTTCATCACCACCTGGTCTGATTTCGATCTCTGTTGTGATATTGTACCTTTCTTCTATCTCATCTGCTACTGCTATTATACCCTCTTGAGCGCTTTGATTATCAATCAATAGTGTTAAAGTCACCGCCTCATCACCATTTCCTGAACCACCGTTATCTTCTTCACCATTTCCTGTGCAACCAATAATTAACAACATTGCACAAAAAATCATTCCAATCATTAATACCTTTTTCATTACATTTTCCTCCTCGTTATAGTGATTAAAGCTTATTCTTTGAGTATTTTCTTAAATTTAACTCTTCATATTAGTCAATTCGTGATAAAACTCGAAAGATTTTTCAGCCTTGTCTTTTTCATTATACAATGTAAACGAATACAATAAAAGGACGGCTTTTGTTGAAAAAACGTCCTTTTTTGAAATGCTCTTTTATCTATTTGAACCTTTTGTTTATTTTAAAACTAATTCAAAATTAATCAATTTATCTAACATTCGACAATTAGCGGCAGCTAAAACTAAGGTTGATCAGAACATCAACAGCTACCCGTTTTCAGTTCGAGTATGTTACACAACCCTTCACTATAGGTGCACTAGTTATTATCCTCCCGATATTTTTTCGGCGACATCCCATAGGCTTTCTTAAATTTTCTAAAAAAGAAACTTGAGTTTTCATATCCAACAGATTCGATAATATCTGCTATTGGTCTTGTAGTTTGCTTTAACAAATACGACGCTTGCAACATTCGCTTTTCTTGTAAAAGTGTCGTGAAGTTTTTCCCAGTTTGTGTTTTTATCTCCTTACTCAACCAGTGCATATCATAATTCAAATCGATCGCCAATTCCGTCAAACTACCCTCTTTAAAATTTTTATTAATATAGCTCAAAACATTCAAAGCTATTTCACCCTTAAAATCACTATTTGAACTTTCAATTTTATCAGTATGGTTCATGATTTGCAGTAACAGCAATCCCATTGTTTTCTGGTTAATGGCATGCTTGTTGTACAAATCATTAGTTATACTCCAAACCATATTTTCAATCAAATTTTGGATTGGCAAAATATCAGCTACGTTAAAGTATAGATAATTATAGTCGCTTTGGCTTTTAAACACACAACTCATCAAAAACTCACTCAGTGGATTTTTCTCCCCTTCTAATAGTTGAAAAACAATATCAAAAAACTCTGGAAGGATAATAAAGTTAATTGCAATATCGCTGGCTCCAGCAGGTAAAATCTCTTGTTCTGCTTGTTGGCTAAGAAAAAGAATATCTCCCTCATTAAGAATAATTTCTTGGTTGTTGACAATGTGTGTTGTACTACCTCTGCACATATAAATCATTTCGATATAATTGTGCTTATGCTTTGGAAAATGGATAAAGCGTGTATGTGGTCGGATTTCAATTAGTTTCCCCTTTTCCAACAAGCTTTGACTATCGATAACTAAGCTTGCATCACTATTGTAAATATCAAAATCTACTTGAGCATTTCCATCCAAAATATCTTGTTCTTCCTCAGTTATAACCGATAACTTTTCTAACAACTGTTGATTCATAATATCAATCCTTTTACAAAAATGAATAACTCAGCGTTTTTAAGTTCATTAATACAAATTATACCCTAATAGTTGAATCTTGGTTTCCTCGTGCTTTTTGTGTTCATGACCAAATACTATTGTACCATTAGAATGGTGTTTGGTCGATAGTAGAATGTGTTTTAATTTATTTACACTCTCATGTTTTGATGTTGATAAATACTTTTTCTGATGATAGTAGAAAGCAGAATGATGGTTTCTGGTACACTTCATTTAAATTGGAATATACTATATTGACCTTTTTACAGGCGTTTAACATTATCATAATAATTCAGGTGAAGTGGATATAATCATCATGCTGTTTCAAGCTTGATGCTCGTTTCATCTCTTACGATAGATGCTTTTGCCTGTAGCTTTAGTTCTGGAGTGAGTAAAATCAAAATACCTTTTAAATCAATGATGGTGATCAACATTGTTTGTACCTCATTGTTAGCTTTTGGGTTGTTCTTGGGTACTGTCATTATCAGAAGATATTGCTTGCTGGATTGCGTTTATCATTTTATTTAGCTTAGACGGTGTCTACACAAAAACAATCCATTGTGCAATGAAAGGCTAAAAACAACAGCTCCACGAAAAGCAGAGGTCGTTTTAGCATAACGAGTAGCAACACCTCTAAATCTCGAAAAGCTAAATTTTTATGTTCTATCTTTTCGCAATCACCTAAAAAATTCAAAATTAAAAGGAGTTTTTTCTATGACAGATCAATCTTATTTAACTAACACATCAGATAATACGATCATCTACGACTCACCTCACCAAATCATCGACCACACTGTGCCGGAAACTGACAACGAGGTAATAACAACCCCAATCGAAATCTCATCAGAACTACCCGAAATCAATCCCCAAGATTTAACGAGCCGAGCGTTTACTATTGTTGGAAAAGGGGACGCTCGCCGTATTCAGAGGCTTCAAAAAACAAATTTCCCGCTAAGCCCTGTTGAACCAACTGGTATTTTTTGCCGCGCGAATGAGCAAATTACGATTCACGTTTCTGGGAGTAATGGTATTGGTGCTTATATCGGGGCTTTTAACTATCCAATGGCTGGTCATA
>Ga0123355_10006918_pt1 | contig 16886 bp, 9 predicted proteins | sample TergutEmb28metaG_3_FD_89872 | JGI IMG/M metagenome (GOLD analysis project Ga0123355, IMG submission 89872) | Embiratermes neotenicus P1 segment gut microbial communities from Petit-Saut dam, French Guiana - Emb289 P1 | ecosystem: Host-associated > Arthropoda: Insects > Digestive system > Gut ...
CTAAACTCCATTCCGAAAGAGGCTTTTTCGGCATGCTTCCAACAATGGCGGCACCGCTGGGAGAAGTGTGTGGAGTCCCAAGGGAACTACTTTGAGAGTGATGAGGTGTCCAACGCTCCAAGTAAGCCAGTTTCTTTTTCCCGGCCAAAGGTCGGATACTTTTCTAACAGACCACGTATAGTGAACTTGCAGAATAATAAATAGACTGCTTTGTGCTGCATCTCGTTGGACAATTATTCATTTAGATCAGCGATGAACGGAACCATAAAAAATTCTGAGAACACTATGTATTCATTTGTCATCTGCTACATGTTTCGGCCGTTTTTGGTCATCATCAGGTACATTTCACAGCAATATCAAAAGTCTACAACTCAGTATAATTTTTCATGTATGCTGTGAAATCTGCTTGAAGATTATCAAAAACGGCCGAAACATGTAGTAGACGACAAATGAATACACAGTGTTCTAAGAGTTGTGTTCGCTCTGAAAATAAATACAGACTTTCATCAATAAACACAATGGGATGATACAATAAAAAGTTATAATGAAAGACTGTTTATTATTTCATTTACTTTAAAACCAACTGGTATAGAAACCGCGGAATTTACAATACGGGATTATGGAGCTTACCACCAGACCACAGAATGCGAAGTCTGGAACATCATGCCTATCAAATTTTCGTCAAACAGTGTTCAACATAATATGCGTGTATCAAATCGACCTTAACCGTTTTAAGAGTGAAATCAGTCTGCGCTAAACAAATTAATATGCAGTTTGTACTTCACAGAACACGTTGTGCTTCCATCACATAGACCAAGCAGTGAATGTGGTACAGGAACAATGGCGGGTTATTTGGTCATTTATTGTGAGACACATATGCACCACATAAATTGTGGGCGGGGAGGGAGGAGTGTGGAATCAAGCGTTTTTCACGTAAAACCTGGAAGTAAGTACATTAATCACTTTGCGCTGAAGGACTAAGAGAATCAGGCGTACTAGCAGCATTCTCTTTGTTCCGCAGCCACGTAATAAGGCCTAGCAAAAGCAGCAGGAATCATGTGACAGTCACCCAGGGGAAATCTCAGACATTTATAACTAAAGCAAGGAATTAAATACCATCGGACCAACCACTAATTTACATACACTTTGGGATGTATAAGATTTAATTATTCTAATGGTGACGAGGGTTCTTTCCATAGGGTAAAAATTCGGGGTGTAAGGCCCACCACCCAACTCCACCTAGTGGAGAGGTGAAGAATCGGTGGAGCTATGCATCCACTCCCTCTGTACACCTTTACGGCGCGCATACTGACCGCTCTACCCCTTTTCAATCTTCATTTAGTATTTAAAAACGTTCCTCCTCTGAACACTGTGTTATTTAATTTCAGCAGGGGGAGTGAGACAGAATTCCGTGGCACTCTGACGTTAAACGGGTATACTTGCACGAGCTGCGGATGGAGGAAGACCTGTGTGCTCGGATAAAACTCTGCCTTCCTGCCACTTATTCCAGCACAAATCTCAAACAGATTACTGTGAACCCGAATCCAAGCAGCCAGGAAAAAATATTGAAGGTAAACAGCCTGATCTATTGCACAGCCCTCTGAATATCTCGCCTCGACCGAATTCCAGTGGAGCGATAGGAAAGCTCACACAATCAAATTATTCTCTTTCTAGAAAAGTACATGTGGTAACGTTTATCCTGTAGGACTGTGGCCTATTCCCAGTTCGGTATTTCAAGGCCTAACAAACTGCTTAAGCCTATTTAGCTTACTTTAATGACATTTGTAGTCCTTGTAAGAAGTAATAGCCTAAGCAGGTCCGTTCACACTATACAATAAACAAATAAATAAATAACTAAATAAATAAAAGTGCCAAGATGGAAGCTCGCGAAATTTGCCGTATTATACGAAATGATGTTAATCTTTCTTCCCGCACAGAAGCCACGGCATGGGTTTGGTATAACAAAGGTCACGGCTTGTTTCTTGTCCTGCTAACCAACCTTAGACCCTCAACTTGATCAACCCTTAAATGTTGGGCTCGGTGCACTGTACGGACCTTTAATTCTTCACATTTCGCCGGTCTCAGTCCACCGTACAGATGGGAGTACGTATAAAGCTTATATAAATTTTAAATCCCACTATCCTGGGCAGCAGTTGGAATTTCAACCCCAGCGTCACTGAGGGGTTCGAAAACTATCGGTGACAACTTGAATGTTCCTTTTAACAGATCTGTGGCGAATGTCACGTACTCTAAGCCTACGCTAATTAGTGTCATTACACTGCTGTCTGCCCGTTTTCCGCTATTTAATCTACCAGCACGTCCCTCTCCATCGTATATTCATAATCCGATTTCCGTCTTCAGTGGTCTCTTCGAATTCTCTTTTGCCTATCACTTTAACAAGCAATTATAAAATATGAGCAATGTTTGAAAATCCCCTAACCTGAAAGTGTCGATATTCAGATTTAGGGTTTAAAAAGAACATGAACGATCGTACAAAAAAAAGGGGGGCAAAATTACAGCTGCGTATTTTAATCTTTATGTTTTCCGACAGCATGCAATAAGAAGAAAAATTCTGAACTGAGTGGTAGCAAGCATTCCTCGAATTTAATCTGCATGTAATTTCCTCATGAATACAGCTGATGGGTAAGCGCCCCCCCCCCTCTCTCTCTCTCTCTCTCTCTCTCTCTCTCTCTCTCTCTCTCTCTAACATTTGAAATCTTCAATGTGTATTTTAGACAAAACTGTTTCCGTGAAAAATCCCCTTCGCAAGTATTCACAATGTTTCTGCTACGTTTGAAACAGTAACAACGATACTCCGAAGAGCTGACAACGTAATTCCAAAATAACATGTTTTCACAGCTTGCTCACTGCAGTATATAAAATTACAGGCTGCATAGTGAAACGACAGACAGTAACAAAAATAAGTGCGAACAGTAAAGAAAGCTGTTCGGCCGAACCGCTTCGGAACAGCTCAGCGACATGTATAGACTCTCTTCCCTTCTCATCAGAAGGATGGGTGGCGTACAGATTACCGAAGTTAAACAAAGTAGCACTTGTTTGGAGGCGAGCTTCTAGCTGCATCAACATCCCGTTTAGATGTCCTACAAATTCAATCACCTTACAAAATGAAGGTCGCAAATGGATTTTGTCATTAAAACTTTAGTTGCTATATCCGTAAAACATCTGCTAACAATTTGCGAGCACGTGTTAATTTTTAGAACCCGTATCGAACAAACTGGTCTAAACACTGAGACAAGTGACGGCATATCCGCTGGAATATAAAAAATACATGAAGACAATCTTGAATATAATTCGAATACCTGAGTAAATGTAACAAGTACATTTACTACGAAGCAGAATATATAAAAGAAAAATCGTCAGTTAAACTTAATTACAATATGACAAACCTAGAGCCGTCAACCACAACCAATTTTATCAGCACCATTAACACATGCTACACCTTTCGATCGTACTGACCGTCCTCCGGCATTAAACACATGATATTCAAAACTCAAAATAAAATGCATAAAAGGCATTAAATACGTGGCATTTAAAGATCAAATAAAATGCGTATATGCAATTTATTTTAAGTTTTATGAGGACGGTCAGTACGACCTTAATATGTAGCACGTGTTGACGGGACTGATAAATCTGCTTGTAGTTGACGGCTGTAGGTTTAGCAGTTTTTTTATACGATATGGCACAACGGGATGATCTCTACAAAAACACAATCACAATTTTGCATAGTATGTTCTTATGCTGTTTGCATAATGCGCACCAACGGCACAAACTAATGGCGTGCGGTTCCAGACAATTCTGTAAAAGCGATCAATTCTTTCAGGCACTGTCGTTTCCCACACCGTCCACTACGTCGGGCATATGTGTTTGCCAGGTCACTTTGCTATCCCACTCACTTCCTTCCAGCGGTTACATTAACACACTGATATACAGAAGACCTTAACTTCAATTTCAATCTGCAATTATAAGCGATAAAGAAAACAGACGTTTCGGGCGGGATTCAAAAAACCTGCAGCCTCATTTGTCCCACTACCATTCCAACAAACGATCCGTTGTTACTGTAATTATGAGTATAGTCAGGTTATATAAATTACGTAGTAAATCAAAATTACGTAGTAAATCAAAAATACAATGCAATTTATCTTTTGGGTTAACGTGCTAGGATCGTTTGTAGACCATCTCCAAAGCAGAGCAACGCTACAGGTCTTTCGTAAATTTGGTGCTTATTGGACAAGTCACCGCATATCACCATGCCGCGCCATGGAGCCGGCGGCCAGTCAATGAGTTCTCACCGTGGAGGTCTGGTTAAATCCCACAATCTTCATACTGAGTGTATCTAGTTAATAACACAACGTAACATTAAGGCGCATTCGTGCAACCACAGTCGCAGTGGAAAAACAATAAGTATTACATATTCTGAGTGCGTGTTTGTAGCCTTAGGTATCCAGCGCGCAATGAGCATGCGCCATATTGTTATCTGTAGCCTAACCGGCTCTACAAAATTTTTCCACATTATCTCATAAACGGCGCGACGTTCGGGAAAATGTTATTGAATATAAAATGTTTTGATTTTATCTACAGATTTGTTTGAAACATTTCTCGTTACAAGAAGCATTCAGCGAGAAATGATAATATATATTGATCGTCATGCACAGTACCCGTTATTCTTGTTATATTTTAATGAAATTTTAACGTTCTCGACAAATTTACAAAATATATTTAAATATCAAATTTCACGAAAATCCGTCCAATGGGAGCAGTGTTGATCCATGCCGACAGACGGACAGACAGACATGACGAAAATCATAGTAGCTTTTCGCAATTTTGCGAACGAGCCTAAAATCCACGCATTATCTGAGAAACTGACATCGCCGTCAAGAAACTACAAATAATAATAAAAAACGACGATGAGGAACTCAAAGTTCGTCTTACGTTAACACTTCTCATAGGCCCAAAAATACTTCTCAGCACACAGCACTATGTCCTTGGCTGTGACGTAACGATAGTACTACACGAGGGTAACGTCGCATCTCTTTTACAGCCCAGTTCGGGCCAGCGACGGATGACGCACAATTTCTCACACATGACGCCTTACGGCAGTGCCGGCTCATGAATTTCTAACAGGGAAGATAGGCGTCGTTTAGTTGTGATCTCCATTATCCGCCTGACGTGAATGGGTAAACTGGTTGGTTACAGCAAATGCTTACGAGGGCCTCCTGTAATCCAGGTTAACACTTTCCATTATCATCATCGTCCACATCGTATGGTAGATCTAATCTCATTCATGCCGTACCCAGTCGTTGTCACGCCTTACCTTGTGGTACAAGTCACTTGCGTAATGGCACATTAAACGACCCTGCGACCAGCAGATAATGTGGGGGTGACGAAACGGCGCTAATGCAACAGTTCGTATACATTCCACTGTGCCTCGCAGGCTGCCAGCTGCACAGCCGACAACACTCCCGAATCTTGGCCACCGTCAAAACTTGACGAGGGTCATTTGCTGACGCGGATTTATGGCAGTAATATTTATGCTGATAATGTGTTAGAAAAATATTTAATCACTTTAAAGACTGAGAGAGCCGGTCCCGGTGGCTGCGCGGTCTAAGGCGTGGGTCTGCGGTCGCTCGCCTGCTGAGATTGTGGGTTTGAATCCCACCGGGGGCATGTCTGTCTGTTGTAAGTGTTGTGTGTTGTCAGGTAGAGGTCTCTACGACGAGCTGATCACTCGTCCAGAGGAGTCCTACCGACTGTGGTGCGTCGTTGTGTGTGATCTAGAAACCTCGTGAATGAGGTGGCCCTGGCCCACTGGGGGGCCGTCGCGCCAAAAACAAACAAAAGACTGTGTGAGAGAGAGAGACATAAGATGTAGTAGAAGAGAATAAGAAAGGGAAAATACAATGCAGAAATGTCAGACACTTTAATTTTGGAAGGAAGGGGAGAGAGAGCATCACTTTTTAGAACGTTCAATGCCTCGCCCGCTCGTCCTTCTGATATGAATTATATGAAAATGAGAGTGAAGGTAAGGACATTAGAATGGTGACAATAGTGGCTTGATGAAAGACCGTTTGAACCTGTATTATATTTAAAAATTCAGTTGCTAAAACACACTCATCTCAGCCATCAAAACCAGTCAGCTAATGTATAGGAAATATTGCTGTTTGTTCTGAGACACGCACGCACGCACACACACACATACACACACTGTGGGCAGGTTGTAAAATGTTCCACTAATAAACCTGGTACATAAAGTAGCCACCACGCTTTAAGGGCAGGGATAAGAAATGCACATAAAATACGTTACAAATCAAAACGTCAAACATCACTCGGGAGACCTAGATGTAGATGAGAAGATGACATTAAATAAGGAAGAAAAAGGATGTGATCCAAAGGGCTGGAATGATTTTTTTTCAAGGCGCTGAACATTACCTATATGTAGAGTGACTACATGTTTAATAATCCATGCTGGGCAAGACAGTAACATAGTTGTCATTTAATTAAAATCCGTAAGTAATCCTTAGACTAAAACCGTATGGACTGTACGAAATTTAGTTTTCTTTTGTAGATTTTCTGTTGCTTGATTTACTAAATTATTACACGCCAAAATGCCAAGGTGCTGCATCACCTTAAACCTCGCTGCCAGCGCCCCAGGAATGATGATGTGGACAGAATTCCTTTAGCTAAGGGCTGTGACGGAATGAAGTGAATATGGTGGTGAATCGTTGGGTGCCACAAAAGGCAGTCAATTTCCTGGGCTCGCTGAAGGAATACTCGACTGTTTGTCTCTGAAGAAAGACTCTGATCCATTAAGGTAATTACACAGATATCTCAGACTTGTACTTTCGATCGATCACCTCCACATCTCCCTCAAGCTGTTACATCCCCCCGCCCCTAAGCACCAGACTTCAGCCGTCCATGCAATTTGTTAGCACGAACTCTTGTAATGATAACCACATGACCTTTGCCTGCGGATATATGCTTCCGGCTACTAAACAAAGATCAACCAGAGCTGCAGAGGATAGATACAACGTTAGACTATAGAAAGTGGAAAGCCTCAAGCGCCGTCTGTCCTTACAATCCATGAGCTTGAAGATTCAGGTGTTCTAGAATGTTACGCCGTGTCGGCTGGTAAATACCAACGCTAAACGTCCGACACGGCGTAACATACCAGACGAACTGAATCTTCAGCAACACATCTGTGAGAACCTCACACCCTGCGCAAATGAGCTTATTTCCGTAATCTCAGCAGAGGACATTTCTTTTCATCGTTACACCTTTGTATAAGTACGCACGCATCTTCTCTTCCGGTCGTCCTCTGGTTGGCTCATTGTTTCCCTCTGTTTAAACTCGCAACTTCGCAATGCACTACTGCATCCAGATATGGTCGGCGGTTAGGCCGGCCTAAATTAAGTTGTTTTGACAGAAAGTGCATTAAATGGAAGTACCCGAAACAGTGCGTGCTGCGGGGGCCAAATGCGCTTTTTGAACTCGTGCAATTAAGTTAACTATGACCTCACGGCAGGATGGATCACACCCAAGACGAGTGAATACTACGAACTCTGCCGGTTTATCGGTGATGATGCATTGATAACTTTCAACCCATGAAGGTACGGCAACACGAGTACCTGCAGGGCTTAGTAACTTCTATACTGTATGTATACCTACCTATCTACCTACCGACCTACGTGGAGATGACTTGCTTATCGGTGAGCAACTAATAACTTGCGGCTTCTCTGTGTAACAGCCCTGTCAATGACAGATGTGGCGATGTTGTTAATTACGCTGGCGAAAACCTTTTTAACGCGATAATTGTATCAGGCAAGCTATACAGAACAGAAATGGATATATAAACGTCAGTAAATTATTATACGTGAGTAGCTAGGTCTGCAGAGCCAATATAGCGAGGCAACGACTTACGATGATATAGCGGCTTTTCATTCAATTAACAGTACAGTACCAACAGGCCTCACGTAATAATCCTTCTGACTGCAAATGCTTGGTATGGGTCGAACTTGTAACCGCGATTCCGTTCTAGTTCTGTACGTCCGACAGAACTCAGGGTCCTATTTATGTATTAATTTATTTTTTTGCATTTATTCTTCATTTATTAAATCAGGCTATTTATTTATACATTCACTTAGTATTTATTTCTGTCCTTGTTTATTCATTTGTGGTTTATTCAAAGACGCTCTCAGTAGCTCGGACTACACAGCGTCTAATAGTAGGATTAGCAAATAATGAGCCGGAAAGGATAAAAAAAGGGACCGGTTGTGGCCTAATTTCAGGTAGTTCCCCGACACTAGACTGCAGGGAGGAAAATCATGAGATCTTTCCCAGAGTACTTGGTTTTAGGACAAAGACAACTCTCCTGAAGAGACGAAGGGGCCTAGATGACGCACAAGAGGAGGCAGTCCTCACAATCTGAAGACAACAGGCGCAAAGTCGACTGAAGTGGTAAAGTCAGTAACTTTCTTTGACGAGTGATGCCCCCAATCCATATATTGTTCCGTCTGCAAATAACAACACTGAACTTTGTCTGTAAATCCCTGTAAACATGACCGATGATCTGCTGCTTCAGCAGTGATCGCAAAACACCATCCGACAGCGCGAGACAACAGATCAGGTGTAGAAAGCGCGTTTACACGTCAAATATCTCGCCCCAACATTCTCTGATTAGCAAAATATATTCTGTTTAGTGGATGGGTGGAAGGGGGTGAGGAAAGGACAGGTTGCGCTCATTTTTTGCGCTCTGAATCCTGATATGTTCACAAACGTATGCGAACATTACATTCACTAAGAAGATAAGCAAGTGAGCCGTGATAGCGTACCCAGTACAGCGCCTCGCTACGGGCTGGACGGTCATTCCCGCGAGTAAAGCGGCCGAGTAGTGGCGCTGACAAACCACCTATCTAGCGTCGAGGATAAAGAAAGAGTAGGGCTATACATCTACCCCCCCCCCCCTTTGTGTCTTCAAGGCAGACTACAGGGAGAAATTTTACCTTACCACAAAATACAATATACCTGCAACGTAACATTGCTGGTCGTTCGCGTAACCACAGCTGCCATGTAAAAGCAACAATGTGTTCCCTTTGTACTGTTGGCGTCAACAATGTCATAAGTATCGAAAGCGTTGCCATGTAAGCAAAGCAATGTGTTCCCTTTGCATTGTTGCGCTGTAGGCCTACATCGCTGCCAGTAATATAAAACATCTTTAGGTTTCGTGTAAAGTTCCCGATGTTTTTGTCCAACTTTAACCAAATTTGGACTTAATTTAAATATTTTCATAAGACCCTAATATCAAATTTCACAAATATTCGTTCATCGGAAGCCATGCTGATAAAGGCGGAGGGAAGGACAGACGGGTCGACACGGCGAAACCGATAGGCGCTCTTCGCGACTATAACACCGCCCATAAAAATTACAACTTCATTAGGGCAGGATGCAAAATGAGGACGCAAACACAGCAGAGTTTCAGAACAATTGTGAATTCCAGTACGGGCGGCTGCCCTGTTTGCGCGGGTCGCTGTGAACTGTCACTAGCATCCGGTATTTTGGGCTCTGTATGCAAGGCAATTATGTGCCGTCACGACGATCATAGACAACAGGGAATTCTTGTTTACCGAAAGAGACGCTTTCCGTCGCTGGACTCACCTCTACGCAACCACACCACGTGTAACAAACGTCCATTAGCATCATGCGGCTTAATCCAAATCTTAGACGTATAGCGTTGACAGTACATGTAAATACGACCTTAAAATATTCATTGCGTCCCATTCACAGTGTTCGAGGTAAACGTGGTGGTAATTTTAGTTTCCTGTAGCGAAAAATACAGTTGTGCAGATGATGCCTTGATGAATCGCGGCCTTGCCACATTTCTGGAATCCGGTAAGGTTTATTTCATCGATTTCAACAAAGATATTTACATTCGAAATGTACTTAATGCCGCAGAACGTAAAAGGGAGGCTAACAAAGTCCTCAAAGCAGAGACATTCTTAGGTGTTCGGTAAATTAAGTTACCCTTGTACACGTCATGAAGGCATATATATATAGCGGAGTAGAAGTATAACTCCACTCATTCATAACTCGGAAACAGATCGAGGTAAAGAGTCAGCTTCACGCCCCGGCCACCCCGGGTACCCATTGAGCATTTAACTGTACGGGACCCAGAGCAGGTTTGGACACTCTGCAAAAGTGAAGTATTTCTTGACCGTCTACAAAATTTAGTGTATTACGTTCACGAATAGCGTAAGTTTCTAGGCAAACATGAAAATGTGACAGCTTGAATAGCTACTAAAAACTCCCATATCCACGCCCTCAAACACGACATTGGCGTCTTAGTAATCACCACTTCTGCCTGTATTCTTGACGTCCGACAGAGCGACCACGACGACTGAGGCTTTCGTGGTTTTCCTCACTCCATCCAGAAAATGTGGCGATGCTAAGCCCTACGTCGTCCTAAACTTCGACCGCTTCCTTTCCTTACACTTTATTGTTCATTATGTTCCTATCGAAAGCCCGGACAGCGTAGGCGTTACTGTGATTAGGACACGGGCTGAACATCCGATGAACCGTGGTTCGATTCCCAGCAGGGGCCAAGCCTTTATCTCTACTCCAAAGCATCCGTTCCGGCTCTGGGATCTACTCGGCCTCTTATTCCACGGGTACGGGGGGATCTTTCCGCGCGATAAAGCGGCCGCAGCGTGCTGCTGACCACTCACCCCCATGTGTTGCAGATATACACAGCGACTATCCCACACACCTTCATGGCGTCACAGGGACAACACTACCTGTAACTTTGTTTTGAGTGGTCCTATCATTCAACGTTATATAATCTGATCTGAAGATGGTGTCGTTTAATGAACAACCAATACAGTAAAGAAACACAGAGATGCATCTCTGTGTGCGATACGCGATTCTGGAACTTCCCATTTCCATTATATAAAATTTAACCCAAGTACTAGTCACGTTCGTCTACTTGTTAACGTACGTTTCGAGTTTTCGCTTTGTGCAACATGTTACTCGTCCGCTATAATATAGACCACTCCGTCCCTGCCCTCTCCTACACGTGTCGACACGGTGTTTCAAACCTGCACCCGATATGAATGTATTCAACATTGCTGTCGCTGTTCCGTGGCGGCCACATGTCAGTTGGGAAAACTCCCGTTCGGTCGAGTGGGATTTCTGGTAAATGACTACTGGAGAGCGGAATTCGTTAGCTTCAGAATTTCAGAATCTATTGATACTGGTGCTCTATCGGCATCTACATGTTACTGTACGTAAGTTTACACAGGCTACCGTAGACAGGCCTAACACATCGCGGATTTACACAGACTACTACAGTCAGCCCTAAAGCTTCACGTGTTTACTTTGAAGGAACCATAATTCAGTCCTTCCTTGCGCAGGTCCAACACATTTAACATTCCCCGTATTCCACGTACTCTCCCTCTATCCAACTTTATACGCTTTAGGCCTACATGATTACGTACACCCTGGCCGGCTCTGGGCCCCTTAGCAACTCCCTTCGAACACGTACACTGGCTCTTACCTGCATTATATCTAGCGGCAGCATGCAGCAGATCACACACTCCTCTAGTGTACGGCTTAAGAACATGCAGAGCTATTCTTTCGACGTTCTATTCAAATTACATTTGTTTCCCAACCTTCCAGTGCGTAGAAATCCCTTACGGGTGCAGAAGAGGCAAACTACGTCACGCATAACTTACGTTCAGTTCTGCCAAATCTTGTACAACAAGCAGGAGCATTAAAATTATCATTTGTGACGCTCGTATGCCTGATTAGTCCCTGTCACCACATACTCGCGTACCCCTAAAATAATATATCGCTAGGTTAAGCAATAATTACCCAGCGTCGTGTGCGTGACAATAAGCAGGCTTTAGCTCAGAGAATACGAGATAGAAAATTGATGCAGGGCGTACCACTTCTGGCACGTCTGGGCCGTTACGTTTCCTCCACATCCTACTAACAGCCAGGTCTCCTGAACAGATGTAGACAGTAATGCCCGATTCTTACGTTTAGATCGTCAAACGTATCCCTGACTTCAGCTCGTATTTCACAGACAGCAAGCTGAGCTCTTATCTTAAATCAACTGTTTCTTCGGCGGCAGCTCGCACGGCCCGAAGAAAAATGTCTCCTTAATAAAGACCTACTACACTGATTACATAAGTCTTTGTAAAAAGTGTAACTGACGTCCGACTTTAACCAAGCCTGAATGTGGCTGACAGAAATTACCAAAAACCCCCAATATAAATTTTCACGAAAAGCTATCCGATGAGAACAGAATCACTCCATGGGGACGTACGGACAGATAGACATGACACAATAGTGCGAACGTACCTAACACGCAGTATTTAACGCCACGCACATTGTTCACTGTTCCACTTAAAGGCATATTTTGAGAGACGTTTGCCTGAACTATCTTAAAGTCAAAAAAAAGAAAAGAATACGGAGCTGGTTGACGTTTGGGTAGACAAATAACAGAGTTTGAAGAGCAGTACGGCAGGAATTAGGGATGAGTATAATGCTACAAGAAAGGAGTAAAATATTGAAACTCTACATTAATTATATTACCCGCGACACTGTACCCACACATATAATAAAAGTCACAGCCTGATAATGGGAATTCCTGGGCATTTGCGCGCGGTCTATGCCAGGGGTTCACAAATCGAAAGCGTCTGGTCCCCCAGGCGAGTAAATTTTGTACGGCAATGCAATTTTCAACGTAATCACTGCAGCTCTTTACTCACATATACCGTGTGTATCAGTTCGCATGCACCGAGCAGAAAGCGCCGAATAAGTCAGGTTCACGAGCCACTCCCGAATTGTGGGTCCTTAGCATGGGACTTGCTTCATGTCCACCCTCCTGGCGTCTAGAATCTGGAGGTGGCTGCTAAACGTTTTCTGAAGACCTGTGGAAACCTGGTTCATGCTGGTCTATTCAAAATCCTGCGACAGTATCATGAATTTCATCACTGCCGCTTTGTACCACGTCCTTCCATAATCACTACAATGACATTACAGGTTATCATTCCATGCTAAATTGCATCTGTATTTGATACAGCGCAGCTAATAATTACATATTCATACAAGCTCGTTTATGTATGTTTGCCCGGAAGGTTCACCAGTGCAAACACAGGAGCTCGCCACCACCCTAAGTAAATATGCATGGTTACGGTCACATCTCTGGTTCGAGCTGTGAATATCTATATCCGTAAACAATAATATATAACAAATAAAAAACTTTGTTCAATTAAAAGCACACACTACGTAAATATTTTGCATAATTTTGAAAATATTCATTTAGTGCACTGGACTTATTAATGAACATTTTGCATACGTACATGCTTATATTTTACCTAGATATTTCTCTAATACTGAACTTACATTTATTCACTCTTTCTTTCTATTACACGACTCCTCCCCATTAGGCTCCTACACATCTCAATTCATGTACTATACTAGGCACACAAGGCGGATAGTATCTGCCGTCAATAACCACGAGGACAGCAGGCTGCCTCCAACACTGTCCCCCACCATCCGCCTTCAGGACTAAGTAGACCTGAACTTGCTCTATTTAATTATGGGTGTAACCTTTATCAGCACCAACAAATTCAATATTCTAATAATGTGTAGGGAATATTAATTTTCCCCTGCATGTTTCTGCGTGGTCTCCACCTGCAGGAAGCTCACACCAATGTAGTTAAAACATACAGTAATAAACATTTCATTGCTGTATGTTTTAACTACACTCCCTGAGGATGGCGATGACGCCGAAACATGTAGGAGCAAATTAATATTAAATACACAATATCAGAATAGGGCATTTGTTGGTGCTAATAAAGTTCACAACATAATTCGCAATGCACAGAATGAACGGTATGACAGTTACTCTATTAGTTTTACCTATGCCAGTCTAGTATATCATTAACATTATGCTGCTGATAGCAGCGATGGACGCGTCGGAGTTGAGTCGTCCTGCGAAGTGAGTAACGGACAGGTTCACAGGCCCTGAAATGGCAGCCCAGACCATTAATGTGAGTTGAACGTCCGTTTACAGACAAGCCTCAAACAGCAAACAGCAATCCGACGTCATCCCCCTCTGTTATAAGTGCTAAACAGCAAAGATCGTAACGAACTCAACTCAAAAGGGAAAAACAAGAAAGACAGCCACAAAAAAAAAAAAAACTACCCCCACAGTGCCCGACCCCCCGGGTTCTGTAGACTACGGGTGTCCATCCTGCAGTCCACCAGGTTGTACTATCCGGTTGGCGGACATATTTGTAAATTCTGTACAAGCTACAAAATCACACACTAATTTAGGCGGTCAAGTACACAGCTTATCTTGATTTTTACATGTACGGCTTGTGAACCAGCCCGCAGTAACAATTGTGGCCCCTTTCCCCCCCCCCCCCCCCCCCCCCCCCCCCTTGGCCCCCTTCCCCCCCCCCCTCCCCCCCCCCCCCCTCCCCAAAAGGTTGGATGCACATGCTGCAGGCTATCATATACCGGCACAGACCCTCCCCGACGCACGCAGAAGTTACGTCTCGGAAGGTCCGGCGCTAGTCGAATTTTGGGCAAGTCAGAATTCCATATACATATGGTCAACTACACACGTTTACATGAGGCACTCCAGCTGAAGTCCCAACCCACTCACATTAGAACCTTATCGGCCGCAGAATGACTGCCCTGCCGCCTGCGTTATCGTCCAGCAGTACTCTTCCGCCACCTTCGTCTCACTGCTCTTTCAATCTCGAAAGCAAAAATTCAACGCGCGTTTAAAAAACTTGTTAATTCCTTACTTTTTTAAAATTGCGTAAGAACGACACTGCGTGACTTGAAATAGCGCTAAGTCGGGGGGAGAATCCGTATACACATTTCATATGTCACATTACGTGTGCTCTGTTGCTGGAATTAGACGATGTGAGAGTTATGTGCAAGCAGTGACTACACTGGCGCGTTACGTCAGCCGGCAACACGACAGCCAGCCATTGCATCGCTCCCACTTGAAACAAGCGATGTGTAGCCTCTGAATTACAGGCTACACAATACAGACAGTACAATGAAGGGACCATCGCTCTTATTTCGACACAAATGTCACTCGCGAATGACAGTAATTTAAGCTCATTTACACGAGACGACTTCATATACACAGGAGAGAGTTTAAAGTTGCTTTGTAGCCAACAACAAGGTTAACTGTCGCAAAATTAAACGACAGCCGGACCTTTGTAGCATGGGGAGATGGAGTACTCGCTGTTTATTTAACGGCACTTTTAATAATTCAGACTGCATGGTGCCAAATGGCTGGACGAACGTGTCCGCAGTGTCGTGACAGAATCATCTGAAGATGGAGGTTTGAAAGGTTGCTAGCATTGAAAATGGATAAAAGTGGCTAAGGTTCGTAAATCAAAAGCGGGTTTTGGTATAACGAGGTAGAATCTTCGGGTTCTGCCACCACAGTGTCTGTTAATTAGCTTTTTAATAATTCGTTACTTAATTGGTTAGTAGGCCAGCCAGTCGGTGCGTTAGTAGTTTGGTCCGTTAGTTACTTGGCTCGTTGGTTGGTTGGTTTGTTGGTGGGTGGGATGGTTGGTTGGTTGGTTGGTTGGTTGGTTGGTTGGTTGGTTGGTTGGTTATTTATTTAATTAGTTAGTCAGTCAGTCAGTCACTCGGTTAGTCAGTCACCTAGAGCACCAAGGAGTGACGTGGTCTCCAACAAAGGCCTATACATGTACTGTACGTACCACCTGAAGTCCACATCAACTGTAATGAAGACGAGTAAATGGGTTCACCCTTTCAGCAGTAAACAAGCACACAGGCAGATACCTATACAATAATGACATGAATCCTCACTTTGCTCCTAAAATAACGCGAAGTGAACGCATAATCACTTATCACGTACTGCATCCGCTCACGGAACACTCAACTTCTGAAGTATCCTCAGAAGACAAGAAATGACTACCAGTATCTTCAAACAGGCTCACCCACAACCTTGCCCTAAGAGATCGCGTGACTAGGTTCCCTCTTTTCTACGAACATACAGAATCAAAGCACGCCAAGTTGTCAGACTAAACACTAACTTATGCCTCCATTACCTCGATCCTGTGATGTCAAATCCGCGGCATTGCACGGACTAATACAGTGTTTCCCAAACTTTTTTTGCTCGTGGAACACTTTTAACTTCGAAAAATGGCCACGGATCCTCACATCCTTGCTGACGTAAATACACAGTGTCCGGATGATAGTACCCAAAATTAAAAATTTCTATCTCAAAACTGATTTAGAGAGCTAAGAATACACACCAGTAGCTTACGTAACAATGCACTGCATGATTTGACCATAATTGAACTGATTCGTGGGTACATTTGATTTCTTAAGTAGATATCCTAACGGTTATATTAAGTAAATACATCGCAAATTAAAGATGATCGGCGATTGTTTTTAACAGAAGGCCATTCTTCAAGACGTCATAACAGAAATGTATCCACGGATCCCCTGGGAACTGGTCCCTTAAGGGATCCGTGAAGCACACTTAGGGAACCATTGGACTCACATTAACATTTCCGAAAACCCATCTCCGTACCTGAATAAGATGCCGTAAGAACAATCAAGACGAAAACGTGCACTTGTCACGAACCACGGCGTGCCTAATAAGTGTTCGGTGCAAAATACTGTCGTACAGATCAGAGATGTCTCGAAACGCTCTGCTGAAATCATAGATCATAAACCCGCTCTGGGGTTGGGGGGGGGGGGGGGGAAATTTTCCCATCCTGAAAATAGGTTGGGAAAATAGGTGAAAGAAAAAAAACACTGCTAAAAATTCCACCCCAAAACTCGAAAAAAACAAAAACCCA
>Ga0123355_10006920_pt1 | contig 16884 bp, 5 predicted proteins | sample TergutEmb28metaG_3_FD_89872 | JGI IMG/M metagenome (GOLD analysis project Ga0123355, IMG submission 89872) | Embiratermes neotenicus P1 segment gut microbial communities from Petit-Saut dam, French Guiana - Emb289 P1 | ecosystem: Host-associated > Arthropoda: Insects > Digestive system > Gut ...
ATTTTTTTTCTTGGAGGGGGAGACCTGTTTCTGGTGCAGTACCTAAATTTAAATGCCCATTGAAAAAACGCGGACTTTCTGCCCGTGCAGTAGGGTTTTAAATAGGACCGGCAAAGGGTTAAAGTATGTATACTTTCTATAAACATTGACAAAACTCGTGATATTCAATTTAAGACCAAAACAAGCCCACGTATGATATAAACATTGTTTGTAATGATAACCTAATAACAACTCTAACTCAAACTAAATTTCTGGGCATATATATACTTACTCACTCCATGGTGCAGAGTCCTTCTTGAGAAGCTAACTGGTCTGCAGCTAGTCAAGAAACTCCCCGGATTTCACGGAACCCGAACGTTCATTACCGCACTCACAAGCGTCCGCCACCTGTTTCTATCCTGGGCCAACCCAATCAAGACCATATACACACATCCCAACTCTTGGAGATCCGTTCTAATATTATTGGCCCATCTACGCCTAGGTCTCCCCAGTGGTCTCCTTCCCTCCGGTTTCCCCACCAAGACCCTATACACCACCCTCTCCTCACCCATACGTGCCACATGTCCAGCCCATCTCATTGCTCTCGATTTCATCACCCGCACAATACTGGTTGAGGGGTACAAGTCATTTAGCTATTCCTTATGCAATCTCCTCCATTCCCCCGTTACCTCGTCCCTCCTAGGTCCAAATATTCTCCTCAACACCCTGTTTCAAACACCCTAAGCTTCCTTTCCTCCCGCCGTGTCAACGACCAAGTCTCACACCCATACAAAATAACAGGCAAAATTTCAGTTCTATATATCTTGATCTTTAAATTTTTGGATAGCAACCTAGAAGACAAAAGCTTCTGCACCGAATGATAGCAAGCATTTCCTGACTTCAATCTGCTCTTAATTTCTTCCGCAATAGAAATTTGATCTGTTAAAGTTGTTCCCAAATATTTAAAATCCTCCACCCTGTCGAAGGTACTATTATCAATCTTCAAACTGTGAATTCGTCCTGCATTCTGATCTCGAGACATGACCATGTACTTAGTTTTATCAGCATTTACTTCCAGTCCAATCTCCCCAGTAGCAGCTACTAAAGCTTCTGCATTTTCCTTTAGAATATGTATGTTTCCTTCCAGTATATTAACATCATCAGCATAAGCCAGAAGCTGATGTGTACCATTTAGTTTCAAGCCATCCTGATTTACCTGAACCATCCTAATGGTGTACTCTAAAGCAAAGTTACAAAGCATTGGTGATAGAGCATCTCCTTGTTTCAAAACATTCCTAATAGGGAACCTGTCAGACACAGTCTTGCCCACCCGGACTCTGCTATATGTTTCAGTCAGGCTCATCTTCATTAAACTTCCAAGTTTCCTAGAGATACCAAACAAAATGAGAATCTTATATAAGACCTCCCCTCTAACTGAGTTATAAGCTTTCTTGAAGTCTATAAAGAGCTGATGAACTGGTTCGTTGTATTCCCATTTTTTCTCAAGTATTTTGTGAAGGACATATATATATATATATACACTGTACCGTTGATCCTGGTTCGAAGCCAGATCAAAACTTATGCATGGCGGAGAGACATGCAAAGCTACATGTGAAAGAATTCGCTTGTGTACTAAACAGTGGTACATTATTAGAGTGTGAATTGATATTAATTTTTATGACTGTGTTTATCGCGCGAAGGGAGCCAGCTTGCTTTTAGCTCGGGTTATATGATACCGCCGCGTTATTGGGAACAGTTCTTTCAATGCGCTTTTAGCATGTATCAGCATAAAGCTGTTAAACTTGAGGTGTGGAGGCTGTGAAGCTAAGACTGGCTCGGTTTGGGACTTCTGAGCTGGCACTCGTGTGTGCAAGTCGAAGGGGAACAGTGACTATAATAAAGAAGTGTAAATTGTTGATACAATTTCTAACAGTGCCGGACACAATTAATTTCATTGTGAATGTTAAAGAATACGATTTGAATTGACTGTGACAATAAAAACTAAAAGAGGCTTAAAAACAATTATCCTTTATGTTATCTAATTGGTAGACAAATAACGTTCCTGTGAACACCACGCGGTATATCCCCTTAGTGGAGTTCATGATCCCGAAGTTGAGAATTGGCCGTTTAAAACACGATACAATAAACTGGAGTTGCTACATTGAATATATTATCCCAAAATTAAGTTCAGCTTGTTACGTGATAAGGAGTATTAGACCTTTTATGCCCCTCAGTACTTTGAAAACGGTTTACAATTTTTATTTTAATGCAGTTATTAGTTATGGTTTACCTCTTTGGGGCAACTCACCCCATATTTTGGAAATATTTAGAATGCAAAAACAAAAAAAAAAAATCAGAATTATGATGGGTTATAAAAAGAAGTTTTCATGTAGGAATTTGTTTAGAGGGTTGGAAATTTTACCCTTTGTATCTCAATATATCCTCTTACTTATGCTTTTTGTAGTTAAAAACAAAATCATGTTCATTTTGAACTCGAAGATTCACACTAAAAGTACACAACAAACTAATACTTTTTACCAGCCCATAACAAATTTAACTGTATACCAAAATGAGTACATTACATGGGCATTAAGATTTTTAACAATCTTCCTCCATACATTAAAGATTTATCTAATAATATCAGGAAATTTTAAATTTACTTAAATCAGTTCCTACTTACACATTCGTTTTACTCCATACAAGAATATTTTCAGCATAAACATACTACTAATCGATAATATGCCATGAAACGTTTTCATGAGATGAATACACTCAGGACCAAATCTTAATTCTATATTTGCTCATCACAACATTATTATATAAATGTTATTCATATGTACAATCTGCTGTCTGTATTCATTTGTGTGCCTTTGTACTTGACTCTCTCTGCTTGTCAACTACAACCTTATCTTTGTGTTTGTTGTTAACAGAACTAGTTTGCTCCTGCTTGTATTAAACATCATCATGTAGCTATTTCGGAATCATCTTGTATGATTCCGAATATTTATTACACTGTTAATTGTATTACCCTTGACTCTATATATTTCAGATTTTGCATGCACAAATTTGTATATACAAACACCATTTTCATTCCACATTCAACATTACTCATCGAGAGGGAATTCCTGGACATTCTTAGCAACTTAAAACTTAAATCATATATAACTTGTATTCAAACATTTTTGGTACATTAGTTAATCCAGTAAAACGATTGCTAGCCCTCTGTTACTGGCGGTTCAAAGACATCAGTCATAATATTCACTGTAAATGTCCATTCAATAAATCTTTATTGAAAGGCAGAATGATTGTCACCGAGATCTTTGACTCATAAACCCTTGTGAACAGCTGACAATGGCCCAAATTCTGTTCAGTCGATCCATGAAAAGTGTGGGAAACAAAAAGTATTCATAAAGTAACATACAGTGAGGGGCAACAACCTGATACAAACAAACCTTCAACCCAAGACAAAACATAAAGTAATAAAAGAAATTTTCATACTGATCATGAGGTTTGGATGGAGGCAGGTAATTAAGTGAACTATGTAAGTGAGGTTGCTCATAGTGAGGTCACCTAAAGCACAGATTGATAGTTTTAGAGTGAAGTGACTGTTGGTTTCTAGATTATGAAGTTGCAGTGAAAGAAGACGTTTGCAGAATTGATAGTTGATTGACTGGACAAGTGCAGACTTTTATCTCAGATATAAATAAATAAATAAAATACAATGAACCCCACCATATTCCTTAAGCAGTCTCACCCACTATGCTGAGTGAGAAAGGGCATACATTGTACATAGGGTGGGCATGTAAAAACTATATGCTTTTATATAAAGGGTAAAAGCACTGATTTTTTTTCTGTCAGTTACTCAGACCTTCCCCATAGCTCTCTACTACCTCTACAAAGAAAACCAATATATGATCTGACTTTCTTCGTATATTTTCCAATCTCAGCTGGTAGCCCCAGACATTACAGTTACATATTGGGATTTAAAATTACCACTGGCTAACACTGTACATCTACACAAACAACAACACAGCTGTCAGCAGGTACTACAGTTTCATTACAGTTTTTGTGGGTCCAGTGTTTACTGCTGAGTCATCAAAAGGAGTCCTCAGTGAATAACTGCCCACAAGTGTTATACAGTGAGTCCTGTTGTATGTCAGTGACAGTTTGCAGCTGGTTGTTATGTCCTGTTGTGTGTCAGTGACAGTTTGCATCTTGTTGTTATATCCTATTATGTGTCAGTGACAGTTTGCAGCTTGTTGTTATGTCCTATTATGTCTCAGTGACAATTTGCAGCTTGTTGTTATATCCCACAATGTGTCAGTGACAGTTTGCAGCTTGTTGTTATGTCCTATTATGTGTCAGTGACAATTTGCAGCATGTTGCTACGTCCTGTTGTGTGTCAATGACAGTTTGCAACTTGTTGTTATGTACCATTTTGTGTCATTGACAGTTTGCAGCTTGTTGTTATGTCCTGTTATGTGTCAGAGACAATTTGAAACTTGTTGTTATGTCCCATCTTGTGTCAGTGACAGTTTGCAACTTGTTGTTATGTCCCATTGTGGGTCATTGATAGTTTGTAGCTTGTTGTTAAGTCCTGTTATGTGTCAGTGACAATTTGCAAGTTGTTATGTCCTGTTGTGTGTCAGTGACAGTTTGCAGCTTGTTGTTTTGTCCTGTTTTGTGTCAGTGACAGTTTGCAGCTTCTTGTTATATCCTGTTGTATATCAGTGACTTTTTACAGACTATTGTTATGTCCTCTACTTATTGACTCTTTTTCTGTTTCTCACTTTGTCTGTTTGCTCATTTCCAAACTGTACAGCCAGTATTTCACTTTTAGCACTTCCTCCTGTTCTTGCAGTCTGTCTACACTGAATACTGTCACACAATTTTGATGTTGTCTTAAGAACTGCTGCTTTGAGGTAATCAGTGATTGTTGTTAGGGAGTGTGTGTGTTTTATTGTGTTTGTAATTTTAATTTATTTGACATTCCAGAGATGCATGATATGTAACACAATCTTTTGCATTGGAACAAGTCACAACACATTATACAATATACACAATATGTACTGCACACAATCGTCCTGTGTACATTTTATATTGGTTCATATAGGTTACTGTACATGATTACCATATGTACCTTCTATGCCCTGAGATGCTCGGGATCATAGGTGGGAATTCTTAAGGGATACGGTTCATCAAAACTGGATAGGGTCCACACTAGTTGTTATTTATTTGCTCCTGAAGTAAAAATCTGCACTTGTCCAGTCAATCAACTACCAATTGTCCAACCTCCTTTTTTCACTCGGACTCACATCTCATATACCAGAAGCCAACAGTCACTTTCCGCCAGAGCTATCAGTCTGTGCTCCAGGTGACCTCACTATGAGCAACCTTGCTGACGCTGTTCGTTTACTTGAAGGAACGTGGCCAACTCTCTTTTGTCAGTGTGAAAATTTCTTTTATTTAATCATTTTTCATCTTGTTTTCAAGTTTCTTTTGAGTTAAGCTATTTCCTTTCCCTCTATGTTACATTTTGCGACTCCATTGTGGGAATTAGCCAAATAGACTATATTTCTTTGTTGGTTGCTCACAGGGTATTGGACTTAAAGATCTCTGGAACAATGACCTACTGTCCTTCTCTAAAGTTCTCTTGAATTGGCCTTTACTGTGAGTTTTATGATGAGTGGCTTTGAACCACCCATAATTGAGGGCTAGCAATTGTATTACTGGATAAACAAATGTACCAAAAATGTTCTACTACATATTCTCCCCCTAAATGATATGAGGAAATGTATCACAGGAGAAACCATTCTGAAATACCATCTCAAAAACAGTACCCGAATTCCTCCATAAATGCAAACAAATAAAAAATCATTAACAAATACATAAACATATTGAACACTAAACACAAGAATTAGACAAGCAACATATACCAGAATTTTGGGATTCCCCTAGTTACAGAACCTCATGCACTACTATATGTATGCATACATGTAAACTGACATGTATATCTTCTGGCATTACTTCATAATTATGTCATATACAAGTGACAGTTCCTTGTTTTTACCACAGACTGCACTCTTTTAAACAAACCAAGACATCCTTTTTGACTCTTAAGTTAAAATGACTGCCATAGTTCACTTACAAATCATTCATTTTCCATCCTTTTTTAGACAGAATTTCACTGTTATTTCCTTAATATCCACTACTACATAGAATCACTTTGTATCTCATATTCTGATTTATCCCTCTCTTTCTAAATTAAGTTATATATTTCTGCACAAATATTAGTTACTCAACATTTTACACACAGGAATTCTACATTTACATCCATATCTTTTCAACATTGGTAAAAAACAAGTCACACTAATCAAACAATACAATAGGTATAACAGTAGTAATAATAAAAAACCACAAAATAAATTGTTGTTACTTAAATCTTTTAGTCATTACTCTTAACTCTGTCACTTACCAAATATCTCTGTTTAATCTAACTCCCATCAGTACTCGCTACATTCGCCTTTCATTCTAAAATTAATCATATGATTACTAATACATACTATTACCTACTTTCATAATATAATTTCTTGGGGGAACTCATCTAACAGCATAAGCATTTTCAGACTTTAAAAATAGATCTTTAGGTTCACAGTGAATTCAAGAAATGAAGATTCCAATAGGGAACTATGTAAGAAATTAAGAATTTTGCCATTTTATTCGGAATACATACGTAAATTTTTTAATCTTTTACAAATATGATATTTTTAGATCAAATTCTGTGACATACAATATCAATAGCAGAAATAATAATAATAATAATAATAATAGTAATAACCACAACAACCGCGACCTACAACTTCCACATGTGAGTCTGTCAAAGTATCAATAAATGAATGCTATTTTGGCATCTAGGTTTTTAATAATCTTCCTACCTACATAAAGCATCTGTCCTAAGTAAGAAACAATTTAGGCCTACCTTAAAAAAATTATTTTGACTAATTCCTCTTATTCTTTGGAAGTATATTTTACTGATAAATTCATATTCAGATCTTGGTTTCCTAATTTTAAGTATTACAGTACATGCATTCTAATAATATCTGATAGCAATTATTTAACCCAATAATACATTTAATATAATGAAACATAATAACTTAATGTCAATATGTGATGCGACATATGTAATATAGTATAAAAATTACTAATTTAACTTGAATTACATTCTCTGTTGTTTTACCAATCATAAATATAATTTTGTATGACTGTTTCTTTCCTCTACAAAGCATCTATATTGCATTTATGTGTTTTATTAAGTATCTTATTATTGTTGTGTAAGTAATTGATTGTTTATCCACATGGTTTATGACTAATTGTATACCCCAAATATTGTTTTACCTAACAGGTTCGATGGAATTGTAAATGAACCATAAAAAATATTATTAGAGAATTACTGTTAAAGGATTTTTTTTTTAAATTTGTTACTTGGAACTCAAAGTTTATTGTTACAAATTCTTGATTTGCATTAGGAATACTGATTTTGTAATTTGCGTTGTCAAAACAAGTTATCATATGAAATCTAGTTAGTCTTGGAAATTTGTTTACCATAAAAAATTGTCTTTTTTAGTTACCAGACTTTTACGTTGTCTTCTGAATGCTTTAGTAACGCCCACATCCGGCTTTTGTGATCTCCAGAGGTTTCGTGCTTGCCTACTGATTGAGATAGATGATAAATTTTGCCATTTACTTGACTCAGTAATTGCATTTGGTATTCGCCATTTTGAATGTTTCTTCATGAATTCCCATTATAAGGCATAATATGAAATTTCTTCTTTACTTGTCTCATCGTCTTCCCAATCACAATCATCATCAGCATTACTTTTTCATATTTAATCAGATAGGATCTGGTGCCTTTCTTAGGAGTACTGTAAGAAGAGAAGTAGTTACTGGCTTCACTGATATCTATTTTCCTAAATTGTTCCAATGGAGGCCATATTTAGTAAACAAAACTCCCTACTAAGGTCTATTGTTACTACTGTGACATGCTAAAAATTATAAGTTTCACTAGTTTTGTATTAAAATTCCTTACTTCATTGTTAAAACAATACCATTTTACCAGATCAAGCTGATGTGGTACACACAGTGAAATAATAATTGTGTGGCTGTTCTTATTCACGAAATTAAATAAATAGCTTAACCAGTTTTGAGAATTATTTCTGCCAATTATTTCGATTCAGTTCCTCGCTTTTGACTCAGTCCCAAATGTTCTCTAATAATTGTAAATGGCCTTTACCTGCTCTTATGTGCCAGGCAGTATTTCCTTTCTCATTTTGGGCCAGCAACAATTTATTTGGGTTTAGTTGCGCTTTTAGCCCAACCCCATAAATTTTCTAATGACTCTAAACCGCCTCTTTGTGCTGCTCGGTGCCACACGGTGTATCCATACTGGTCTCTTACTAGTAACAATTTTTTCTTCAATTTATTTGGATTCTCTTCCTCTTCCTTGGCCCAGACCCACATATTCTTAAATACTTCAAAATTATTTCTGTCGGCTGCCAAGTGCCAGGCGGTATTTCCATCCTTATCTTGGACTAGCAACCAGTTCTCCTTCAGTTCGTCTTGGGTTAGTTTCGCTTCTTTAGACCAACTCCATAAAGTCTGTAATGCCTCTAAACTACCTCTTTCTGCTGCTCGGTGCCAAGCGGTGTTTCCATTCTTGTCTTTGGCTAGTAGGAAATTATCTTTTAACACATTTCCATCCATTTGCTCTCCTTTGGCCCACTGCCACAGTTTCTCCAATACTTCGAAATGGCCTCTTTGAGCTGCCACTTGCCAGGCTGTATTCCCATCCTCACTTTTGGCTAGCAACATTTCATTTGGCTTTAGTTCCGTTTCCTTAGCCCAACTCCACACTTTCTCTAATGTCTCTAAACTGCCACTTTCTGCTGCTCGGTACCATGCGGTGTATCCGTACTGGTCTTTGGCTAGTAAAAATTTTTTCATTAACTCATTTGGATTGCGTTCTTCTTCCTTGACCCAGAACCCTATTTTCTGTAATATTGCTAAGTGGCCGATTTGGCCTGCCAGTTGCCAGGCGGTACTTCCTTCCTTATTTTCGGTTAGTAATAATTCATCTGGGTTTATTTGCGCTTCCTTAGCCCAACTCCATAATGTCTCCAATGCCTTTAAACTGCCTCTTTTTGCTGCTCCGTGCCATGCGGTGTTTCCATACTGGTCTTCAGATAAAAACAGTTTGTTCTTCAACTGGTCTGGTTGCAGTTTCTCTTCTTCCACTGAGGCATGAGTTGTGTCTGATGCTCCTGAATGTTTTCTTAATGTATCTAAATGGCCCCCTTCGGCCTCCACTTGCCTGGCGGTCACTTCTTCAGCCCATTTCCATATCGTTTTTAGTGCCTGTACACTGTCATTTTCAGCTGCCTTATGCCATGCAGTTTGTTCCCAATGGTCTTTCGCTAACAACAACTTTGGTAGAGTCTTTAAGCATTCCCCTGATTTTAGGCTGTCTAGTAAAAATCCAATAATATGAGCGTTATCTTCCTTTGCTGCTTCATGTAGTGCTGTTGTGCAACCTTCCATGGGTGCGTGTACTTCTCTTTCTTTCCACTCTTTATCGAGTTTTCCTCCATACTCTCTCAAGGCCTCTTTTGTTGGCTTACATTTTTCCAATAGTCCATCCAAAAAGGCTCTAATTATTTGACAGTCTTCTTTTAATAAAACTACATTCAGTAAAAGTTTCTGCACCTGTTTGTGTTGTTTAGTTTTCTTTGTCAGTTGTTTTATTAGGAACTCAGCCACAAGGTACTCAGCAAAAGTGCGGTGGATGAATTGCGGCTGACCCTCAGAGTTTCTCTGCACTATCCCAATCCTAGCCAACTGTTCATCTGGAAATGCAGAATCATCAAATTGCAGAACTGTCACCGGATCCTCAGGAAACAACTCATTTAATGCCAAACTTTGATGCTCCCGTTCTATGTTTCTGGAATCGCGTTTTTGTACCTCCTCTACTGCCATATTGTCTGCTGATTTTAAAAACTTCTCTTTATAATATACTTCATATTTTCTCTCAATAAACCGTCTGTATAGCCCCACCAAATCTAGTTTGTGCGGTAACTCAGGTTCTGTTTTCTGTGACTCATAAAATGATCTAAAATCATTTTCGAATGCCTCCGCTAGCATGCGGGTTTGTAATGGGATGCCGGTGAACTTTCTGTCCTTATCACTAATTGACTGTGCCAAATTCCTGATTAATGCTTCAGCATAAATTTGTAACTGGTGGTGATTCATGGCTTCAGGATTTAATGTTTGAAGCCAGAATTTCTTTAGAAATTCAAATTGCTCCTTTTCAGAGAACGGTTCTAAGCTGTAGGATATCTGTTGCAGATTATCCTCCAATTCCTCTCTCAGGTGGGGTCGGGTGGTGACCCACAGCTGCTCTAACGAAGTCTGCTTCAGAACTTGTAGCATGTCAATGACTGTTTCTTTGTACTTTGGACTAATTTCATCAAAACCATCCACCATTACCACTACTTTGCTAATTTCATTTTCTTCGAAACTCTTCTCGAACAACTGTCTCTCTAAATGAGATTTAAGCTTTAGCACTTCCTTTGATACAAATTGAAGTACCCTCCCTTTATCCATCTTCATTCCTTCCTGATCCTTGAGCAGTTCCGTATAGTCATTCAAATCAATTCTCACCAACCAATGGGCTGGGTATTTTTGCTTGATTCTATTGGACAGTTTGGTCAGTACGGTGGATTTACCCATTCCTGCTTTGTCAGCAATTATCATGACTTTCTGGTGCTTTGCTTGCTGCAGCAGCTTGTCTAAATTGCTAGGATCATAAGAGTGGGATTTTTGGGCATCAATATATTTACGTATTGCATTTAAATTCCCTTTCGACTGCTGCCAAACAAGTTCACCTGACTTGTCTTCCACCAGCCAATGCACATTACTCGTTGGATTCTGTTGACAGAACTGTTGGAATTCCTGTTCAGTTCTTGCCAATAAATCAGAAAATTTTCCTGCTTTTTTGTCATTTATAATATCCTGTCTAATGACGATGTTGTGTTTAAAAGTTCTGTCGATATAATAATTTTCATTGTAACCACTGCAAGCAGAAAGTACAGTTTCTTCCCCAATTCTAATCACCTTTTCATGTAACAAACGAAAAAGGGGAAATAAATCTCTCATTGATTCAGCAGATGTCAGTTGACTTAAGGCAACTCTTCTGCCGTAAAAAGTCACTGTCTTCTTTAACATTTCTGACTGCGAAGGGGCAGTTAAGTCCCTCCAAGTTAACTCTTCATCTGTTGTAACGAACCTTTCATCGAGGGTTTTTGTAGCTATTTCTTGTATGAAATCAGCGGTGTCATCTTCTAATTGGACGGTCAGAATAATTTTCATATCCTCTTTCTCTTTCAGAATGTTCATCAATTCCTTGAACATATTCCTTTGTTCATCATTTTCTAGCTGATTTTTCCCACACGCTATTAGCAGTAGATGTGGTGTTTCCATACACTCCAGTAGTGCATTCCAACTTATCGCACGTTTTACTGTCAGCAACCAATTTAATTTCAGTACGGTATAGTGACCTTCACTGAAGCAACTGGGCGTAAAGGTTGTGTTTTGGAGAACCCAATAAACTTCGGTTACTCCTGTCCATTCGTCTCCATCAATCATTCGTAACTGCAAAATTTGTTGGTCACTATCGAGAAATTCACTTAAACCCAAAGCGCCGGGTTGAAAATTAAGCGCGTTTGGGGGAATGTTTTCGACATTACTCTTAGTTTCGTCTCGACAAAGCCTCTTTATTATATTGCTTGATGACAATTTTTCCTTTACTTTTTCTTTTATGTGCGGAAAAAGTCGAACCAGCCGCTTCACATAAGGAACCAGTTTGTGCAATGTGTTAGTGTCTGGGCAGAGAATTCTTTCATTGTCCAGCTTGAGGTTCTTTAACATTTGTTGAGCTGTTTGTTCGGCATAAGGATTGCTCATTACAGAAAAATAATCCTTAAATTCGAAGTTATTCTGCAATTGACTTAAGCAAAGGTAATGCTCAAGGAACTCCCGCTCGTCCTGTGTAAAACCTCTTAGACTTATTGTGCTTTTGTCGTAAGCCTTAGTTTGATAACGAAGCTGGTGGTAACCCTTGGGAACTTTGTTAGGGACAGTGTTAATTACGTCAGGGTGGTAATTATTAAGATGCTTTGCCCATTTAAAGAAATTTTTCAATTCTGGCTCACCCGTTAAGCGTGCACTAACAGGCCAATCGACCACCTCTTTGATTTTAGGTTCACCTTTTTCATCTTCACGTATTTGCCCCGTTTCAGGGTCAAAGGCTTCCACAATTTTGTCCATACTGTGTGTTGCTAGGTTGTACAATGGAGTATGTTTTTCCTTCCGGCCCATATCAGACAAATCAGTAAAGATGCGATAGACTGTCCCTAAATGTCTTTTACAGGTATTGATGATATTTGGAGCAGACAGATAACTGGTTATGTCTAAGTGCTGTAAATGAATGGAACATCCGTGCAAGCGTACGTCAAGATTGTCGGCCATTTGCGACAACATATCCTTACAACCTGGGCTCTCAAACGCTACTGTGTGGGGATGATAAGTGTTTGTGACATCATGACTGTCTTGCACTGTGCTGCTTGCAAGTTTATCGCCATTTTCTCTTTTCTGTTTCTTAAGAAATGTATCTGCATTACCTTTAATATATTGAAAGGTAAGGGGATTGGTCTTTGCCTGCCCTAACTTTTGGACATCTTGACTCTCTTGCACAGTGCTGCTTGGATGTTGTTCCCCTTGTTGTATTTTCTGTTTCTTAAGAAATGTACCTCCTTTCACTTCAAGGTACTCTGTGGTAAAGGTAGTGATCTGCGCCAGCCAACCCCCTAACGAGTGACCGGTGAAAAATAGATCGAAACTGACCTTCTGATCTTGCTCTATTTCTTGCAGAGCTGCGACCACCTTATTGGCAAATGTGCTGGCAGAATTCATTTGGTCAACGTGCATGTTACATACAACGCCTTTAATATCTGCACAAATATCTTTAAGAAACTCAGGAACATTTGTAAGACTTGTCACATGATCGGTCCCTCGATGAGCAATCACCACTTGCTGATAGTCCCGGTGCCAGTAGGCTGTTCCAAAATAACCGTTCCCCTTATTAGACGCTGCCGTTAGCAACTTCCAGCCTTTAGGAAGCTCAGACTCTTCAGGTTGGGAGTCCTTGTATGCCATGTTAGCAAACTGAGCTAATAAATTGGGTGTGGGGTAAGGGGGCGTATCATTGAGTTGATCAATGGCGGTGAATTGTTTGTTTGCATAAAACTCCTCGAGAGATTGTTTAAAATCGCCATGGCTCAATTTCAGCTCTTTGTCTACTCTTAGTTCTCCTGAGAAAGGCAGCATAAAAGTTGACGCTGCTTGTTTGCCAGGTGCAGCTGCATGTGAGTTACTGTGGATGTCAATGTCAATATTCTCTACATTATTGTATTTTTTAACCAACTCTAAAGGCGTTCTTCCATCACCATTTTCAATTGCAGTACCTGTTCCTTCACTAAGCACGGAATTATCCATCCCCGACTCATTTCCTTTAGTCGGCAAGTGCAAAGCAGTGTTCCCATTATCTTTACCGTCTAGTGAATTGATATCAGGTTGAGGTTTTTTATCTAAAAGTTCTTTCATCTTTTTTAATTTTTTCTTTTACGGAAAGATTTTTTTTTCGTATACAATTAAACGATTTCTCATTAACCTCTAACTGTTTACTATTAGAATGCTGGTGCTGTGTTTGTGTTCATTTGCGGTCCTTTGTATTAATTGTAATTAGAAGTAAGTGGACTGCCAGAGAAAGAAGACACAGTTACAATAATTTCAGTTTTGCCTTACGCATTCTAAAGTCAGTTCCTTCTTATGGCAGATTATAATATAAAACTTAAAGCGACAGGCTCCACACAATATAAACACGGTACCAGTAACACAGATACGTAATATAAGTTACTGGTGTGTCTGCAACTGACTGAGTTACTTATTTCTTTTCTTATTTAGGAAGGTACAAAAAATGTGAAGTTCCTATAATTACATGCTGCATGTGATATACAACACAGATCATTGAAAGGAACTTGTCTAGAATGATGCACAGTATTATGATTATTGTATGTTGCACAAGCTTTACTACACGGCCTGATACTGCTGAACAATTCTAATGGACATTATTAGCCCTATCTAAATGCCCTGTTGTTGCCTGCAATGTCCTCAGAAACATCTACATATGGACTAGTTGCGCCGCATTGTATAGCAAATATAGTACTTTTTAGGCCTACTGCCTGTATTTTTGGGCACCTCACCTCGGCCTGCAAACACCAGTGTTTTCAGACGCACTGTGGACAACATTCTGACTTGGAGTTCAGCAGCTCACAGGACACTACACTTCAGTACACATAGTGATAGTATTGCCTACTGAGTGACATGTTGGTCACTATCACTGTGAAGTGTGCAATGCTAATTATTGTCACTGTCACTTTTCAGTGTTCAATGCTCCTTATGCTCACTGTCACTCTGCTGCTTACCGCCTCTCTACAATGGTAATGAACGTCCCCGGTCCTCGTACAGCATCACGTCAATATGATGCAGCAGCCAGTCACCCCTGCCATTTCAACACAGGGCTGTACCCAACATCCTAGAGTGAATGTGAACTGCCATTATACCCAGCCGTCGTGACAAACTAGGTACTGCTTCTTCAGTCCAAAATTATCGCAAAATTTTTGCAGTCCCATCATTATCCGCTCTAGCACCTTTGCAGACCTGTCAACATATATATAAGGCTATATAATGCACCTCTATTAGCAGTCTGCTGAAATGCTGCTGATCTGGTGAAGCTCCTGCACTAAATGTCCAACTGTCAAATTGTTAATATCATACCGACTGACACGTGTTTAATTTCACTGGATTTTCTCACTTGATTACAACAAAAACAACAGCCATCACGTTCACTAATGACATGCACCCTATGTTTTAAAGCTGTTTCCAGCACACAGACTATTTCAAAAAAGTAGATTGTCTCCTGAATGTGCGTGAATTATTGGAAGGAATGTTTTTGTATTTATAGAAAATATTCCACCGGATTTGTGAAGAGAAAACATAAGTTGTAATACTCTTGTTGATTAGCCTGGAAGGCATTTGAAATCACACTGAATTAAAGCTACATTACCTGCTAAGGCACTGTGTGTGATACACACACACACACATATATATATATATATATATATATATATCGTGAGACTGCTTAACGCTGAAGGTAGAGGCAACACGACCCTTAGAAACATCCGGAAATCCTTCACATCCCACAAGAACCGAACAATCAACAACACCGCTGACAGAACCAGAAATCACACAACAGTAAATCCTGTTGTCTCTCTCAACTTCCCATTCAGTTATCCCCCGTCCTGCTAACCAACTGTCAGCTGTACAGCCACTGTAACTGTCTACAGTACTGTTTTGTTATTAACGGTTATTGCATGAACATTTTCAGTTTCAAATTCGACACTTCTACTCAAAATAGCGGTCCATCTGTTTTGTATGTGAGAAAACAGTAATAGTTGGCCTCAGTCACTGTGCGAACACTGGCTGTGACGTAGCAGACTACATAAAAAATCGAACAGGGCTTTGATTTACTTTGGTCCTTGACTTAGTGCTTTTACTTATCACTGAAAAATCCTCCAGTAAGGCTATCATTTCGCTGCCATACCATTCCAATGGAGATAAAACTTTGTTCCGGTACCAAGTAAGAAATGGATTTTTACGTCTATTCTGTACGAAAACCATTCGATTGCTACTTTGCAATAAAATATAATACACCGTGAACAATGCCAATTCCAAATAACCACTTCTGATCTGCAGTAACAGTCAGTGAATATGGCACGAAGTGTGAATTCCTGCTATACGTTTACAGGATGCCTTCTAAATAGCAGGTGACGTGATTAATGTCATAATCCAGCTTAATTTGTGTGTATTGTGAGATAAAATTAATCTTTAATAAAACAAATTTGATGTGTAGAATTAAGTTATATTTGTCAGCGACACTTTACTCAGTACTTCAGTTAGTGTAATATAAGTATTCTTTTAATTTTCATTACATGATATATATTTTTTGCTTTATATATTTTTCAGTTTAAATTATAACGCCACAATTTCCACCGTTACGTACTTCAAATTAACAATTCTACATTTACATCTTAGTATCCCATGACCACACACGCCACATTCGCCATATCAAATTATAAACTTCCAAAGTCCAATATTACATAATATCAATTACGAAATCGTCATTTACATCAAAGTATCCCCTGACCACAGAAACAGCACATCTGCCATATCAAATTATAACACCCAACTCCCACTGTTACATATTTCCAATTAACAATTCCACATTTACATCTCAGTATCCCCTGACCCCACACACCACATCTGCCATATCAAATTATAACCTCCCAATTCCCACAGTTACATATTTCCAATTAACAATTCCACATTTACATTTCAGTATCCCCTGACTACACACACCACATCTGCCATATCAAATTATAACCTCCCAACTCCCACTGTTAGAAATTTTCCAATTAACAGTTCCACATTAACATCTCAGTATCCCCATGAATACACACACACACACCACATCTGCCATATCAAATTATAACCTCCCAACTCCCACAGTTACATATTTCCAATTAACAATTCCACATTTACATCTCAGTATCCCCTGACTACACACACACACCACATCTGCCATATCAAATTATAACCTCCCAACTCCCACTGTTACATAATTCCAATTAACAATTCTACACTTACATCTCAGTATCCCCTGACCACACACACCAC
>Ga0123355_10006921_pt1 | contig 16884 bp, 9 predicted proteins | sample TergutEmb28metaG_3_FD_89872 | JGI IMG/M metagenome (GOLD analysis project Ga0123355, IMG submission 89872) | Embiratermes neotenicus P1 segment gut microbial communities from Petit-Saut dam, French Guiana - Emb289 P1 | ecosystem: Host-associated > Arthropoda: Insects > Digestive system > Gut ...
CCTGCCTATGAAGCTGGAACCGATAGTGAGTTCCGAAACGTCGGCAATTAGAACTCAGACGCCGGGGAATTACCCAAAAAGGAATAAATTACATTTAGAACACGGCGAAAGCTTAAAAACAAGATATATTTGGATAATATGTTTTTACGGATTTTTTGTTGTTGTTGAATATGTCCATGAAACTTTCATTTTGAATTCATTACAGTGGCTAGGAACGTCAGCTATTTCTAGAGATTCAGTAACATAATTTACACTACCCTGTGGAATATACTCTTACCAATAGATAGAATTAAAAGCATAATTAACTGGTGACATCGTGATTGGGGGGGGGGGCGATATTTGATCCCTTAATATTACCAAGAGGATAATAATGCAGAAATAGTGACAGAAAGAGCGTCTGGAAGATTTTAAATTTGAAACTAAATTTGTTATATTTTCATGGCAGTGATATTTTTACCATGCTCCCAAAACGAATGTCTGTGGACGAAAAACACCGACTATGTTTGACAAAAGCAAGGAGTCGAATTAGTTTCATGTCGTGATTTGAGAAGCCTTCCTGTCTCATTCCACGACACATAATGAGATTCATGCCTGTGGCTGCATACTTCCAGTTTGGGCGTGTCCCTCCGTAGTGTCCAATTTATTCACGAGGGACAGGAACGGAAGCAAGAAACTCCGTTAGCGACGTGCTTTGTTTAAAGTGCGAGGTGGAACATCAAGATGGTACGAACACCGCATAATTTTTGCGGAACCGGGATATCTTTCAGGTTAGACGAGACAGGACCTCCGATTCGAAGAAAATGCAGATATTCTTTATTCTGTGCTTCTTTTGTCGCCTTTGAAGGGAATTTTGAAATCGGCTTGTTGTACATAATGGAGACTTTCTAAAGGTTTCAGTGTCCACTCCGTGAAGTCATATAGAATGATAAGAAGTATGGCTCCACTCAGCACTGGATGGAGGTGAGTGGACAACTTCACGCCCCGGCCGCTTTACCTCGTACCCCAGAACCGGTCTGGAAGTTTTGGAGAAGAAAATAAAAATCTCTTGAGGTCTCCACTGTTCTCGGGTATTACGCAGCGTAGATTGGTAGCTTGTTGCCGATAATTCAGGGCAACCTGTCTGTATCGGAATGTCGGCAACAAAGTACTCTGCGTAAGATCCGAGAACAGCGAAAATATCACACCTCGGGGGAAGCCTGAAATCACACAGAAACGTACTTGCCCCTACCGGGATTCGAATCCCACGACCGTCCAGCCCGTAGCATAGTCGCGTTACCGACTGTGCCACTAGGGATTCAAACAGTTTTGTGCAGTTTTAGAGAAAAATAAAGTAAAATAAAATAAAGTAATTAGCTGGAAAACCTTAAGAAAGAATTACAAAAGCTTCTTACATGTAGTGTCAAAAGCTTACATTGCTTTGACCCTTACTTAGTTCGGTGACTTCTTACTAGTCCTTTATGACTTCATTAATCACTTATTAGTTACCTGGGCATTTACTCCATTTCCTAGCTCCCTTCTAAGTATCTAACTTAATAAACCTGGATTTTATTTGAAAGGCAATGGTTGCTTAGATGGTCAAGAGTTTCTTAGCGTTTATGGAACTGGACAGTCCGTTACCGTGTATTTTGAACCTCTTTAATTCAATCTACCTTTTACACCCTCTTTAACATTTTTAGCGATATTATTCTCCCTGTTCATTTAGATCTTCAAATTGGCCGTTTATAATAGGTTCTCTAACCATACTATAAGCGTAAGCTTTGTCTCCCTATTCTAACTGTATGTCAAGCCTATCAGACACATGAATTGAACAGCACAAATTATGAACCTTACTGTTAGACAACAGTTTTATCATTCATATATTTATTTCGTCTTTCTTAGTCAGAAAGTTTTTCTACTCGGCACTTTTCTTATAAAAGAAAATGTAATGTGTTCACCCCTCAGAAGGAAACAAAAAGTTTAGGTTTCATGTACACAATAAGAGAAAATAGTAAATATTTGTAGCCTTGTGTGGTTGCGGAATTTGATGGCACACTCGTCGAACAACATGTATGCAGACTGTTTGAACACAAGTTCCTGAACAATGTAAACAGAAGAAGTAATTGGAAGTTCGGGAAAATTTCATAGCGAGCAGCTTCAGGATGTACACACAGCCTTGTTTCACGCAGCATTTGCGTTCCCGAAAAAGTAGGGGTAAAATAAAAAATAATCAGAAATAAGAGGTTGATGTAAATTGAAGGCTACTAGCCAAAGGGCATTAACCAAGAATGAGAGAGCGCAAATTTTAGAAGTGGTGTAAATGGCCAAGGGACTTCAAGGCAAAAGGCGTAAAACAATGATAAAATTAATGACGATTTTACCGGCCAGACTTATAGCACTTATAACCGGCCAAATCTCATATTCGGGAGCACTAATTCCACTCAGGGAATATTGCGTTCGCTGGTCACAGAAAACATTAAGCGCAATTCTACCGACTAGATAGAAACATAATTGTGGTTATATTCGCACAACAGAAGCCAACAAGATGCACTGTCTCTCAACTTTATATTTGATATCCACCTCTAAATGTTTCGGACAGACTTACTGTCTATCCTCAGGAGTCTTAATACTGTATCGACAGCAATTGGTGTTTGTTATACTAGTTATGTTGACTATCTGCTAGCGAGGTCGGGATTGATATCAAAAAAAAAAGCTGGGAAACAGCGCGTCTTGTTGGCTTGTATTATACGAATATATCACGATGCACGGCCCTCAGAATGTCATATCACTCCATTTATTACCACAGTTAATTAATTCACTTAAGCTCAACTGTCAAAACTAAAGGTTTTGTGTCCGGTACTGCCAGCAAATGTTATCAAACACCTCTTTATTATCGTCCTATTCTTTCCTTTCAACTTGCTTGCTCGAGTCTCCGCCAAGAATTGTCTCCGAATCCAGCTTGGGCTAGCTGCACAACCACAAACCTGATCAAGCCTAAACAGCTGTCCGATTGAAGTGTGCCGAAAGCTTCAGATGATGCTTTTTTTTTACCGGGGTTCAGAGCGGTGATACGGTCACAACCCTTAGCTTAGAAGAGGTAGAATCCCTCCGCGTGACAAACACTATCATAAACCTAACAACAACAACCTTGAAGGTCGCACCCTCCCACTGTATGTACCAATATACTGTACACAAACTGGAATTCATATTGCTCGAAGTCCTTAATTTATTCTTAATTCTTCCGAAGGTAATTTTGCCTATCTCTCCGCCGAGCGTAACTCTGATCTGGTTTCGAACCAGGATAATTGGTAACACAGTCTTGGAGCAAATGAGAAAGTATCTAAACTTTGGCCATAAAAACTGACAAATTTACACCTCTTGGAAGACATAGTCTTAGCTGTGTAATTAACAGTGAAACTTGTCTTAAAGGACTGGGACGCAAAGCAGTTGTCTGGAGTCATTAAACTTAGGACAGGAACAAGCTGCGCCTTCTTGTGAAGAAAATGGTAAAGCATCAGGTTCCCTGAAATACAGAGTATCCAGACTTACCGATGAAATGCTGGTTTCAGAAGAAGAACCGTGGTTTTTACGGTTGGCTAATTAGTTATGAATACAAACTCCCTAACATTGTCAGATATTTCTTCTTTGAATAGTTGCCAGTAGTCATTGTCAAAGCCTGCAGTTCCATGCCACTGCACCCAGTTCATTCAGTGTTACATGCCAGTAAATTTCAAGACCTCATCTTTCTGCGTTCCTGAATCTCATTTTATACATATTTTGTAAAGCTTCTTGGTAGATCCATCCGTCACAATGTCCTACTTGTAGACGAAAACACAAACAAGAAGGTGAGTCAACTACGTCTTTGTCCTGAGCAGGATCTGAACTCACAATCCCCTGTGCAGGATGTAGAAGATGGCGCTAGCTACAGACCGCTCTAACCATCGTGACCGGCGGTCCAGTCAGTTACCGACGGTTAATACATGAGCGTACAATAAACTGTGTAATAACATATCGGTGTGCTACATGAGGTTCATGGCGGTCGCAGTTTGTGAATTGCATCACGAGTGATTATAGCGATAGCACGTAAGTAGGGGCGTAGCAGGAATTATTGGCAGTATAAACGTCGCCATTGTGTGTCAACACGCGGCCTTGCCTTTTGTTTCTTTAGAAGCCATTTAAACTCAGAAAATATGTGTACTGGTCAGTCAGCATACGAAAGCGTCTGCACCACCCGGTTGCGAGGTCTTTGCTTTATCGAATCATATAATTACCGTCACAAAACGATATTGTTAACTGGGCAGACATACGTGTGCAAATTACAGCCATCGCAGTTTCATTCAATTAGGATAACCAATTCAATCTCGGCTTTCCATTTAATTCAATCGATCAACCCCTCCTTCGCAGTGTCTTATGTGCAGGTCACGACGAAATGTGCACGCTTCGTTTGCCTTCATCTCCAGTACTTACACATGTTATACACATGAGCACTGACTGTTACACCACCCAGTCACTGGACTTAAATTAAATGATATTACAGGTTCAAAACACTTGCATTTTTATTCTGGCTATTGATATTGCCCAGGCTATGAAATTTTCTGTCGTTCGTTCCTTCTTTCTATGTATCGTTGTTGCTTTTCAATAATAAAAATGGAAAACGGACCAAGTCCGAGTCATTTTCCGAATGAGGGCAGTCATTCCTTCTGTCGTTTGTCGACCCCCATCTGGGACTGGTGACCAGATGATGGTCTTCGGGCTGCAAGTTTGGACTGTTGGTGTCTTGGTTTTTTCAGGCATCGTCTCTGACCAGACGATGGTTCTGTTATCGCGAGTCTTAGTGTTTGTCACCCGTTCCTTTTTACAGTTTTCTTTTGTTTAAAATATCCAAAAGTTTTTTCCAGATTTTACGCACTACAAGCCTGTACTATGCCTACCAGTCCCCTGTCAGTTCACGCCTTTCACAGCAGCATGTTCATTACACTTACCTTCTACTGCAGTAATTAAGTCACTTGAATGGTCCTAAGATTGACCGCCCCCAAGTATAAGGTTCTTAATTTAACGGAACGCATCCAGTCGTGCCCACAGAATATATGAAAGAAGAGCATTTTTTTCCGCCGAACAAAACCAGTAATTTTCTTTGTTTTACCATTGCTTCGTTTATTTACGTTCCATTTGTGAATCTTCGTCTTTTCGGCTATTACAAATATTTTCATTCACATGAATTCTTGTGACTGCGCTTGCTGCCTGCATAAATTTTTGAAGAAATCATTTCGAAAGCCACGTGCCTCTCGCGGATACTTATGTCTTTGGAAATTCGCCAAACATGGGGACAGAGTTATTTTGCAAGCGCTGCGGTTTCAAAAGCTAAGCGCCTGTCGCAAATGTCCAAGCGGTGCAGACATAAATCGTAGTTAGACCGAATTAATGTTTCTGGAGGGTTAATAAAATTAGAGCACTTGTTCGCTTAATTTGTATCGGGGATTATTTTTAATGAAGGTTCGGAGGGCGCTGCCTCCGATATCAATTATGCGGAATTTTTTATTCTTCTTCTATCAAGTTTTGCACCGAGATGTTTTAAATAATTTATAAATGAGATGCTCCGTCTGTTCTTGAAAGACCGTTCTATTCCCACTAGAGAAATACATGGCCTGCGTCTGATGCTCATTTATTTTTATGTGCCAGCACCCATACCACGACTCCACTGACATGCGGCCTCGTTGCACGTCTCTAACAACACAAGTCGCTTTGGGATCTGTTATATACGTAAACTTATTATCGAATAAGATGGGAACATAAAAGCCCGGCGTTTGGAAGGCATCATCTATATATTGATCGTACTTTGCGCGAGGACTGGGCAAAACCTTATGGTACTTCTGTTTGTAGGCGCGTTCACAAAATTGTGAACAAAGACTGTTAGCTTCGTCATGTCCGCCTGTTCGTCTACCGTCCATCTGTATAGAACAGCTCGGCTCCCACTAGACGGATTTTCATGAAATTTGATTTCTGAATATTTTTCTAAAATCTGTCGAGAAAATTGAATTTTCATTAAGCGCTGACAAGAACAACGGTTACTTTACATGAACATCAATATGCATTTTTGATCATATCTCGCTTAGTTCTTCTTAGAATGAGATATGTTTCAGAAACACGTGAAGAAAACGGAAAAACACATTTTATGTTCAATAACTTTTTTCCAAAATAGTGTCGTTTATGAGATACTGTGGAAAAATACATTTGAGCCAGACAGGACACAGGGGACAATATAATAAGGCGCATGCGCATTGCATGCTGCATACCTAAGGCTACTGACACACAGTCACAGTATGTATCAGTTACTGGTTTCCCACTGCACCAATAGTTGCACAGATGCGCCTCAATTTTACGCTATACGTAAATTGCTTGTCTTGTTATTTTCTGGGAGTGGATGTTTAGCCTTCAAAAGAACTTCGATTTTCCGGATTGAAAAAGAAGCTAAGGAGCATAAGTGTGAATTCGGTAAGAATTTCTGTGCACCGAAACCATTGAAGAACTGAGGCGACCGAATAGGAAGAAGATAAGTCACTAAGAACGCTGCTACCAGGTCACTGACTGAAAGGACATCTATAGAAAATTACATGAGCTGATGGTCCGTGTTAACGATATTGTAAGTACTGCAAAGGATTCGTCACTTCTGAGCTTATTTGTTACTTCTTATTCAATGTTAGAGAGCCACAACCAACTCGCTTATAAATTTTTCTTTCAAGGCACAGATTTGTGTGAAGTCACAAAAGTGATTAATATGTTATTTTTAGTCGTGGCGAAAAGGATATATTAAACCTGACCTTAAATCTTATTTTAGCACCGTGCATTTTCGCAAAATTACTTCAATTCATCAACCAACGAATGCACATATAATTTCACATAAAACACGTTTAAAACACTTTAAAACACTTTAAAACACTCCGACATGTTCGATCTTGTCAGATCGTCATCAGGGAGCTTTGTTCCTTGCTAAAGTTATATTACGGTATTCACAATTCAATTCTTATTTTCAAACGAGGTGTTGTGGTAGCAGATCATGTTGTGTGAGAATGTGTTGTGGATTAGTGGCTAGGTGTGCATCGTATGCTGAGTAATAAGAGACAACATAAGACGCACACCTAGCCACTGCTCCACAACACCTTCCCACACAACACGATATGCTGCCACAACACCTCGTTTGAAAATAAGAATTGAATTGTGAATACCGTAATATAACTTTAGCAAGGAACAAAGCTCCCTGATGATGATCTGACAAGATAGAAACATGTCGGAGTGTTTTAAAGTGTTTTAAAAGTGTTTTATGTGAAATTATATGTGCTTTCGTTGGTTGATGAATTGAAGTAAACCTGACCTCTATACACCCCAGTGTGAACCTAAATAGCGACTGGAGCAGAATCCCGATATTTCTGGCAAGACCAGATCTGTACAACGGCAGATTTATCCGACCACCACCAACACTCGAGTTTCGGCATGCCTTTCCACCCAAGGATGCTGGCAGTACAAACAACACTTTTAATACTGGAATCAGAAACCACAGATCTTTAGCCTTTTTTAATGTCGTGTGTATCCTACATTGTGTAGAAATTAATTTATGAAAGCAACTTTACATGCGCCAAAATCTATGCACGTCAGACGTTAGAAAGTCTTTTATACCTTCAGCACGTCATGGGTGCCATCGTTAGTGATGTCACCCATGACGTGCTGAAATATGTAGGAGACTTTCTAAAGCCTGACGTGAATACATTTTGGTGCATGTAAAGCTGCTTTTATAAATTAATTTGCAGTCTTGTACAGCCTTCTCATATAGGCGTTCCGACGGTGTTCTTATACGTCACGACCAAAATTTTGTGCCAACAAAAATAGTTTAAAAGTCATGATCTTGCCCACTGCAACTATAAAACGTTACCACCATCGTTTGTTGCTCCGATTTCCTGAGAAGCAATCTCTTTTTGCAGTGAAGTAGGTTATCATAAATAATGCATGTGGCCAACAGAGAATAGTCCCGAACCAATATGGGTTGCTTTCTGTGCGAGTGTCCCTTAAGAAAATTAGTAGGTCAGGACAACAGAACTGCTGGCCACACAAAAAGTCACATGCTTCTCCTGAGGTGCATCTTGCTTCTACCATATGCATTTACTGGGACCGTCTTCTCCTTCTAAAAAATGTAAGGAAGCAATGAAAACGATGGAGAAAAATGAGCTAAGAAAAACCCTTTGATCTAACAGATATGAAGTAAGAGGAAAGAGAGAACGAAAGCGACAGAATATCTGTACTTCACTCAATATTGTTAGAGCTACTGCTACAAATAGGATACATTAGGGGGACCTTCTGCCTCCATTAGTATAAAATAAATGCATGAAGAATTTTGTTGCTATTTCCATCTAAAAGAGTATAGAAACATTTCTTTAAATTGTAGCTTTGATGTGTACTGCAGTTTGTAAATGTGTGCTAGCTTGATGCGCACGATTTGTAAATGTGTACAAAGGATTTATCTATCTTTGAGCTTATGATTTATAATTGTCTGCAGAAGATCCAGCGACCTCGGAGCGTATGACCTGCGAATGTTTGCTGATGATACAGCTATAGCAGAGTGTATCACTTGATACTATAATTTCTGTTACCTCTGTAGACTTTTCTGTTCCGAAAGGCAGCACATCTCTTGATCCACGAAATATTACTGCTCACTGTAGACATTGAGATTTGCCGTTACATGCGGGCAGTTTCTGAAAGCCGCAGCCTGCATTTTATAGAGCAATGTTGCCCAAAAGGCCGACGGACTGTTGTCAAGGGATCTACGTATATCTGCTGTGATGGCAAATTGTAATTTGACAAAATTATTCAATATGTGGCATTATATCTCAGGATGCAATAAGAAGTTTATGTAGTCTTGCAGTATGGGTTCCTGTACTGCCTGTTTATGGTAGTACACCATATTTGCGAAATATTCGTCATAGTAATACTATAAAGAAATAGAATTAAAATTATGGTTCCCAAAACTGAAAATAATAAATTTCACTTAAAATAAACGAATTTAATATTGTTACGATATGCATTATTGGTTTCGATGAGACTCACTCGTGTTTATAGAAGAAGGTATCTGTGTTGCACCATACTTATTGTAAACACATGCGTTTTGTGCTTTTGGCTATAGGTGAATTGTTTGTTCAGAAAAATACATGTGGCCTCAGCAGCAACACAAGATCCTCGGGAAATACGGCTTTAGGCCCTGCATTTTCATTCCGACAGCTAGATTCTGCCATGGTTCGGACAGCTATTCGCAAAACTCGGCACTGAAGCCTGGTTTCGGTCTCTGGTCCGTCCGCGAGCGATCTGTGGTGGACGAAGTGGCACTTGGACAGGTTTCTGACCGCATACTTCAGCTTTCCGGTGTTGCTATCATTCCACCAGTGATCGATATGTATTCTCTTATTTATCGCGGAAACTGCATAATCCTAGCAGCTACCTTGTTGTTAAACAGCGCACTGAAAATTTCACACAGCTGAGGTTGCAAGAGTGATGAACCGTTAGTTGAATGATATTTGGCGATGGTATATCACATTCAGAAATATTCGGTTCTTTTTCATTTTTTTAGGAGTGTTAGAAAAATTTCAAAAAGTGACCATTGGTTTCTTAATGTATGTCTGTCCGTCTGTTCATCCGCATGGATTTACATGAAATGTTATATTTGAAGATTTTTTCGAAAGTAAGTCGAGAAATTCAAGGTTCATTAAAACCGGACAAAAATAACAGTTACTTTATATGAAGACCTCTGTACATTTATGGTAACATCTCGCTCGGTTCTTCTTAGAAAGAGAGATATGTTTCAGATAAAAGTTGTAGAGAAAATTAAAACACAATTTTTGTCTAAAATCGTGTCGTTTATGTGATAATGTAGAAAAATATTTTACACACAGTCAGGCTACAGATGACAATACAATACAGCTAATGCGCGTTACATGTTGCATAGTTAAGGCTACAGACACATATTCAGAATATGTAATTAGTTTTGCTTTCCTACGGCAACAATTGTTGCACGAATGCGCCCTAATATTACGTTACATTGTCTGGCCTGTTTAACTTCCCATCCTCTATTGAAAATAAACAAATTAAAACACGAAGTTTCAGAGACATTTCTCTCACTGTCTTCAGGTAGAAAGCGTGGATGTGGGGCAGGTCAGTTAGGAGATACAGCGTAGGCTATTCGTGAGAAGTTTAAAAACACCGGGAATCGCTGCAGCTTCGTGACAGCTGCGGAACAGAACGTGCTGCACCAACATTTGTCCCTGTGAGTGTGGAAGGAACTGCACTAGTGGCACAGAGTGACTGTAAATACAGGCACAGTCTGAAAGAGGGTCTTCGCATGAAGTGCAAACTGGCTGCACATGTTTATGAAGAATTGCATCGGATGTGTTGGAATGTAGACATGATCATACAACTTGAAAGTAGCAGCAGGTGTTGGGAACATGAAGAATCGCGGGCAGGTGGCGTGTTTGGTAAATCGACTCGTCAAAACTAATTTGGAGATGTCGTTAATTAGGACATTTCTGATGAAGAAAGAGATTAATAAAGAGTGTCAGCAGGATGAGGTTGGTCCTATATGTTTACCCATTATTTTCTTTCGTAATTTTGAATTTTTAGCTAATAATGCTAGTATCCGAAGTCTTTCTTCTTCCGGATATGTGGTGTGTGTTGCGGATTCTTCGGTTTTTGTGACTGCTTAGGTTATACAGCGTTGTCTTTCACGGTGTTAGGTCTAGAGGGCATCTTCTAAATTTCTATTGCTAATACATCTTTTATTTCTCGTTAACATCACCTAATCTCAGATGTATACACGAGGCCTTAACTTTCAGTGCCTGCCCAGAGGTTGATGACAGTTGCGTTTGTCGGGCCCAACTGAGTAGGCTCTTCCTCCACACTTCTGCCGAAGGGACAAAGATCACTTCTCCAAACTTTTACTACTTAAATTTCTGTTTATTTAAAAACTATACGGTTGACAGCAGAGTATTCCCTTCCTCCAGAAAAATCCGAATGTTGCTAAGTACGGTATTCGTATTTTTCTGTTAAAAACTGACAGGTGCGTATTTCTGTGACAGCATTGGAAGGTACAACACATGTATTTTCCAGTAATTCCAATTAGGTCGCAACGTTGCGCGCCTGCCAAAGAGCTAATTGAAGTCTCTCACGGACAACTGCGTAGCTCGGTGAGTGAAAAAGGGCGCTGTGTGACATGTGTTGCCAGTTCCAGGTCGCAAACCGTCCCTACCTTAACGACTCAGTAACAGCGATAGTAACAGCCTAATGATCGGTCAGGTGCAGTGACAATAATGATGTCAAATAATACGAGTTATATTGTTTTTCCAGCATGTATTAAAATTGCGTTTTAAACAGAGCTCTGAACATCATCCTTACTACTTATAAACAAGATACTTTGCTCGAGTCCAGTGAAAGAAGCCTGTCGCTACCTACCACCTCTTAGCAGGAAAAGTAACACCTTTTGGCTTCTCAGTACCAGACATTATATTCCTATATTTCCATCATAGGCGTAACTTGGAGGATGCAAGGAGAGCAAATGCTCCCACCCTCCCCATTATTTTTGCGCCAAAGAACAGCTTTTTGGCTACAGAGTTGAAGAGCGGAAAAATATAAGAATATAAATATTTTCTAAATGATTATTTGGGGGGAGAAGGGGAGTTGGAAAGAGCAGAAAAAAAGAGAACCCACATTTTATGGTGCGAAGGATGCAGGCATCAGAGTCACCCGTTTACAGAGGAAGACAGGCATTATAAACTCACTGTACTGTTCGCTTAAAGTCATCGTGTATTAAGGAAAGGTTCTAAATCAACTCCTTCTTAAATTAAATTTCCTAATAACCACGGTCGATTTTCGCCCCCGCTCCTTCCCAGTTACTAACCCAGTTTCGCCTGTGATTACCTTAGAAACATACCAAAAGAAACAGTTTAATACATGGCTAATGATGTAAGAGTCTGCGAGTAGTTCTGCTCTTACCTGTGATCCGGTCAGGTAAAACTGCTCTAAAATTTCGGAGAAACTATTGAATAGCCTCATTTCAGTGTTCTGAAAATGCTAGTCACAATATCAAGAAATACATATTTTCCCCCGTACCTACTTGCCACAGAGTATCGTAACCCAGAGACCACAATGCGAATTTACAGCGTCATGAGAACTCAGACATCCTGTAGACCTATGACAAATGATTTATTTTAGACAGGCTTCTGAGTGAAAATCTTCCAATATCAAGAAACCTACGTAAGAAATAGAGACAAAATCAGCGGTCTGCCTTCCCATATGTTTAAGCCTCTTCCTTTTAATAAATTCCAAACCTTCTTACTTTCATGCTGTGATGTGAAGAGATCGTTGAAGACAAATTAATATTCCTAATGTTTTCGTCTGTGCGCTCTGTTACTTTTGCATAGGTATGGAAGTACGGACCACAAGCGGTACACGCAGTATTTATTGTTTTGTCGACAGGCACATGCCGGGAATTTTGGAAATGAACAGGGCCACATTAAGCCTCGTGTCTTCTGGCCATCACAGAATTCAGCTATTCGAGACTTCGCAAATGCTTTTGTTGCGAAGAAATCTTTGCCTTTCATTTTTTATTAAAATCCAACTAAATACACTTCACTTCACACATTATACTCTTTATGTTATACTATACACTAAGTGTTTCGGTTCATTTCGAACCATTCGCAGGGAGACAAAAGTAAGGGGTTCTGTACAAGTGAACAGTTACATTAGAGGTTTTCAAACATAAGTTTCTTTTCACAAAACGTGCAGAGGCATTAAATATAGATTTTGTTCAACATTAATGCATTTGTTCATGTAAATGAAAAGGTAAAAGGTTTTAACAATTACTCATGCATGCACGGTGCTGAACGGTATTGATTTCAGTACAGTATGTTTACCCCTATAGTAAGCTTCATATTCCATCATTACGGGACAGGGATATTATATTGTAAGGATCGCAGAACAGGCGTCGATATTCGGACGTATATGCAAAAATGCCTTCAAACTATGTATATATGTAAATATGTAAGTATTTCATGACAGCTGATTACAGTAAACAAACTGATTTTTGTAATTTTTTAAAAAGCTCCAATGTTTTATCCTTTTATCTTTAATTAATTAATTAATTAAATTCCCAGATATATTAATGTTGAACAATGGCTATATTTAATGCCGCTGCACTTCATATATAATGAAAGGAGTTTATAGCCGTCTCTCGTGTCAGTTTACACTTCCCTATTTTTTGTCACAGCGCAACTGCCGCTCTTGAGCTAGGGTCTCCTCCTTTTTGAAGCTTCACGATCGTACTCAGGCATACCACACTCTGTGGGACATCTGTGGACCACACATATATACTCCTTTTATTTTTTCCTACCTTATTATAGCTTGAAACCAACCGAAACACGTTTAAGATTTATAATGTAAACAGTAGAATGCGTAACATCGCATAAGTCTATTGAGCTGGTTTTTAATAGAAAATGAAACTAGTACACGTACATGCATAATATGTCTCAATTGTTTATAGAGCTTGTGTGTCCCCGCACAGGTTTGAGTGTTTGTATACCGAAGCCCGTTGACCTGTTTGACTTATTTTGGGCTTCAGATCCAAAGTTGTGGTCTGATTATGCCGAGTCCACCTGGGCGGCTTTATGACTTTGCAGTTTTCATATGGGGTGGCCCATAAAGTTCTGCATATTGGAGCAGAGGGACGTTGCGGAAGGTCATCGTGAAACACTTCACATTACGTCTAATGAGGGATTTCCATAATTTTAACTTAATTTTTTCAAGGTAGCGCCTCTCGCCACTTTGGTAGACTGGCAGGAATTTAATTTTGTTTACATTTTTAGCCTCTCAAACCATAACAAATCTCAAAAATCCAGTTTGCTCTCAGAACACATCTGCGTAAAAAGGATCGTATTTCTGAGAGTTACCGTGTGCGCTTCTAAACCGCTTCTTTCTCACTCCAAGGAAGAATATCAGTTAACACATCTTCAAACTAAATGCCCTTGAATATGTGGGTGTAACAAAGGAGCGTGAAGTGGACATTTTACTGTACACGAAGAGGCAGTTCATGATCCTTTAATCGACTAGTCGTGTTGTTTGACTGGATGGCCAAAACTTGCTTTTGTTATGGTAATTTCTTAGTTGGATACCTAAAAGAACGAGAAGGAATCAGGAGGAAAATGGTCTTACTACGACGAGGCTTGGGAAATTAGGTTGTGACAGCGTGCCTGTTACTTCTTTGGTGTTCATTCTTTGGTGTTGCTCACGCGAGCCATTCATTATTAGCATTACAAGAATTGGCTTGGCTGCATAGATGGCTGCTACTTGGCCATTTGTTCTCGGTTTCATAAAATAAACCAACGCCCTTTTAAGTACTTTCGTGTCACGTGGCAGGATGATTTAACAGTGACAAAATAAGTAGGAAGTTGGGAAAGGGGGCGTTAGCGATCGTTGCCTGTTGCAGCTCCCAATATGTGGCTGGAAAAGTGCAGAAAATTACGAGAATATGAGGAGGGTAGACAGCCACCAACACGACATTCGAAGCATCGGCAACGAATCTGGACTTGCACGTAAATATAGCCTAATCTATGCAATAAATAAAGAAGTGTATAGAAACAAGGCAACAAAAAATGTGTGGATAAGTTAATGAAACAGCTGCTGTGAAATGAAGCCAAAAACCTTGCACTGAATATAATAAACTAAATGACTAGGAGCATGTCTCTTATGGTCTCACCCTCCCATTGGTCGATTGACTCTCCCAGCCGGCAGCATATGTACTTGTGAATCAAGCGAGGAGAACTGATCAGTCCGGTTGGTCCTAGCCAGTGCTTCGGGCTGAAACAAGCGACGACTGGAACCATAACCGCCTTTTCAATCTCTTTGCTTACATTTGATGTTCTGTTGTTTTGTTTGGTGTATGCGAGTTATTTTTTTTGTGTGTGTCGTCTGTCAAACCGGTTGCTAGGAAGAAAAGATGGGCATGATCGGTACCGTTACATTCAAAGAATATAATCCAGGCATGAACCAGTTGCGTGCATGAAGTTGATAACCGCAGTACAAAGAATGGCTGGCTGTGCGTAACTACCAACTGTCGGTTCGGTTTCGCGTAATTGGCAAATGGTGGTTTGTTATATTAGTGATTGTGGTAAAGTAGCATTTTCTTTACACATTCGTCGTGTAAATATATTAGTATTAATGTTTGGATGTACTGTAGGTGTTGCATGTGGGTTATAATTTCTTGTCAATAGCTGTGTGGGACTGTGAGGACAGTTTTATATTCATACTGTGCAACGTCCTGTCCTTCATACTTCAGTCGACAATTCAAGGTAAGAGCTAGCAGCGAAAGTGTACTTTGCATTCTCTACGTTCTACGTGACTCTCAAAACGATTCTGTATATTGCCTTCCTTTATGTCTAGCTTGTGATGGCACATATTTATTTCCTCTAAAATTTTCGCTAAGTATAGATAACAATGCTGAGAGTAGAAACTCAGTTATCAGTGTAGAATAAGAAGGAGTGAAAGAGTGAGACACGGCCCATAGGGAGTGTTAACCTTTTGGTGCCGGAATTATTTTTTTTTAAATTTTAGCACACACACTGTATAAAATGTGAATAATACAGGAAACAAATACGTTAGATTTATGAAACAAACTGCATTTTGAAGAGGAAAAACGGAGAGTATATACCGTGTTTAAAATATTCAGTACCTAAATGTGTTGAATAAATATCTAAAATGCAACGTTTAGAGGTTAGCGGTGCGGTACGACCACTATAGCACCGCTAACCTCTAAACGTTGCATTTTATATATTTATTCAACACATTTAGGTACTGAATATTTTAAACACGGTATATACTCTCCGTTTTTTCCTCTTCAAAATGCAGTTTGTTTCATAAATCTAACATATTTGGAATGCTTAAAAATTTTGGTTGGGTTTCACGTACAGGGCGATCGGTTGAATGCTTAGATAATACTAAAAGAGGCCTGTAGAAAATGGAAGAGGCGATATTGACTGGAAAGAAATCGTGCATCCAGTTTTGGGCCATTTGTATAAGACGATGTTGCTTGTTGCATAGGTAAATCGGATAATTTAATTACACTAAGATCTCGAAGTCTTCACGTATTTCAGAGGGAATTTTTATAAGGCATACTGTCTCTATTCATTAAGACTCGTATAAAATAATTCAGTGTTATGGTGAGTTCTTTAATTGATTATTATAATATATAAGGACGCTACTTCAACTGCAGAGTCTCTATGCGGGATGAAATTAGGGGCTTAGTTTCACAAGTGAACACGCAAGTGTTAGTAACGGGACTGTCGTGACCTGTTTTGTGAAACTGAGCATAATCGCCGGGAGTTTCTTGAGAAACCACGGGGAATTACGCTCAGGATAGCCGGTAACCTTTTCGAGACCGTCCCTTCTGTATAAGGTAGGATAGCTTTCTTTACACCAGTTTGCTCATGAACTATTTTTATGAATAATACAAAAAATTAGTACCAAGAGAAGCACTTTTCACCGAGTTGGATAAATGTCTCAAATTAAAACTTTTGCTGACTTAACAATAAAATTAAGACCAGCCTCGTGGTCTAGTGGTCAGAGTCGCTGCTTACCAATAATGAGGTCCCGGGTCGATTCCCGGTTCTACCGTGGGAATTTTCCCTGAAGGGGAGGATTCCCGCAGTGACCATGGTCTGGGTAGGTTAGTAGAATTTAGGTTTAAGGGCCCTCCTGACAGTACATCCTCCTATATCACCACTCACATCATCGGGACAACGTAACCGCGCCTGGGCGTCCCAACCTCAGAAGTCAGTTACACTTCTGCCATGCCCAGGAGGGAAGACCACGAAGTCCGCAAGGACA